>Ga0126383_10001088_pt1 | contig 16479 bp, 11 predicted proteins | sample PanSoiMetPlot_35_FD_96882 | JGI IMG/M metagenome (GOLD analysis project Ga0126383, IMG submission 96882) | Tropical forest soil microbial communities from Panama - MetaG Plot_35 | ecosystem: Environmental > Terrestrial > Soil > Tropical forest > Bulk soil | place: Panama | collected 2016-02-17
CGACGCTCATACTCGCGGTTCTTTCCGACAAAGATTTGCGCGGCATCTGTGGATCGCTCGCGCCAATTGCCGAGTCAGTTCTTCTCCCGAAAATCCGCAGCGAACGCGCCGCTGCGCCCGAAGGGCTAGCAAAAATCCTGTCCGACATCACTCCAGTAATCCCCTACTCCATCGTTTCAACGATTAGCAACGCGCTCATACTTGCACACGCGAAGCCAAATCCGATCCTGATCACCGGCTCGCTGCATTTCGCCGGCGAAGTTCTCGCGCATCTGCGCGGTGAACCCGCCGCCTTCGAAGAATGCGCGCAGTGATTCTCTGGGGAGCATTTTCGCATCCTTTCTACGAACCAAAGCCTAATGCCCGCACGGATCGCCTTGATCGCAGATTCCCCTGTTTTCTGCTCGCGTCTCTAGACATTTCCTCTCGGACAACGCGTCATTCGATATTCGGATTTGTCACTGGTCGTGCCGACCGGGATAAGGTTGCGATCGTTGCTCCATCATGAGTTCGAGTATCAGCAGGAGAACATAACGCATCTACGCATCATGATGCGTTAATTTGTTTCTTGATCGCCAAAGAAAACGCCGTTTAGTAGCCGGACAATATGGCGACAAACGGGTTTCATCCTCTCGAAGCGCTGATGCGCCAGCGCGTGGTCGTGCTCGATGGCGCCATGGGCACGATGATCCAGCGCTACAAATTGTCGGAAGCGGATTATCGAGGGGAACGGTTCCGCGATTGGAAAGGCAAAGACGTCAAAGGCAGCCTCGAGCTATTGAACCTGACGCAGCCGCACGTCGTTGAGGAAATTCATTCGAATTATCTCGAGGCCGGCGCGGATATCATCGAAACGAATACCTTCAGCGGAACGACTATCGGCCTGCATGATTTTCTCTTTCAAGGCGAACCCACACAGGCACGCAAAGACCAGGAATTCTTTCAGCGCGTGGTCGACGAAGCGGGTCTTCGCGCGCTGGTTCATGAAATCAATTTCGAAGCAGCACGGATTGGACGCCACGCTGCGGACCGGGCCGCGACTGAAACCGGTCAGCCGCGATTTGTCGGCGGATCTATGGGACCACTTCCAGTCGCAGGCTCCATTTCACCTGACGTAAACGATCCCGCATTTCGCGCGGTCTCGTTCGATCAGCTTCGTCAAACTTATTTCGATCAAGCGAAGGCGCTGCTCGAAGGCGGTGTCGATCTTCTCATCGTTGAAACTATTTTTGACACACTGAACGGAAAGGCCGCGCTGTTCGCCATCACCGATGCGCTGGCAAAAACCGGACGCAGCGTGCCGTTGATGATCTCCGGCACCGTGATCGACAAATCAGGCAGGAACTTGAGCGGCCAAACCGTGGAAGCATTCCTCATCTCAATCGCACACGCGCAACCGCTCATCCTCGGTCTGAACTGTTCGCTCGGTCCAGATGAGATGGAACCATTTATCGAAGAACTTTCGCGAATCGCGCAGTTTTATATCGGCGCGTATCCGAATGCGGGATTGCCCGATCCGCTTTCGCCGACCGGATTTCCTGAAACTCCACAATCGTTTGCCCCCAAAGTTGCGGCTTGGGTATCAAACGGCTGGCTGAACCTGGTGGGCGGCTGCTGCGGCACAACACCGGAACACATCCGCGCAATCGCAGATCGCGTGCGGAATTGCGCGCCACGCGAGCCAAACTGTAGGGCATCTGTGTCAGACGCTGGTCCAAAACAAAATGGTGGCTGACACGAACGTCCTACGGTTGTCCGGGCTCGAGCCGTTAAAGATCACGCCTGAGTTTGGCTTCGCTGTAATCGGCGAGCGCACCAACATCACCGGTTCGCCGAAGTTTTCGAAGCTGATCCTGAAAGGCGATTTCGAAGGCGCGCTGGCTGTGGCGCGTCAGCAGGTGCAGGGCGGCGCAAACCTCCTCGACGTGAACATGGACGAAGCGATGATCGATTCCGAAGCGGCCATGATTCGCTTCCTTAACTTGATCGGCAGCGAACCGGAAATCGCGCGCATCCCCATCGTTATCGACAGCTCGAGGTGGAGCGTTATCGAAGCCGGATTGAAATGCCTCCAGGGAAAAACGGTCGTGAACTCCATCAGCCTGAAGAACGGCGAAGAAGAATTTCTGCGCCAGACACAATTAATCAGACGATACGGCGCGGCCGCTATCGTGATGGCGTTCGATGAGAAAGGTCAGGCTGACAATTTTCAGCGAAAGATCGAGATTTGCGCGCGCTCTTACGATCTGTTGACACAAAGGGCGGACTTTCCGGCGAGCGATATCATTTTCGATCCAAATATTCTGACAGTCGCGACCGGTCTCGAGGAGCACCGCAACTATGCGGTCGATTTCATTGAAGCGACGCGCTGGATTAAACAGAATCTGCAGTCTGCGCGCGTGAGCGGCGGTGTTAGCAACATTTCGTTTTCGTTTCGCGGCAACAACACCGTTCGCGAAGCGATGCACGCCGCTTTTCTCTATCACGCGATCCGCGCCGGCTTGGACATGGCGATCGTGAACGCCGGGCAACTGGCGGTTTACGAAGAAATCGAACCCGAACTGCGGGAACGCGTCGAAGACGTGCTGTTGAATCGTCGCGACGACGCAACCGAACGACTGATCGAGGTCGCAGAACGCGTAAAGGCGAAAGGTAAAACGCCTGTCACCGATGAAAGGTGGCGAAAGCAACCTGTCGAAGAGCGCCTGAAACATGCGCTGGTCAAAGGCATCATCGATTACATCGACATCGACACTGAGGAGGCTCGCCAAAAATGCAGGCGGCCCCTCGAGGTGATCGAAGGTCCGCTCATGGCCGGAATGAGCGTGGTCGGCGACTTGTTCGGTTCCGGCAGAATGTTTCTGCCGCAGGTGGTGAAGAGCGCGCGTGTGATGAAAAAAGCCGTGGCGTACCTGATGCCGTTTATGGAAGCGGAAAAATCCGCCGACGCGAAGCCGCAGGGTCGCATCGTCATGGCCACTGTAAAAGGCGACGTTCACGATATCGGCAAAAACATCGTTGGTGTCGTGTTACAATGTAACAACTACGAGGTGATCGACCTTGGCGTGATGGTCCCCGCGGCAAAGATCCTGGAAACAGCGCGGGGAATAAAAGCGGACGCGATCGGCTTAAGCGGACTGATTACACCATCGCTGGACGAGATGGTTCACGTCGCGCAGGAAATGGAGCGGGAAGGATTCCGGCTGCCGCTTCTGATTGGCGGGGCCACCACCAGTCGCGCGCACACCGCGGTAAAGATCGCGCCGCATTATCGCTCCAGCACCGTACACGTGCTGGACGCATCGCGCGCGGTAGGCGTGGTGAACTCGTTGCTGAACAAGGAACTCAAACGGGAGTTCGATAAGAAAACGCGCGAAGACTACGAACGCTTGCGTCAGGAGCACGCAGCAAAAAGCGAAGCGAAAAGGTTGCTGACACTAGCCCAGGCGCGGGCAAATCGGACGCCGATAGACTGGAGCAGCTACATCCCGCCGCGACCGGAATTTCTAAAAGTGCGCGTGTACGAGGCGATTCCGGGGAGCGCACGCGGCCCGCGTGCTGTTTCCGGCGGCCCGCCGGAAACCGTCAGTGATGTTCAGAGAATCGCGATCGCGCTGCGCGATTTGGTCGAGTACATCGATTGGTCACCGTTCTTTCATGCGTGGGAATTGCGCGGCCGTTACCCTGCGATTTTCGACAACCCAAAGATCGGCAAAGAAGCGCGCGAGCTTTTTGATGATGCGCAGAAACTGCTTGAGCGGATCGTCGCGAAAAGTCTTTTGGTCCCGCGTGGCGTTTATGCTTTTTGGCCGGCAAACGCTGTCGCCGACGACGTTCACCTTTACGCCGATGACGCCCGCGCTGAAAGGATCGCCACGTTTTATTTTCTGCGTCAACAGATGCAAAAGCCACTGGGACAATTCAATCATTGTCTCGCCGATTACATCGCGCCTCTTTCGAATCGGCAATCGGCAATCGACAATGGGCAATTAGCTGATTATCTCGGCGGATTCGCGGTCTCAATTCATCGCGCTCACGAGCTCGCCGAGGAATTCAAGCGTCAGCACGATGACTACAGCGCGATCATGACCAAAGCGTTGGCCGACCGATTAGCTGAAGCGTTCGCCGAATACCTGCACAAACAAGCTCGCATCGCATTGGGTTTTGGCCGCGAAGAACAATTATCGAATGCTGATCTGATCCGCGAAAAATATCGCGGCATCCGGCCGGCTGCCGGTTATCCCGCGTGTCCTGATCACGCTGAAAAGCGAACGCTGTTCCATTTGCTGGGTGCAGAGAACAACGCGGGAATCAGATTGACAGAAACCTTCGCGATGGATCCCGGTGCAAGCGTAAGCGGCCTTTATTTTTCGCATCCGCAGGCAAAATATTTCGGTGTCGGGCAGATTGGACGCGACCAGATAATCGATTATGCGACTCGGCGGCGCGAAGCAATTGCCGCAGTCGAGAAACGGCTCGCGCCGAATTTGGCGTAGAGCGCTTTGACACAAACGATTAGCGAGGGCTCCAATCGCAGCACTCAAGGCGCGTGTGCTCTCCAGAATTAATATCGGGGCGAGAGGATTTGAACCTCCGACCTCGTGGTCCCAAACCACGCGCTCTACCAAGCTAAGCTACGCCCCGAAGTCGCGGGATTCTTTACCACGTGGAGCGCCTTCCCGCATTGGGAAATTCGGCTACATTCGACGGAGAACAGGGATGAAAAAATACGGGCTAATCTTTTCAAGCGCACTGTTGATTGCGGCGTTCATTATGCACGGACAGGAAGCCGCCCCACCCTCAGTGGATCTGTTTCCAGAGCAGGAGGAAGAGGAAGTCAGTCCCACGCCTCCACCGAACGGCCCGGAGTTGCCGGAATTAAAGCAGCTTGACGAGAGTTTCAAGCCGAAGTCGTTAGGCAAAGACGCCGATGCACTCCAGGTGCATGTGCTGTGGAGACAACTAAAGAATCGCACCGTGAACGATCCGGAAGTGCAGGCGGCAAAGAAATACGCACAGGCTGCTCGGACGGATTTGGAAAAACGAAACCGGCTCCGCAATTATTATGAGGTATACTATCAGCGCATGTCTGCGTTGGCCACGACGCCGGAGCTCAAGCTGGCGTTGCAAGCATTAAAGGCGAGTCATGAGAACATATTGGCCCAGCCGCGCGTGCGACCATCGCCGACACCAGAGCCTTCCGGTACGCCCTCACCTACGCCGACAAGCACTCCTGCAAAGAAAAAAAACAAAGAGAAGCATAAGAAAATGCATAAGTAGCGTCCGGTTTTCCGGAGGTATCCGCCGTTTGCGGCTGCAGATTCGAATGCGTGCAAACGTAGGAGCTACAAGGTGGAACGTGTTGTCCCCAACGGGTTCACCGACCCAATGCCAATCGATTGGGGACAATCGGTTCCACCTTCGCCGCCTGTGCTACGTCGCCCAGTTCGGCTTCCGTTTCTCGTTGAACGCGGCGATTCCTTCGCACGCTTCCTCCGACTCACGCGCCTGCATGTGATATTTCAGCGCAACATCGACATCTTCCTTCACCGAGCGCCACCGGAGTTCTTCGACTAATCGTTTCGTTTGCGCCAACGCGCCGGGCGCACCTTGCAAAACCGACGCGGCGAATCTTTGTGCTTCACTCATCACATCATCTGACGCAACGACGCGATTCACCAGCCCGATTTCCTTTGCGCGCGCGGCGTCGATTAATTCTCCGCTGAATAACAGCTCGCGCATGTTTCGTTCGCCGGCCTGCCGGCGCAGAAATGTCATCACCAACCCGGCAACCAATCCGCGGCGCACCTCCGGATATCCGATTTTGGTCCCTTCTGCCGCGACAACAAAATCGCACGCGGACATGATGCCCGCGCCGCCCGCAACCGCCGCGCCGTGTATCGCCGCAATCGTGACGAGGCGCGTTTGGCTAATCGCGACCAGAGTGGTGGCTACCATCTCCGCGGTCGCGTGAGCCTTACCGGTGTCGGCGGCTTCCTTCAAATCGAGACCGGTGCAAAACGCCGCGCCGGCTCCACGCAAAATCAAGACGCGTTGCTCGGGTTGCTCGGACGCGACTTTAACGGCCGCACATAATTCGGTGAGCAGTTCGAGGGTAAGCGCGTTCCTGCGCTCAGGCCGGTTGAGAGTTATCACAGTGATCTGCGGCCACTGTTTTTCGATTAGAGCGACGGGCATGGTGCGAATGACGGGTGAGAAATTAAACTTGAATGACCCCGGTGTGGAAATGCGCTTTGGGCATTGGGCGGGAAACGTATTCCAAGAGACGGATCAGTACATCGCGCGTTTCGTGCGGTTGAATGATGGCGTCCACCCACCCGCGAGCGGCGCCATAGCGAATGTCGGTTTGCTCTTCGTAACTCTGTTTCACCTTGGAGCGCAGTTCCTCCAGTTCTTCGGGCGACGCTTTCTTGTCACCTCGCTCACGCGCCTTGGCGAGAATCGAGAACACCGTGTCCGACGCTTGCGCAGCGCCCATGACTGCGTAACGCGCCGTGGGCCAGGCAACAATGAATCGCGGATCGTACGCCTTGCCGCACATCGCGTAATTGCCGGCGCCGAATGATCCGCCGACTACGACCGTGATCTTCGGAACGACCGAATTGCTCACCGCGTTCACGAGTTTCGCGCCGCTCCGAATGATTCCGCTCTCCTCCGCGTCCCGGCCGACCATGAACCCGCTGACGTCCTGGAAAAAAATGATCGGCAAATTGGTCTGATTACAATCCATCACAAAGCGCGCCGCTTTATCCGCGCTATCGGAATAAATGACGCCGCCCATCTGAATTCCTTCCTTTTTGGTCCTAACCTGCACGCGCTGGTTGGCAACGATGCCGACGGGTTTCCCATTGATCTGGGCATACGCAGTTACGAGCGTTTTGCCGTAATCGGCCTTGTATTCATCCATCGAGTTCGCATCGATCACCGTGCCGAGTAAATCGCGTGCGTCATAATTTTTCCGGCCATCGAAACTGATCAGCTCATAAACCGTGTCGGGATTTTTCGCAGGCTTTGATGTCAGTGGCGCGCGATCTAAGCTTGTCCTGAGCGAAGCCGAACGAGGCGCGCCGCCGGCGGCTGCTTCGGGCAACAGGCCAACCAACGAACGAAGTCGCTTAAGACACGACGGATCATCCTTTTCAAAAAAATCCACCGTGCCGCTGACCGCCGCGTGCATTCGTGCGCCGCCCAGTTCTTCCGCATCGACGAGTTGACCGATGGCCGCTTTCACGAGAGAGGGCCCCGCGAGATACAGGCCGCTTCCCTGCGTCATCAGAATCTTGTCACACAACACCGGCAGATACGCGCCGCCCGCGACGCAGTTGCCCATGATCGCCGCAAACTGCGCGACGCCCGCCGCTGAAATCACAGAGTTATTGCGAAAGATCCGGCCGAAATCATCTTCATCCGGAAAAATTTCATCCTGCATCGGCAGGAACACCCCCGCCGAATCAACCAAGTAAATGAGCGGCAGCGCGCATTCGAACGCGATCCGCTGCGCGCGGATGACTTTCTTGGTCGTCGCCGGAAAAAACGCGCCGGCTTTTACCGTCGCGTCGTTGGCGACGATCATGCAAGGAACGCCCTCGACGTTGCCGATGCCAGTCACGACTCCCGCCGCTGGAATTTTACCCCACTGCTCGTACATTTTGTACGCGGCCCAGAGCCCGATCTCGAAAAACGGTGAGTCTTTATCGAGCAAATGACGAAGCCGTTCGCGCACCGGCAAGCGTCCCATCTTGCGCTGGCGCTCGTGACCGGCTTTGCCGCCGCCTTCACGCAGGACCGCTTCCTCCTGCGCAATCGCCGCGCAATGCGCGCGCAACACTTCACTCGTGCTCGATCGAGACATATGCCAGAGCCACGCTTAATCTGCGAAACTGGCCGAATCAAGCCCGACACAAGCACGAATGAATACGAATACACATGGATTTGAGGACCGGAAACCACGGATCACACGGATAACACGGATGTCCGGGCAGCAAACGCGGCTCGCGTGTTGGCTTCGGCGTCCTCGCGGCAACATTCTTCCAAATCCTTTTGCGCCTAAAGATCGTGACTGGCGAAGGCCTTCGGAGGTACGAGGCCGCCGCAGCGGCCGCTCCTCGATCCGAATGTGGGCGCTGCTTAGTGCCGCGAATCCGTCGGGACGCTAAGCGCCCTCGTAATTGCGCGTATTACAAGTTCGGGAAACATGGGTGGCTTCGCAAATCTTGCGAAAACCTGTGCAGCTTTTGGCAACTCACGCAGCGAATTGCGAAAGGGCAGCACGTTGGGTTGGCGAATTCTTGTCTTCCGCCAGCAGCCCCGTGCTGCCCACAAATCGGGGGGAATTGGCGCGCAGTGTGGTTGGCTACGAGCGACTTGTAAAGGAAAATCTCTAACCTTTGACTAGGGACAGCCCCCCTATATTTCAATCAAAATTCCCCTAGGGAAAGTTGATGAGTTCCCTAGTTAGCTTTTAAGGGAACGGTTTCGCCGAAATTGATGATCACGAATGGACACGACTGCCCGCTCAAAGCGGTTTGGCTGATAACTGGTAATTGATAGTCAAAGCTCCGCACCGCACCTGGATGGACATTCCGTCATTCATTCGGCATTCGGCATTTGGAATTCGTTATTCAGTCATCCGCCTGATCCGCCGTTGAATTTTCTGTGCCGATCTTGCTGTTCGGATTCGATTCGACTAACGCTTAGGCGATGAGTTCGCCTGAGAATTCAGTAGCGTTTGGCGCACCTGGGATCGAGCCGGGCTGGACGTCGAGCGCCAAAGAGGGCGTTGGCACTGCATATCACACCAGTTGCCGCGTCTGGTTCACGCTGAGTCACGGCATCGTGAACGAAATTTATTATCCGCACGTGGATAAACCGAACACGCGAGATTTTCAGTTTCTCATCAGCGACGGCGAAACGTTCTGCCACGAGGAAAAGCGCGATTTGAATCACGACATCGAATATCCGGAGCGCGATTGTCTTTTCTATCGAATTACGAATTCGGAGCCTGGCGGCCGCTATCGCCTGGTGAAACATGTGCTCACAGATCCACACAGGTCGGTATTGCTTGTGCATACAACACTTGAAGTGTTCGATAAATCGTTGCGCGGGAGATTGCATCTGTACGCGTTGCTCGCACCGCACCTGGGCGGTTATGGCGTCGGCAACTCCGGATGGTGTACTGAGATAGGAGATAATAAATTGATGCATGCACAACGGCACAACGTTCATCTAATGATGGCATGCTACACCGGATTCCGGCGGCGATCCGTCGGCTATGTCGGCTTCAGCGATGGTTGGCAGGACCTCATGCACAATTTCAAAATGGACTGGGAATTTCCGGCAGCCGAGAATGGCAACATCGCATTGACTGGTGAAATCGATTTGCCGCAGAACGGCGAATTCGGTGTGGCCGTTGCGTTTGGCCGAAGCTATCAAAGCGCGGCCACCAAATTGTTTCAATCGCTGGCCGAATCATACACACGACATCGCCGGGCATATGTCCGCCAGTGGCAACGCGCCGTGGTGGATCCAAAATTCGATTTTAGCAACGATACCTGCGATAGCGGCGGTATGTATCGGTTGAGCCGATGCGTGTTGCTCGCGCACGAGGACAAAATTTTCCAAGGCGCAACCGTCGCCTCGATGAGCATTCCCTGGGGCGAAACCAAAGGGGATCAAGATCTGGGCGGCTATCATCTTGTGTGGACGCGCGATCTGGTGCACAGCGCGATAGCGTTGCTTGCCACCGGTCAGACGGGCACCCCCTTGCGCGCACTGATCTGGCTCGCAGCGATTCAGCGGCCGGACGGCAGTTTTCCGCAAAACAGCTGGATCGATGGGACTGCCTATTGGTCGGGATTACAGCTCGACCAGGTTGCCGCACCGATCCTGCTGGCGTGGTTTTTGCACAAACGCGAAGCGCTCGGCTTGTTTCATCCTCGCACGATGATTTTGCGCGCCGCTACGCGCCTGATCTTGCAGGGCCCTGTGACGGCGCAGGACCGCTGGGAAGAAAACGCCGGCTATTCACCATCCACGCTCGCCATTGTGATTGCAGCCCTCGTCTGCTCGGCTGAGTGGGCTAAGGATTTCGACCAAACGAACGTTGCAGATTTTGTTTTCGCGTACGCGGACTGGCTGGCGGCGCATCTCGAGGAGTGGACAGTCACAACCCAAGGCGAGCTGTTGGATGGGATTCGACGCCATTACATCCGGATCACTCCCACCGATGCTAACACACCTGATCCCCATGCCGATCCAAACACGGCAATGATTCAGATCACCAACGGAGGCGGTCTGCACCCGGCGCGCAATGTGGTCGGCGGCGATTTTCTTCATCTGGTGCGGTTCGGCATTCGCGATCCAAACGATGCGCTCGTGCGCGATTCAATCGAAGTGATCGATCGCATCATTAAGCATGACTTACCGCAGGGCCCGGGCTGGCGTCGTTACAATCACGATGGTTACGGCCAAAAAGATGACGGCAGCGCTTGGGACGGAACGGGCGTCGGGCGGTGCTGGCCGATTTTGACGGGAGAACGCGGCCATTACGAACTCGCCGCCGGTCGCGACGCAAAGCCGTTCATCAGGGCGATGGAAGATTTTTCCAACGCAGGCGGGATGCTCACCGAACAGGTTTGGGACGGAGTTGATCTGCCGCACCTGAGAATGCGACGCGGTTGCCCGACAGGTGCGGCGATGCCGCTTTGCTGGTCGCACGCCGAATACGTTTCGCTCGTGAGGAGCCGACACGACGGCATTTGCTTTTATCGGGTTGAGCCTGTGTATCAGCGCTACGTCGTGAATCCAAGGAAGAACCGTTATGAGATCTGGACTCTTCGTCATTCCTTTCGGCGCGTGCCGCGCGGAAAGATTTTGCGAATCATTCTGGCCGAAGAGGCGACCATCGCCTGGTCAACGGACAATTGGGCGCGGACTAACGAGTTGCAGACGACGCATCAGGACGAACTGAATCTATGGTTCGGAGATTTTCCAACCGCCGACTGGACAGTCGGCTTAGTATTTGCGTTTACAATTTTCTGGAAACGCGAGCAGCGCTGGGAAGAGCGCAACTGGCAGGTGGCGGTCTTTTGAAATCACTCGCAAGTCGCGAATGCTCAGACAAAGGCGAACTGTCGCCAAGGCGCTGTGAAACCTCTTGCGATACACGACAATGCAGTCCGAAGCACAACCTGCCATAGGCGGCTCAGAACCGTTTAATTCAATCGCCGCGCTCTACCGGTTTGGCTGCACTGCCGACCCCGTGATCTGCTTCCCGCACTCCAACGACGATTGGCTGATCTGGCGGGTAAGACTTCGGCGGGTACGGTGACTTGAACACTGCGAATCCATTTGACGCAACGAACAGCAGCCAGAGCACGAGCGCGATGATTGCTGGTTCATTTGTTTTCATGCTCAAAACATTGGACTCTAATTTTTGTGTTGCGATGGCGCGTACGTTAGATTTTGCGCTGCCACCCGAGACAGGATTTTCGCTGCCTCTTTTGGCTGAGGCCTTCAGACCTGTCTCTAACGAGGCACTACCGGTATCTCGCTAGAGGGCACGAAAATCTCGCGAACGCGAAATAGCTGTTGTCCCTAGGCGCAGTTAGTTTGGCGTATGAAAACGATTGAGTCTCCAAGAGCATTCCCGCTGCGCACGCGAATGGTCCGTTTTACACTCTGGCTCATCGCCAGTGAGGTCCTTATCTTTGATCAGATCAAATTTGACACGAGAACGCAACTGCTTGAGCGAGCTGCGCGGTCGCTTCGCGGACCGGAGGTTATCGTTCCAAACGAGTGGTCGTCCTAGGTTCCAAGTGGCGCAAACATGCACAGATTGTGAACCTAAGGAGCCCGGAGTAGGCTAGCCATGGCGAGCAACGTTCTTCTGAGGATTTATCTCGCGCGTCACGGCGAGACCGTCTGGAGCCGCGAGGGCCGGCATACCGGGCGCACCGACTTGCCGCTGACTGAATGCGGCGAAAACAATGCTGAACGCCTCCGGGAAGAACTGTCCGGATTGCTTTTTGCCAAAGTCCTGACGAGTCCGTTGAAGCGCGCGAAGCGGACCTGCGAACTGGCAGGCTTCGGAGCCGTGGCCGAAGTCGATCCTGATCTGGTCGAATGGAACTATGGTGATTACGAAGGCGTTCGCACAGTGGACATCCGTGCGAAGCGACCTGACTGGGAATTGTTTCGCGACGGTTGCCCGAATGGAGAATCACCCCCAGATATAGCTGCGCGGGCTGATCGCGTTGTCGCTCGCGTGCGCACGATCGAAGGTAACGTGCTGATTTTTTCCAGCGGACATTTCCTGCGAGTGTTCGCCGCTCGCTGGCTAGGGCTCGAGCCGGTTTTTGGAAAGTATCTCATGTTAGACACAGCCAGCCTGAGCGCACTGAGCTATGAGCACGACCTGTGTGATCCCGCGATCCGGTTCTGGAATGATACGCGGACCGCAGTCGCACCAGCAGGTTGAGGGCTTACCAACTGGTTCTCTTCCTCGAGAGGGAGCAGTGATTGGCTCAGAAGTGGCATTCGAAAATCCAACGCACGCGCGATCGCAGCGGCTGAATCGAACAATAAGCTGGACGATATGAAAACAATTTTTCAAACCGCAAATGTAGGACGCAACGTAATTCCCTTAAGAGAGGCGATTCCATTCTGGTTCGCCGTCTCGAGTCCTCTGATCGGCGTTCTCATGGGCTTGCTGGGAGCGTGGTTTGTTGCCTGGCTCAGTGCGTGACAATCCCGGAACGCAATGCGCATTTCTCAATCATGAAGACGATTGAAGCAGATTTCCTCCCCCGGGTCTTCGGAGTCCATTCACCTCCGCTGAAACCGGTAACCGACTCAGCGGCCAAAGGAATACGACGGATTCTCATGGTCGATAACGACTCTAATAGTACGCATCTTGTGAAAATCCTTCTCGAAAGATCCGGTCCGTATCGAGTGATGGAGGAAAACGATGCGACCAAAGCTCATCAAACGGCCGGTAGTTACAGACCGGATTTGATTTTGCTCGACGTAGTCATGCCCGGCCTCGACGGAGGCGAAGTAGCAGAACAAATCAAAGCCGATCGTGAGTTGCACAACACGCCAATAATCTTTCTAACAGGGTTGGTCACCAACGCCGAGGCAAAGCGTGGGCTTCACATCCAGGGACGTCCAGCCCTCGCGAAGCCAATCAACATTCCCGAGTTGATTGACGCGATCGAAACGCATATGCGTGCGCACTTGCAGCTTTGCTGTAACTGACAGCAACTACAACCGCTTGCCGGTTTGGGAGCGCCAATCCTGACCTGCGACGTGAGCCAGGCATCGTCTTCGGAGAAGCCGATCCACCTTGGCATCCCTTTACGAGCGTGTCGCTCCTTTGGCAGCTACATGATGAAATCAGGAAGGGCGAAATTCCTCACCGCGTTCCAGCGCAACTTCGGCCTCGAGATTTTCACGATCGCGACCGACGCTCGCGACGGCGGTGAGCTTATCGCCGGACTTGAAAATCACCGAAGCATTCTTTGCTTTCAAATCGCCGGACACATTCGAGCGATCACCGCCGCTGCCGTGACCCACATAGTGGATGTGCAGGTCGAAATGATTGCTCCAGAAAAATGGTGGCACGACGAATGGTTCGCGTGCGCCAAGAATATTGCGCGCAGCGGTCTGACCCTGGCGCTGGGCAACGACCCAATGCTCCACGCGGATGCGGCCCACGCGGGGGTCAGGCCAGCGTGCAATGTCGCCCGCGGCAAAAATTCCGGGCACATTGGTTTCCAAAAACTCGTTTACCAACACACCGTTGTCAGTCGCAATGCCCGATTGCTCAGCAAGCTGTGTGTTTGGGTGAACGCCGATTCCGACAACGACCAAATCGCAGTCCAATTTCGTTCCGTCGTCGAGCTGCACATGTTTGTCGTGAATTGCTTCGGGCGTGTGACCGAGATGAAATTTCACGCCGTGCAATTCATGCGTTTCACGAACCAGATTGCCCATTTCGCGTCCCAGCACTTTCTCGAGCGGCAGCGATTCTTTTCCCACGACTGCGACCTCCAGTTTCCGCTCGCGCAACGACCACGCCACTTCGAGTCCGATGAAGCTTGAGCCAATGACGACAGCGCGGTTTGCGTTCTTCGCTTTTTCTACTATACGCCGGCTGTCGTCCAGAGTCCGGAGATAGCACACGTGCGGCAAATCATTGCCGGGAATTTTGAAGCGCACAGGCTCAGCGCCGGTCGCCAGCAACAACGCGCCATAGCCTAACGACCGGTCATCTGACAGGGTTACTTGTTTCGACTTCGCATCAATCGCTGTAACGGTTGTGTTCGTAAGTGTTTCAATCTTGTGTTCGCGATAGAATTCCGGCGGCCGCAGCAGAATCCATTCCTCGGGCGCGTTACCCGCAAGATAATCCTTTGAGAGATTCGGTCGATCGTACGGCAGAAACTCGTCCCTGCCGATCATTGTCACGCGTCCGTAGTAGCCTTCGCGCCGTAACATTTCCGCCGCTGCGCTGCCTGCTGCGCCCGCGCCAACAATTACGACGCTTGTTGGCGATGACTTTGGTGTACGCGTCGGCTTCTTGTTGGTCTTGCCGGTCACGAACAATCGCTCGCCGCGTTTTTCGACGTTGTAGCAGGCAACGTCATTTAACGCGGGCGCGGCGATTGCTTCGCCGGTACGCAGATCGAACCGCGCGTGATGCCATGGACACCGCACCGTGCAATCGACCATTAAACCTTTCGCCAATGGCCCGCCGTAATGGGTGCACATGGCACCTATGGCGAAAAGCTCATCGCCGCGTCTGGCCAAAAGAACCGGTTCGCCAAACGCGTGACCCAAAAGCATCTCTTCATCGGCTACCTTTTCGATCTCACAGCCTTTTTCAAAATCAGGCCCTTCAAGCTCGCTCGATTCTTCAGCCATAAAAATTTTCCTTCCTATTGTAACATAAGAATCGCACCGGACCGATCCAGTAACCGTCTTACAACGCATTAATCTCGCGAACATGATAGAGATCGGCATCGAAGGGCGAAAAATACGCGCGCGTCCCTGGCACTATGCGAACAATGAAGAGGAGTTCTGTTGTCGCTTCCTTGGCAATGGCTCCCGAAAAAGTAACAGACCTCTACCTGCCCTGACGAAAATGAAATTCCTCGCAGTCCATCCCAGCTGTTTGATGTACTCGAAAATTTATCTTCGACTTGAGCCGCTTGGGCTGGAGCTTGTGGCTGCAGCCGCTGAACACGCCGGGCACTCTGTGCAGTTGATCGATCTGCAATGCGAATCGCACCGGGATTTCTTTCGCGCGGTTAAAGAGTGGCGTCCGAACGCGATCGCGTTCTGCGGTAATTATCTTGCGAACATTCCCGAAATTATCGATCTGGCACGAGCGGCACGTGACTTGTTGCCGGACGCCTTTGTCTGCGTTGGCGGTCACAGCGTCTCATTTATTCCAGAGGAAATTCTGCAACACGCCGGAGGCGCTGTGGATTGTGTGCTGACCGGAGAAGGCGAAACTGCGATCACCGGCTTGCTTCATGCGATCGAGCAAAATCGAAGCGACCTCAAACAGGTTCCCGGCTGTGTCACACTTGATCACCGCAGTTCGCCGCCGGCGTTCGTCAACTCGCTCGATGATTTGTTGCCTGCTCGCCATCTAGCGCGGCATCGCCGAAAATATTTTATCGGCCAGCTCGATCCGGCGGCTTCAATCGAATTCAGCAGAGGTTGTCCGTGGGACTGCGTCTTTTGCAGCGCGTGGACATTCTACGGACGCAACTATCGCGTGAAGACACCGGAACGCGCCGTCGAAGAGCTGGCGCGAATCCGCGAGCCTGGCATTTTCATCGTGGACGACGTAGCATTCATTCAGGCCGGGCACGGCATGCAGATCGGCGAAGCGATCGCGCGGCGCGGCATTCAAAAACGTTACTATCTCGAGACGCGCGGCGACGTGCTGTTGCGGAACAAGGAAGTGTTTCAACTCTGGAAACGGCTCGGTCTAAACACCATGTTTCTCGGTCTTGAAGCGATCGATGACGAAGGACTGAAACGTTATCGCAAGCGCGTGACGCTTTCGAAGAATTTCGAGGCACTCGAGTACGCGCGCTCGCTGGACATAACGGTGGCCGTCAATATCATTGCCGATCCGTCGTGGGACCGCGAACGCTTCAAGGTCGTGCGCGATTGGTGCCTGGAAATTCCCGAGGTCGTAAACATCAGTATCAACACGCCCTATCCCGGCACCGAAACGTGGCACACCGAATCACGGCGTCTCACCACACGCGATTACCGCCTCTTTGACATCCAACATGCTGTATTGCCGACAACGCTGCCGCTCCCGGGATTTTACAACGAACTGGTCGAGACCCAGCGCGTGCTCTCGCAGAAACATCTTGGCTGGGCGGGGCTGCGCCAGTGCGCAGCAATCGTTGTGCGACACCTGCTTCGCGGGCA
>Ga0126383_10001091_pt1 | contig 16475 bp, 15 predicted proteins | sample PanSoiMetPlot_35_FD_96882 | JGI IMG/M metagenome (GOLD analysis project Ga0126383, IMG submission 96882) | Tropical forest soil microbial communities from Panama - MetaG Plot_35 | ecosystem: Environmental > Terrestrial > Soil > Tropical forest > Bulk soil | place: Panama | collected 2016-02-17
ACGACCGTGCGGTCACGACTGCGCCCGAGCCGAAATTCGCAAGCGGTCGTGACCTGCTTTCATGCGAATTTTCGACTCAAAGTGACAGCTGCAAACCCATGGTTGTGAAGCGATTTTTGTCCCCGACGTTCACAGTTCTCGCGCGCCGAGGCGCGCGCACTGGGAACATCTTTGCAACGCTGTGCGCACCGGAAAGCGCCAGGCGGCGAGAATAGCGGTTCGAGGCCCGGACACAACACCCATCGGAAAAAGCGGCCGTCACCATTGTCGTGGCGCTAGTCTTGGCGCTTTGCCAAATCAGCAAGCGCCGCAAAGGGTCCCTGGTCGCCCTTGGCATCCTGCGGCGGTTCGAAAACCGCACCGGGTTTTCGCGGATAAGGATCCAGGCCAAGGATCAGAAACTCGGTCGCCAGCGCGCCCAAATCGATGACGCCACCCACGAGCGGTTCCGGGTCATCCCATTTGACGCCATGCTGCTGGCCTTCATTCTCGGCCGATTCTGCAAGTCTCTGCGGCGGTTCAAATATGAGATCGATCGTCTCTTCTACTTCGTTGGCCAGCGGCTCGAGAGTGACGACGCAATTCTGTCCGACCGTCGCCGAGATTGCTCCGACAACGTGCAACCCGCCGCCCCGTCGGGTGACATCGAAATTGGCTTCGAAGCGCGGCAAATCCCGCAGCCCCGCGACTTTCGCAATCGCGGCGCGCACTGACGGTTCAGCGACAAGATCGAAATGTTGGCCGGTCTCGGGAACGTCCTCGGCTGCCACCGGGATGTGCCATGGCGCGGCGGAATTGGGAGGGTTCGGCTCGGACATCGCAATGGCCTCCGGGTCGGGAAAAGCAACGGCACCGCGCAACAGGGCCGCTTGATCGTGGACCTCAATTTGCCGCACCAAAGCACGCGCGTAGCGCGCCAAACGGCGCGGTCCAACCCCGTTCACGCCCTGAAAGATATTACGCGCCAGCGCCTTCTCAAGCTCCTGTCCATCCGGCACCGCGAAGGCGGCAAGATAGGCCGCCTGCCGTCCATAAAACGCTTCGCCGAACTGCCGCATTCGTTTTGGAACGGCGAGATCCCCGACGCCCATTTCCCGCAAATTGGCATCGAGGTCACGGCAAAACCGATCGAATAGGCTCTGGCCAACACCGCGGGCCGACGTCCCGCCGCGATCGAGGCCCGCCAGCAGCACAACGATGTGCAGGACGATAAGGTCAAAGCGCCCGTCCACAGTGTCGGGCACGCCATAGCCGGTGTAAAAGGCGGCACAGCGCGACTGCGCCACGATCGCGCCATAGAGGTCATCGATCTTGTGATTGCGGGGACTTAAGCGAAAGTGCTTCAGGATCATCGGCTTACTTGGCGTCACGGGCGCATAGCAAGGCGCAGCCACGGCCGCTAGTTTGCTAAGCCTTGGTTTTGAGGTAACGGCAGCTTGCGGCCGGGCGCAAGTTAGGGACAGGGATGCAGGGCAGTCGAGGCCATAATCGATTCCATAGCGTGGCGTTGGCCTGTGCCATTGCCGCCGCAATGAGTCTGTCAGGCTGCGGTAGGGAGACCTTCCAGCGCGGTTACGTGTTGCCAGAGGGTGCGCTTGAGCAAATCCCCCTCGGGGCATCACAGGAACAGGTTCTGCTGGTTCTCGGTACACCGTCCACCGTGGCTACGGTGAGCGGCGAGGCGTTCTACTACATTTCGCAGAAAGCCGAGCGCGCGATTTCCTTCATGCGGACAAAGGTCACCGATCAGCGGGTGATAGCGGTTTATTTCGACCGGGATAGGAAAGTTCATCGCCTCGCCGAATACGGACTGAAAGACGGCAAGGTCTTCGACTTCGTGAGCCGCACAACGCCCACAAGCGGCAACGATCTCAGTCTGGTGTCCACGATAATCCATAACCTGCAGGGCAAGGGAAGTTGAGCTTCCCTGCACCACAATGATCGTCGCCGGTTTGATGGCTAGCGGGCGAGCACCGCGAGCAGCAACAGCGCGACAATGTTCGTGATCTTGATCATCGGATTGATCGCCGGCCCGGCCGTATCCTTGTACGGGTCGCCGACAGTGTCGCCGGTCACCGCCGCCTTGTGCGCATCGGAACCCTTGCCGCCGTAATGGCCGTCTTCGATGTATTTTTTTGCGTTGTCCCAGGCGCCGCCGCCCGATGTCATCGAAATAGCAACGAACAATCCGGTGACGATCACCCCGAGCAACATCGCGCCAAGCGCGGAGAACGCCGCCGATTTGCCCTGTGCACCGCCTCCGGCAACGAAATAGATGATGAAGTAACCCACAATCGGTGACAAAACCGGTAGCAGGGACGGAATGATCATTTCTTTGATCGCGGCTCTGGTCAGCATATCGACCGCGCGCCCGTAGTCAGGCTTGTCCCTGCCCTGCATAATCCCGGGCCGTTCACGGAACTGGCGGCGGACCTCCTCGACAATCGAGGAAGCGGCACGCCCGACCGCGGTCATGCCGAGCGCGCCGAACAGATAGGGCAATAAGCCGCCGAACAAGAGCCCGGCCACGACATAAGGATTGTTGAGCGAGAAATCCGGCGCGACGCCCTTGAAGTACGAATTCGCCCCGGCGTTGGCCACGAAGTATTTCAGGTCTTCGTTATAGGCCGCAAACAAAACCAAGGCGCCGAGTCCGGCGGAGCCAATCGCGTAGCCTTTCGTCACGGCTTTGGTCGTATTGCCGACCGCGTCCAGAGCGTCGGTCGATTTGCGAACTTCTTTGGGCAATCCCGCCATTTCGGCAATGCCGCCGGCATTGTCCGTGACCGGACCGAAAGCGTCGAGCGCCACCACGATACCGGCAAGCGCCAGCATCGTGGTCACGGCGATAGCGATGCCGAACAAACCAGCGAGGTTATAGCTGATCAGGATTCCGGCGATGATCACCAGCGCCGGCAGTGCGGTCGCTTCAAGCGATACCGCGAGCCCTTGAATGACGTTGGTACCGTGCCCGGTGACCGATGCGAGGGCAATTGATCGCACGGGCCGGAAATTGGTGCCGGTGTAGAATTCGGTGATCCAGATGATGAATCCCGTCACAGCAAGGCCAACGATGCCGCAAACAAACAGCGTCAAGCCGGAATAATTTGCGCCCGGCAGTGGCCCAAAACCGATCAGCAGATAAGTGACGAGCGCGATGCCGATCAGCGATAAAATCGCGGTCGCGATCATACCTTTATAGAGCGCGCCCATGATCGATTGCGTGGGACCGAGCTTGACGAAGAACGTGCCGATGATCGATGCGATGATGCAGGCGCCGCCAATCGCGAGCGGGAATGACATCATGCGCATCAACGCGTCGCCGCCGGCGCGGCTAAAAAAGATCGCGGCGAGAACCATCGTCGCCACGGTGGTCACCGCATAGGTCTCGAACAGATCGGCCGCCATGCCGGCGCAGTCGCCGACATTGTCGCCGACATTGTCGGCAATGGTTGCGGGATTGCGCGGATCGTCCTCGGGAATACCGGCTTCGACTTTGCCGACGAGATCGCCGCCGACGTCAGCCCCTTTGGTGAAAATGCCGCCGCCGAGACGGGCAAAAATCGAAATCAATGACGCGCCAAAACCAAGCGCCACGAGTGAGTCGATGACCTCACGGTCATTGGCGGCCATATGCAGCGTACCGGTGAGGAAGCCGAAATAAAGCGTGACGCCAAGAAGGGCGAGTCCCGCGACCAGTAGCCCGGTGATCGCGCCGGAGCGAAATGCAATTTCGAGTCCCGCGGCAAGCGAGCCGATCGCCGCTTGGGCGGTACGCACATTGGCGCGCACGGAAACATTCATGCCGATAAAGCCGGCCGAACCGGACAAAACGGCGCCCACCGCAAAGCCGACGGCGACCAGCCAGCCGAGAAAATAGCCGACCACCAGGAAGATGACGATTCCGACCAGTGCGATCGTCGAATATTGGCGCCGCAGATAGGCCTGCGCGCCCTCGCGCACCGCCGCTGATATTTCCTGCATTCGCGCGCTGCCGGCATCGGACTGCAGTACCGAATGGGTGGCCCAGATCGCGTAAATGACGGCCAATACGCCGCATAAAACAATGAGCCACAAAGTCGTCATGGAAGATCCCCGGGTTATGAAGGGCCGGCCCGAAACCAGCCGCAAGAGGGCGCCTCGCATACAATGAGCACGCGGGCGGCGCAAATCGGCGCGGACATTGCCAAACTTACCCCGGCCGCGCAACGGCGGGTAATAGGCGTTGCGCAGGATTTATGCAGCTCCGAGATAGCGGATCGGACGGCCGGGCGCGATCACTTGCGCGGCCGCAATGATGGCGTTGGCGTCAATGCCGTAGTACCGGTACAGCTCGTCGATTGGGCCGGTCTGACCGAAATGCTCGACCCCCAATGGGCGAACGCGGTGACCACTGACGGCGCCGAGCCAAGCCAGTGTCGCCGGGTGCCCGTCCAACACCGTGACGATGCCGCAATGTCGCGGCAGGCCAGCGAACAACCGCTCGATATGTGAGCGGGCGTGAACGAGCCCGCGCTCGCGCGCCCGACATGCTGCCGTCCAGCCGGCGTTGAGGCGGTCCGCCGACGTTATCGCGAGCAAGCCGATATCGCGCCGATCCTCCGCCATCAAGCCCACAGCCTGAATCGCTTCGGGCGCGACTGCGCCGGTATACGCCACCACAAGTTGACAGTTGGGACCGGGGGCGCGCAGCCAATAGGCGCCGTCCACAATCGCTTGTTTTAGCGCCGGCGTCATATCGCGCTTGATCTGTTCGATCGGCCTGGTCGAGAGTCGCAGATAGACGGATCCGCCGGTCTCATCGCGCAGCCAATTTCGTTCGGACGGCTCGGCGCCGCCCTCACGTTGAATGTAATCCAGCGCGAAGGACAGAATGGCCGCAAGCTCATCGACGAAAGCAGGCTCAAAAGCTGCAAGTCCGTCCTGCGCCATGCCGATAAGCGGCTCCGCGATCGATTGATGCGCGCCGCCCTCGGGCGCCAAAGTAATCCCGGACGGCGTGGCAACCAGGATGAAGCGCGCGTCCTGATAACAGGCATAATTCAGGGCATCGAGCCCACGGGCGATGAACGGATCGTACAATGTGCCGATCGGCAGGAGCCGCTCGCCATTGATGACATGCGACAGGCCGAGCGCGGACAGCGCAGAGAACAAGTTCATCTCGGCAATGCCGAGTTCGATGTGCTGGCCCTTCGGCGAGAATTCCCAATTGAAAGTCGATGGGATGCGCTCGCTTTTGAAAATGTCGGCTAAAGTCTCGCGCGCAAATAGACCGCGGCGGTTGACCCATGGTCCAAGACTCGTCGACACCGTGACATCGGGCGACGCGGTGACGATGCGGGACGCCACAGCGGTGTCGCCGCGACCAAGCTCGTTAAGTAGCGCGCCGAAGCCGAGTTGGGTGGACATTCGCGGCTGAATGGTCACCGCGAGACTTTCCGGCGCGGCGATTCGCTCCGCCTGCAGGCTGCGGTTGCCAGCGTTCGCAAACGGCACGCGATCGAGAAAGGCCTCAATTTCTGCCGCGGAATGTTCAAGCCCCTCGAACCGCGACCATTCTTCGCCCGGACGGATATTCATCGACTTTCGAAACGTCTCCATCTGCGCGGGCGTCATTAGCCCGGCGTGATTGTCTCTGTGCCCGGCGAACGGCAGGCTGTAGCCTTTGATCGTGTAGGCGATGAAGCAAACCGGTCGATCGTGATTGACAGCGTCGAAAGCGGCAATGATCGAAGCGAGGTCATGGCCGCCGAGATTGTTCATCAGCCGCGCCAGCTCCTCATCGTTGCGGCGCTCAAGCAATGCGGTGACTGGCCCCTGATCACCGATTTCATCAGTAAGCCGCTTGCGCCACGCTGCTCCGCCTTGAAACACGAGGGCGGAATAGAGCTGGTTCGGACAATTATCGATCCAGCGGCGTAAAACCTCGCCGCCCGGTTCGGCAAACGCCGCCTGCTGCAAGGCGCCGTATTTGAGCAGCACCACGTCCCAGCCGAAATTGCGGAAAAGGTTTTGATAACGCTCCCACAGTCCCTCGCGGACGACGGCATCCAAGCTTTGCCTGTTGTAATCGACGATCCACCAGCAATTACGCAGCCCCTGCTTCCAGCCCTCGAGCATGGCCTCGAAGATATTGCCTTCATCGAGCTCGGCATCGCCGAGTAGCGCAATCATGCGGCCTTCCGGCCGGGCAAGACCCCAGCCGTGCGACCGCACATAATCCTGGGCCAAAGATGAAAACAGTGTCTGGGCGACGCCAAGTCCGACCGACCCCGTGGAAAAGTCGACGTCATCGCTGTCCTTGGTGCGCGACGGATAGGACTGCGCGCCTTTAAAGCCACGGAACGCTTCGAGCTTGTCGCGGGTCTGACGGCCGAGCAGATATTGGATCGCGTGGAAGTTGGGCGAGGCGTGCGGTTTGACGGCGACGCGGTCCTGCGACCGCAAGGTATGGAAATAGAGCGCCGTCATGATGGTCGCGAGCGATGCGCACGAGGCCTGATGACCGCCGACTTTCAATCCGTCGGCGTTGTCGCGCACATGGTTGGCGTGGTGGATCGTCCAAGTCGCGAGCCACAGTACCTTGCGTTCGAGCTCGGCGAGTATGGAGAGATCCTGCGGCGAGCCTGACGACGTCATGAGAGCGACCCGATGTCAGCCTGATCCAAGTCGATCCGGTTATTCTAGTTCGACGGTTGCGAAATCCGCGGGCATGACGATCTCGAGAAGTTCGCAATCGTCGGAATAGTCGAGCACGGAATGCTTGATTTTCGGCGGCTGCAGCCAGCACGAACCTTGGCGCATTGTGACCACGCCGGCGCCTTCGTATTCGCCTTTGATCCAACCCTTGAGAACATAAACCATCTGAAATTCGACGTCGTGAAAGTGGCGTTTGGAAACTTCCGCTGGATCGCAAGGCGGAATCATTTTGATCACATGCGCCCGCACCATGCCTCCGGTCGCACCGGCGATGCCAAGATCGCGGTATTGTGCGTAGCGCCGCAACCCTTGCTCGAACGCGTCGGGCCGGTGATGCGTGGCGATGAAAGTGTGCCGGTGCGCCCGCGATTTTTGCTTGGCGCCAATTGTCCTCGCGCTGCTGCTTCGACGTGACGACGAGCCCGGCTTTCGCGCGGCGCGCTGGCTTTTCCGCGCGTGCTTTGCTTTCTGGGTTACGCGAGCCATAAGATTATCCTTGTTGGTGCCGAGTGGCGGTGACGGTTGGAATTCGCAGCCGATTATAGCCCACGGTAAGATCGCCGGTAGCGCTGCTTCGTCGCTCAGAAGTGACTATAAGACGGCTGCGTGAAGGAGAGCGCTTTTCCCTCGCGCAGGAAACCGACCCCCTCCCCGCTGATGACCTGGCCGATCCTGGCCAGTGGCACACCGGCGTTCTGAGCGGCAGCGCCAAGAAGGCCGAATTTGGCCGCAGGCAGCGTCAAAACAATCTCGTAATCGTCGCCGCCGGTAAGAATGCGCTCGATCAGCTTGGCGTCAGCGGAAAGCGCCGCACGCGCTGCATCGGACAACGGCACAGCATCGACATCGACTTGCGCCGCGAGCCCGGAGGCACGGCACAGTTTGGCCAAGTCCCCGGCGAGACCATCGGACACGTCCATCGCCGCCGACGCATGGGCACGAAGCGCCTCAGCGAGTGCATTACGCGGCTGTGGGAGTAGATAGCGCTGTCGCAGATAATCGGCCGCGGCGCTCGATAAGCGCCATCCCTTAGCTAGATCTCCATCGCGATTCAGTAGAACGCCAAGGGCGGCGTCCCCGATCGTGCCGGTGACAGCGATGATATCGCCAGGTTTGGCGGTGGCGCGACGCACCATTGCACCATGCGGTACCGTGCCAAACGCGGTGATGGAAATCGAAAGCGGTCCCGGAGTGTGATCGGTATCGCCGCCGAATAACGGGCAGCCATAGTGGCTGATGTCTTGGCCAAGACCTTCGGCGAAGCTGGCGATCCACGACTCCGGTGTGTTGATCGGCAATGCAATGGACAACAGAAATCCGGCTGGCTTAGCGCCTTTCGCCGCGAGATCGGAGAGATTCATCCGCAGCGCCTTGCGCGCGATGGCATGCGGTGGATCTGCGGGAAGAAAATGCACTCCGGCAATGACGCCATCGGTGGTCAAAACCAAATCACAACCGGCAGGCGGGGTGAGCGCAGCCGCATCGTCGCCGAGACCGAACGCATTCGGATCCGTGGCTAACGGTTTAAAGTAGCGCTCAATAAGGCGCTCTTCGCCCGAGAGGCCATTGCGAGACTCCTCGTGATCCGAAGGCATTTTCCGGCTCCGCCTAGCCGCCGCCGAATTCGCCCGCACGGAGCTGGTGCGCCAGCTGATCGAGTACGGCGTTGACCATCCCGGTCTCCTCCTGGTCGACAAAGGCGCTGGCCACGTCGACATATTCGGAAGTAATAACCCGCGCCGGCACATCCGCTCGGCACGCGAGCTCGTAAGCACCGGCCCGCAGCACTGCACGAAGCACCATTTCAATGCGCTTGAGCGGCCAGCCGCGCGTGAGCGCCGCGTCGATCTTGCGATCCAGATGACTTTGCTCGCGCACCACGCCGCCAACGATGTCGCGGAAATAGGCGGCTTCCGCCGGACGATATTGCACTCCTTCCACATCACCCTTGAGCCAGTGACTTTCGAATTGAGCCAAAATCTCATTCAAGCCGGTGCCGGCAAGCTCCATCTGATACAGCGCTTGCACGGCGGCAAGCCGGGCCGCGCCGCGCTGATTGGCCTTGCGACCGGTGCCGCTGCGGTCGGAGCTACCGGAAATGTCGCTGCCAGCCATTGCGCTATTTCCCGACCTGCCGCTTGAGCTCAATCATCGCTAGCGCAGCGCGCGCCGCATCGCCGCCTTTGTCCTGCTCTTCCGAGCGGGCCCGCACCCAGGCCTGCGCCTCGTTGTCCACCGTAACAATGCCGTTACCGATCGGCAGTTGGCGCGCCACCGCGAGATCCATCAATCCGCGGGCGGATTGATGCGCAACTATATCGAAGTGGATGGTGTCGCCGCGAATGACGCAGCCAAGCGCGACCACGCCGTCATATGGGCGCCGACGTCTTTTTGCCGCGCCCACGGCGATAGCAATCGCGGCCGGGATTTCCAGCGAGCCGGGCACGGTGACACAGTCGAATTCAGCCCCAGCCTGTTTGAGGACTTTGCTTGCACCCGCCAGAAGTGCGTCGGCAATGTCGTCATAGAAGCGCGCTTCGACGATGAGAATGCGCACACCTTTGCCGCTTTTCCTGCCAAGCTTGGTTCGCCGCGCTCCGGCCATGGCCGCGCTCCAGCTCTGTTCGAGCACGGGTGGTCGTATCAAGCCCGGCAGTCGGTCACAAGCGCGTCAGCGCGGCAGCGTTTCCATCAATCGCGTCACATAACGGGCCAGCTGGTCGACTTCGAGATTAAGGCGCGCGCCCGGTTCAAGCGTGCCGAAGGTGGTGACTTGCAGCGTGTGCGGAATGATCAAGACCGAGAAGGTGTCGCCCTCGACTTTGTTCACCGTCAGCGCGACGCCATCGAGCGCCACCGAACCTTTGGCGGCGATAAAGCGCGAGAGCGCGGTCGGTACGCGCAACGTGAAGCCGGCGCTGTCGAGGAAATCGTCACGGGTGACGAGTTCGGCGATCCCGTCGACGTGACCGCTAACCAGGTGGCCGCCTAACTCATCGCCGAGCCGAAGCGAGCGCTCCAGATTGATGCGCGTGCCGCGGTGCCAATGTCCGGCAGTGGTCAAGCGCAGCGTTTCCGCCGCTGCATCCACGATGAAGAACGGCCGATCGGCTCTGGCGCCGCGCTCGACGACAGTGAGGCAAATTCCGGAGCAGGCGATTGAAGCGCCCACCGCAATCGAGGCGGGATCGTAGTCGCAGGCGACGATGAATCGCCGCAGACCAGCAGATTTTTCGTCGACCTCAAGAATATCGCCCAGTCCCGTGACGATGCCGCTAAACATGGTCCGACCCGCGTTGGTAGTTTTCCTCACGGTCGGGCCCGATCGGCTCTTCGGAAATACATTTGAGCTGCTGAGCAAGCATAGTAACGGCGCGAGATTCGAGCGCCGGCAAGCCCTCCTCCCCTATCGCAATCGGGGATCGGAAGAATATCGCTTCGTCGACCAGATCGGCTCGGATCAGAGCCGATGCCAGCGTCGGCCCGCCCTCCACCATCACGCGCGTGATGCCTCGCGTCGCGAGGAGCTTCAACACATCGCTCAGGTCAAGCCGCCCGTCTTTTTCCGCCACTCGTATCACTTCGGCACCGCGTTCACGCATTGCCGTTTCGGATGCTGCCGGCGCATCCTTGCCGCTCATGATCCACAGCGGCGTTTCGCCAGCGGTCGCCACAAGCCGCGACTGCATCGGCAGATGAAGACCACTGTCGAGCACCACACGGGTCGGCGAAATTTTCGCCATTCCTGGCAAGCGGCACGTCAAGACCGGATCGTCGGCCAAGGCGGTGCCGACGCCGATCATGATGGCGTCGCTATGCGCGCGCATCAGATGCACCCGATCGCGCACGGCATTGCCGGTGATCGCCACACGCCGCCGCCCTGCCGCTGCAGCCTTGCCGTCCGCGGAAATGGCAAGCTTGAGCATGACATGCGGCCGGCTGTCGCGCATGCGTCGAATATGCCCGGCATGATCGCGTCGCGCGGCGGCGGCTTCGATCCCGACATTTACGTTGATGCCTGCGTTGCGCAGGCGAGCATGGCCGCGGTCGGCAACTTCCGGATTCGGGTCCTCCATGGCCGAGACCACGCGTGCAATACCGGACGCGATCACCGCGTCGGCACAGGGCGGCGACTTGCCGTGATGTGAGCAGGGTTCGAGTGTCACATAGAGCGTGGCGCCCCGCGCCATTGCGCCGGCGCGGCGCAGCGCCTCGATTTCGGCGTGCGGCCGACCTCCCGCCTGAGTCCAGCCGCGCCCAACGATTTCTTCGCTCTTGACGATCACCGCGCCGACGGCCGGATTCGGCCAGGCCCTACCAAGCCCGCGCCGACCCAGCGCTAATGCAAGCCCCATAAATCGGCGGTCGTCGGCGACGTCGGAAGTTGCAACGCTGCCGGACGCGCTCACTCGGCAGCCTCGTCTCCCGACAGCTCGGCGAGCGCGGCTTCGAAATCCTTCGCCTCGCGAAAATTGCGATAGACCGAGGCGAACCGCACATAAGCGACGTCGTCGAGGTCGCGTAAATGCGCCATCACCGTCTCACCGATCGTTTCGGAGGAGACCTCGCTTTCGCCGATGCTCTCAAGCTCGCGCACGATCTTCGACACCATCTGATCAATTTGCTCCGGATCGACCGGCCTTTTGCGCAGCGCGATCTGCACCGACCGCAAGAGCTTGTCGCGGTCGAACGGCACGCGCCGGCCATTGCGCTTGATCACAATCAATTCGCGCAATTGCACCCGCTCGAAAGTCGTGAAACGGAAATTGCAGCTCAGACAGACCCGGCGACGGCGGATGACGGACGAATCCTCGGTCGGCCGCGAATCCTTCACCTGGGTATCGAGGCTTCCACAACTCGGACAGCGCATCCCTTATCCCTCGTAGATCGGGAATCGGCTGACCAGACGTTTCACCTGTTCGGCTACCCGCTGTTCGGCTTGGACGTCTTGTTCAAGGCCGCTGCGCGCGAGCGCGTCGAGCACTTCGGCGATCATTCCGCCAATTTGCCGGAATTCGGCGATGCCGAAACCGCGCGTCGTGCCAGCCGGCGTGCCGAGCCGCACGCCCGAGGTGACCGTGGGCTTTTCAGGATCGAATGGAATGCCGTTCTTATTGCAGGTGATGCGGGCGCGCCCGAGCGCCGCTTCCGCGACCCTGCCGGTCAGGCGCTTCTTGCGCAGATCGACCAGCATGAGATGCGTGTCGGTGCCGCCGGAAACGATATCGAGGCCGCACGCTTTGAGCGTTTCGGCAAGTGCCTTGGCGTTCTCAACCACGTTCCTGGCGTAAAGCCGAAACGAAGGACGCAGCGCTTCGCCGAAAGCAACCGCTTTGGCTGCGATCACATGCATGAGCGGTCCACCCTGCATTCCAGGGAACACCGCAGCATTGAGTTTTTTCGGCAGCTCCTCGTCGTTACTGAGGATCGCGCCGCCGCGCGGTCCGCGCAGCGTCTTGTGCGTCGTCGTGGTCACAACATCCGCATGCGGCAACGGACTTGGATGCACGCCGCCGGCAACGAGACCAGCGAAATGCGCCATATCCACCACCAGATAGGCGCCGACCTCGTCGGCAATTTCGCGGAAGCGGCGAAAGTCAATGATGCGCGGATAAGCCGAGCCGCCAGCGATGATCACTTTGGGGCGGTGTTCTTTGGCGAGTCTCTCAACCTCATCCATGTCGATGAGGTGATCGTCCCGGCGCACGCCATACGGCACCACTTTGAACCAGCGGCCGGAAAGGTTGACCGGTGAGCCATGGGTGAGATGCCCGCCAGCCGCGAGGTTCAGTCCCATAAACGTGTCGCCGGGCTGCATCAGCGCCACAAAAACTTCGGCGTTGGCGGAAGCGCCGGAATGCGGCTGCACATTGGCGAAGCTGCACCCGAACAGCCGTGTTGCGCGCTCGATCGCCAGCCGCTCGGCAATGTCGACGAACTGGCAGCCGCCGTAATAGCGTTTTCCCGGCAAGCCCTCGGCGTATTTATTGGTGAGCACGGAGCCTTGCGCCTCAAGCACGGCGCGGCTGACGATATTCTCCGATGCGATCAGTTCGATATCGTCGCGCTGGCGGCCGAGTTCGAGCTTTATCGCCTCGGCAATTTCCGGATCGCTTTCGCCGAGCGCGGCGGAGAAGAAATCCTCGTCGGTCGCCTTGATCTTGTGACTTGCTGGCATGTTCCGTTCTTGCTGATTTCCGTCGCTGCCCGGGCCGCGTCTCGCGACCAAAATGGCTCAAATCGGCTCGTTTGCGCCGATAAGACCCCCGCTCCGGTGATACACCGCGCGGCGTGGCGACACCAGCCGAACCCGCAAGAGCTTGCGATATTTCGGCGGATAACGCCGCTATATTTAGGGAGTAACAGGCGCGGGCCGCAACCCCGGGGAAGCGCTCAAAGCTTAGTTGTGGCCGGAATGGCAGGAGCACCCAGGCCGTCATGGCCGTAAATGTCCTCGCGGAACTGCACCACCCCATCCGCCCCGGACCAGGCCGTAACATAGACCCAATGCAAGGGCACCGGCTTGACCAGATGTGCGGTTTTCTGCTCGCCGGATTTTATCACCCGATCGATGTCGGCTGGCGACCAGCCTTTGGTTTCCGCAAGCAGCCACACAACCAGCTGCCGGACATTCTGGACCCGCACGCATCCCGACGAATGGAAGCGAAAATCGTCGCCAAACAGGTTTTTTAGCGGCGTGTCGTGCATGTACACGCCATACGCGCTTGGGAAATTGATGCGAATCGAACCGAGCGAATTCTGGCTGCCGGGATCCTGTTTGAAGGTGTAGTTGGTCGCATCCTCGGAATACCAGTTGATCTGCGAAGGTTGCAGCTCGCGATGCGCCGCGTCGAGGATGCGAATGTGATTCTTGCTCAGATAATCGGGCTGGTCCTGCATGCGCGGAATGAGGTCCTTGCGCACGATCGAGGCGGGTACCGTCCAATACGGGTTGAAATTGATTTCGATGATCTTGCTGTCGATCTCGGGCGATGGCCGATCAGGCTTGCCGACCACGCCGGTATGCCGTGATACCGCAACGTCATGCTCGATCGCCTCGATGCGGGCGGCCGGAATATTGCAGACCACGTAGCGCTGACCGAGATTACCGGTCAGTGTCTTAAGCCGCTCGATGTTCACCTTGAGCTGGTCGCGCCGGATCGCCGCCGGAACGTTCATGGTGTCGAACGTCGACTCATGCACGACGCCGTCGACGGTCAGGCCATGACGCGCCTGAAAGCGACGCACCGCTTCCCCGAGATAGGAATCATAGATGTCGTTCTCGACGGCGCTGGCATTGGGATCGAGATCGCCCGAAATTGTGAGCCGCGAACGCAATTCGCCGACGCTCGCATGCTGCGTGCCGAGGCGCAATTCCATCACTTTCGAAACTTCCGGCCAGCCGCCGCGAGCGACGATGCGGTCGTAGACCTCGACCGCGCGCCGCGTGGCCTCCGCCGTCCCGGGCGACAACATCGGGATCGTCGCTTTCGGCATGTGGACGGTGCGCGACGCTTGATCGAATCCTTGCCCGAAGCCGCCGCGATCGACGTCGCCCATGAGTGCATCGAGCGGGTGGTCGTCCGCCAAGCTGGAACGAACGCCTGCGGCGAAACTCGCAATTGCGGCGAGGCGTCGCAGCATCATCCGGCGGGAAAGTCGGTGCCGCGGACGCATCGAGTGATTGCGTCGTGTCATGGACAAATATCTGTGCGAGCAATACGGCTGAATTCGGCCACCACCCCAAAATCGCGCTTAGCATAACACTCGAGAAGGCAAAGGGCGCGCGCAAAAAGGCCCCCGGCATTGGCCGGGGCCTCGTTACGTTACCTTCACGCCGGTGATTAGAGGCGATAAAGAATCTGGTCGGTCCAGAACCGCTCAAGCCGGTGCAGCGCCTTATTCAGCGTGCCGAAATCATCGGCATTGATGCCGCCGACCTGCTCCACCGTTCGCATGTGCTTTTCATAGAGTGCATCCACCGTGTCGCGCACTTCGCGGCCCTTGTCGGTCAACTTAATGCGGACCGAACGCCGATCGATGCGTGAACGCTGATGGTCGAGAAAGCCCATCTTGACGAGCTTCTTCAGATTGTATGAGACATTGGAGCCGAGATAATAGCCGCGCGTGCGCAGCTCGCCGGCGGTGAGCTCTTTGTCGCCGATATTATACAACAACAACGCTTGTACCGAATTGATGTCGCCGCGGCCGCGGCGGTCGAATTCGTCCTTAATGACATCAAGCAGACGCCGATGCAGACGCTCGACCAGCGTTAGTGCTTCGAGATAATGCGGGCGAACATGATCGAAGCGCGCCTCGTCCATGGCGGGTTCGACCGCCCTGACGACGGTTTTCATGATGACGCCTTTCCCAACACAATTTCTTTTTTCGCGACGGGCCCTGTTCCCGTCGTCGGCGCCACACTAGCGGCAACGCTCTAAGAGCAGTTTAAATAACACGCTAAAAAGAACGTATATTATCGGCTTTTCTATACTAATTACTGTTAAATATGCGGCAGGATCGCGAAACGTTTCGTTCACCGCGATGGCGCGCGATCTACTCGGCCTTGATATTGGCCTGTGAAATGATGCGGCTGTAAGCGTCATTTTGCTTGCGCAGATAAATGGCGAAATCATTACCGCATGTCACAGTCGGAAACAGACCCTGAATCGATAGCTTTTCTTTAACCGTGGAGTCTTGCAGCGACGCCGTGAACAGGCGCTCGACTTCATTGATCGTGGATTGCGGCGTGCCGGCGGGCGCAAAAGCGCCGAACCAAGCATCGATGTCGAAGTCGCCATAGTTCGACTCGGCGATTGTGGGAACGCCCGGCAGCGGCTCTGCCCGCGCGCGGTTGCCGACCGCGAGCGCCCGCAATTTCCCCGCTTTCAAATATTCCGACACGTTCGACAGCGTTGCGAACATCGAGGTCACCTGCTGACCCAACACCGCATTGAGCGCCAGCGCATTGCCGGGATAGGGCACAAAACTCATATCGACCTTCGCCGCGCGTTCGAGCATTTCGAAGCCGAGCTGAAAGCTCGAACCCGGACCGATGCTCGCCATCGTGACCTGCCCCGGCTTGGCGTGCGCGTCGTCGAGCAATTCGGCGAGCGTGCGATAGGGCGAGGCGCTGTTGACGACGATAAGGGTCGGCGCGCTGACCAGGTTGCAGATCGGCGCAAAGCTCTTTAGCGGATCGTAGTTGAGCTTTCGCAACAGCGGATCGATCAGAAACGGCGTCGACACGACCAGGAGCGTCGCGCCATCCGGCGCAGCGCGCGCGACCGTTTCGGTGCCGACTGCGCCGCCGGCGCCTGGCCGGTTTTCAACGACCATGGTGGGCCCGCCGCTTCGCCCGGCCTGGTCCGCCATTAGTCGCGCGACAATATCGGCGGTGCCGCCCGGCGCGTAAGGGACGATGATCCGGATGGTTCGCGCGATTTGTGCTGCCGCCCAATGATTCGCGGCACCGAGAACGCAGATGGCGGCAGCCGCCGTGAGCACCGCCAAAAAACCGAGATATCGTCGCGGAAATTTCATTTCCTGCCTGTCGCACTGGAACGGTTCAAATCACGCAGCGGGGACGAAACTTACGGGGCCTGGCACGTTACCGAAAGCGCCGGAGAAAGCCACCTCGACGCGCGATATGCGATTGACTAGACCTTGGCATCCAACATAGCGCCGGCGCGCCTATGGTTCCCGCATTTCGCTTGCGGGGGAGTGTCCCGAGCGGCAAAGGGGGCGGACTGTAAATCCGAAAGAAGGCGTACCGG
>Ga0126383_10001093_pt1 | contig 16461 bp, 11 predicted proteins | sample PanSoiMetPlot_35_FD_96882 | JGI IMG/M metagenome (GOLD analysis project Ga0126383, IMG submission 96882) | Tropical forest soil microbial communities from Panama - MetaG Plot_35 | ecosystem: Environmental > Terrestrial > Soil > Tropical forest > Bulk soil | place: Panama | collected 2016-02-17
AGGCGGCCCAGCACATCGGCCTCGCCGTGTCGCAGGCGGCCCAGGGCTCGCGGCGCATCGGGCTCGGCCGAAAACACGATCGTGGGCACGCCAGCGCCGCGCGCCCGGGCCAGCACGAGCGGCCGGCCGCGCACGAGCGGTGCGGCCAGCCGAAACGGCCCCGTGCCCGGCACCGGTAGGTCGCACAGCGCACCCGTAAGCAAAGCGTCGGGCCGCTTGAGATAGATCCGGACCGCTCCGGCCAGAAGCTCGACCCGATCGATGGAGCCGAGCCGGACGCGGGCGCCCTCGAGCGCGGCCGCAACCTCCTGGGGCCGGACGCCCGCGCGCGGTCGGAGTTGCAGGTGAGCGGGCGTCTGGCTGACCAGGCTGGCGGCGGCCCGACCGTCGGGCTCGCAGGGCAGCATCGGATCGCCGGTCAGGCGAGCGATGCGCGCCCCCCACGCATCGCCCTCCGGAGACAGGGTCACCGGCTCGGCGTCGATGATCACCCGCAGCGGCCCGCGCGGGGCTGCGGCCAGCTGGGCTGCGGGCGCAGGGGCGACGGCTGCAGGGGCGGGAGTCTTGGCCAAGCCGTCGGTGGCCCCGTCGGCGGCCGGGCCGCGTGCGCCGCATCCTTGTAGGCCGACGACGAATGTGTTAAAAACGCCGAGAGCACGCAACCATCTTTGCGCGGAGAGAGCCATGAGAAAGGTCGTCACGAGCGCACTCGTCGGGGCGGTTGCAATTCTGACACTGAGCGGCAGCGGACGCAGCCAGCAGGAGCTACCCCCTATCAAGGTCGATCTGCCGCCCCAGCCTTCCTGGGCGCAATCGAATATTCCGGAAAAGTATCCCGACGGCAAGTGGTCGGTGCGCGGGCTACGCAAGAAGCTCAAGGCCAACCTGAACCAGGAGGTCGACGTCAAGGGCATCATCGTCGACATCTACCAGTGCCCGCCCGAGCAGGTGAAGTGCCCCAAGGGCAAGGTGTGCAAGCCGTGCGACCAGCCGCACTATTTCATCGGCGACAGCAAGGACACCAAGAAAGAGCGCGCGCTCGTGGTCTGCAACTACCCGGTCAAGCCCAAACCGCCCGTGCTGCCGGCCGTGGGCACCGAGGTGGTCGTGTCGGGGACGTTCACCCGTGAGGCCGGCGGCTTCGCAGCGTCCGATGGCCTGCTCGATCACAAGAAGACGGTCACCACGGCCGACGGCAAGGAAATCGTGATCGGCAACGCCCTGACCGCAATCGAGGATGAGCTCATCAAGCGGGTCAAGGCCGGCGAAGAAGGCGAAAAGGCGCCCAAGAAGAAGAGCAAGTAGACTTCAGCTGACAGCTGTTTCTCAGTTGGTCCGGTCGCTCGCTAGTACGGTTTTTTCGAGCGACTCCACCTGGTCCTTGGCCAAAAGGTACGTCACGTCGCGGCCGGATACGCGCGCCCAGGCGTCGCCCTTGGCATCGGCGGAACCGATGGCCACGGTGACCTCGGGCGACCCCTCGGCCTGGATGCGCAGGACAAGACGCGGATGCTCGAGCCCGTGCGCCTTGTCGGGTCCGTAGGTGAGCGCGTCCTTGGCGGCGAGGCCGCGCAGCGCGCTCACCAGGCCGTCGATCCGGGACTGCTCCACGCGTGCACTGCCCACGTACCAGTTGGGGCCGCGCTTCTCGGCCCGCTCGCGCCGATTGGCCCGCGCTAGCTCGAAGCCCGAAAGCTTGTCCTCGGCCAACGTGAGCAGCTTGCGTGTGGCCAGGTGCGCGCGCAGATCCGCGCATTTGTCCTTGGCCACCACGAACGCCGGCCCACCGTCGGCACGCGCGACGCAGCCACCCTCGGTGTCCGCGCCCACCTCGACCTTGTGGGTTTCGGCTTTGGCGATGCCGCCGTCGGTCTTGGCGCCGGGCGGCGGCTCGACCTGCACGGTAAGCTGGCGCGGGGCCTGTAGCGCGCCCGTCGGCACGGTGAGAAGGAAGCGCTCGGCTCGCAAATCGGCCAGCGCCGAAAGCAGCTTGTCCATCACATCGGCATCGGCCTCGAGGGCCACCGGCTTGACCAGCTTCCAGGTTTCGCTGTCCCCTTTCTGGGCCACTTCCTCGAGGCCGGCTTGCCGGCCCTCCAGGCGCTTGACGTCGAAGCGTACGAATGTGAGCAGCCGCCGCGACCGGAACAAGAGTGGATCGGCGCGCACCTGCCCGCCCACCTCCGCATGCACGGCCAGAGCCACCGGCTCGTCGCCACGCCGCGCCCAGCGCCGTCCGCCCTGCGCGTCCCCGATGCGCACCACCTCCTTGCCACCCGCTTCCGTCTCCAGCGTCACCAGGGCGGCATGCAAAAGCCCCAGCTTGGCTGGGTCAAAGGCTGCAAACTCGAGCGCCCGGTAGGCGGAAAGATCCTCGATCCACTTGCGCACGGCCTCGTCATCGGCCGCCTGGCCGGCCGGCTGCTTGAGCTTCCAGGATCCGTCCTCGCGCGCCAGGGCCACCTTGGCGCCGCCCGCTTCGATGGTCACCGCCTTGACCTCGTCGGAGCGCGCCAGCACGAGCTTGCTATCGCGGAGCTGGGCTGGATCCGCGACCAGCTTTTCCGTGTCCGCGCTCTTCAGGCAGAAGGTGGCGTCGTCGCGTCCGGTCCGCTCGGCCACGCGCTCGCCGTCATGGCCCGGGCAGGGCCCGCCGATGCGGACCGTCGCCGCGTCGGCGGCCAGGATTTGCGCGGCCGTGCCGCTGTCCGGCCTTTTCTGCACCCAGCGGGTGACGCGCAGATCCTCGATCGCTTTTTCCAGGTCGCCGACCCGAGTCGGATCGGCGCGCACGCCCCCCGCGAGTCGCCACACCGGGCCCTCGCGCTTGAGCGTCACGTCGCCGACGCGCAGCGTGGCCACCTGGGCCCGGTCCAGCGCGAGCGCGCGCTTGTCCCGCAGATCATCGGCACCCTTGTCGACCTGCTCGGCGAATCGCTTGTCGACCACAAATACGCGGGGCTCGTTGCCCGCGGCCACGTAGACGCTCTTGCCGGTCGGATCGCTCTGCGTGCCCACCGAAAAGTCGAGCTCCCGGCCGCCGCCGCGTGTACGTACGCGCACGCGCGGCCGCTCGAGCCCGTATTGCGCCCGCACCCCTTTGCCCTCGAGCACCCGCTGCTGCTCCAAAAACTCGAGGCCCGACAGCAGCTCGTCGACCAGCGCCCGATCGGCCGCGAAAGCGACCGGCCGGACCAGCCGAAAATCCTGGCCCTGACCCTTCTTCTCGAGCACCACGGTCTCGCCGCCGAGCCGCGCGATCTCGATCGAGGTCACCTTGTCGCGCTCGAAGCCCTTGCTGAGCTTGCGCGCGTCGCGTGCCGCGTCTTCGCTGGTCTGACTCTTGGATTCGTAGAACCAGATGTAGCCGCCCAGGACAACCGCCACCGCCGCCAGGGCGAGCGGCGTGCCCATCCTTTTCACGAACGCCTCCGCCACCACACGCAGCCGCCCAGCGCGAGGCCGAGCAGCGGCAGGCCCAGGATGGTGAGCCAGGCCGCGCTGTGCAGCTGATCGGCGGTCAGGATCAGCTTGACGTGCTCGGGCTGCTTGGGTCCGACCGCAACCAGTTGCTCTTTGTTGGCCAGCCAGGCCACCACGGCCAGCGCGAAGTCGACATTCTCGAGCCCCTTGAAGTGCTCGTTCTCGACCAGCATGGGCGTGCCGACCACGATCATGCGCGTACCGTGCGCTTTCTTCTCGCAGGCGACCGCCACCGGGACCGGCCCCTTGACGTCCGTGGCCGCGTCGAAGGCCAGCGGCGCCTCGCGCCGGAACACGGCCAGGTTGGTCTCGCCCCAGCCCCGGCTCGAAGTCTTGACCAGCTCGCTCACGTCGATGCCGTCCTTGCCGGCTGCCCGCACCTCGCGCGTGACCGGCCAGAATGTGATCTTCCCCTTCAGCTTCTTGACCGCAGGGTGATCGCCATAGGTATCGGTGGCCCACACGGTCGGACCCTCGAACGGGCTTACCTTGTCCGGATCGACCACGATGTTGTCGCCCAGCTTGACGCCCCACTTGTCGAGCAGATCCTCGAGCCCGGTGCGGCTCCACTTCTTCAGATCGCGATCGAACACGGGGCCTACCAAGAGGAACGCCTTGCCGCCGCCCTCGAGCCAGCGGTCGAGCGCATCCGCCTCCGGCTTCTGCCAGGCGCGCTGGGGCCCCCCCACCACCACCACACCGCAGGCCGCGGGCACACCCGTCTTGTCGAGGGCGGCCAGGGTCTTGATCTGATAGTTGTCGCGCTTGAGTTCCTCGGCGAAGGAGGCGTAGCCGCCCTCGTCGAAGCCCTCGGGATCGCCCTCGCCGTGCCCCTTGACGAAGCAGATCTGGGTCTGCGTGCCCTCGGTGACCGTGAGCACCGCGGAGGCAAAGGCGCCCTCGCCCTTGAACGCCCGCACTTTCTGGTCCTCGGCGCCCATGGGCGTCTCGCGATAGTCGTACTCGACCAGCTCGCTCTTGGTCACGTATTTGGTCTTGCCGCCGGACTCGAACACCACCACGCCCGAGCGCAGGTCCTCTAGGTCGATCTTGTACTTCTTGGCCAGAAGCTCAGCCTGGTCGCGCTGCTTGTCGATGTCGAGCATCTCGATTGCGAGCCGCCCGGCGGGCGCGTAGCGTCGGAACTGGGTGAGCAGCTCGTCGGTGAACTGGTAGACGTCGTTGCCCGGGATCATGAAGACCGTGATCTTCAGGTCCTTGTCGAGCCCCGACAGGATGGCGCGCGTCTTGTCCGAGAGCGAGTAGATCTGCGCGCGCGTCCAATCGCTGCGCCGGAAGTGGCGCGCGGCCATGTAATTGACCATGCCCGCGATCGCCACCGTCAGCGCGATCGAGGCCGCCGCGGCCAGCCGGCTCTGTGTGCGCGCGCGCATCAGGCCCCCTTCTTGAGCTCGACCACCTTGGTGGTCGCGTATAGGCCCAGCACGGTCAGCGTCAACAGGAACACCACATGGCGGGTGTCGACGATGCCGCGCCCGAAGTCCTCCATGAGCTTGAACATGTGAACGTAGCCCAGGGTGTCGCGCAGGCTCTGTGAGGTCACGAAGTCCTGCGCAACCCCGACCAGCACCAGCGCCCACGAGAACACGAACGCCAGGGTGGCGGCGATGATCTGGTTGCGCGTGAGCGCGGATGCCAGAAGACCAAAGGACATCAGCGCGGCGCCCACCAGGAACGCGCCCAGGTAGCCGGCTGCAATGGGTCCCAGATCGGGCCGACCGGCAAAGCGCCACAGCAGCGCCACGTAGATCACCTCGGGCAGCCACAGGAGCAGATAGAAGAGGAGGCACGCCAGGTACTTGCCCAGCACCACCTCGATGTCGCGCACCGGCGCGGTGAGGAGAGTCTCGAATGTTCCCGAGCGCCGCTCCTCGGCCAGAAGGCGCATGGAGAGCAGCGACACCGAGAAGATGGTCGACATCCAGAACAGGATGGTGCCGCCGAAGAAGTAGGACATCACGGCGCCCGGCGGCGCGCCCGGCTGACTGAGAAAAGTCAGAAACAGCCAGAAGTAGATGCCCTGGATGAGCAGGAACAGGGCCAGCACCACGTAGGCGATGGGCGAATAGAAGTAGGCCAGCAGCTCGCGCCGCGCGATGGTGAGGAGGTTCATGCCGCCTCCTCCTTGGGCACCGGCTTCTCGCCCTCGTCCTCGCGCGTGGTCACGCGCACGAAGATGTCCTCGAGCGACATGGCGTCCGTGCGCAGCTCGGTAAGCGTCCAGCCGCCCGCCACCACCGCGCGAAACACATCCTCGCGCACGTCCTTTCCCGGCTCGACGTCGATCACCAGGCGCGCACCGTCAGGGCTCACCGCCTTGACGCCCGCGATCCGGCCCAGCGTCTCGCGCACCTGCTCCTCCGGACCGCCCCGCACCTCCACCACCACGCGCGAGCGGCCTTCGAGCTGCTCGCGCAGGCGGGCCGGCGTGTCCTGCGCCACCACGCGGCCCTGGTGAATGATGACCACGCGCCCGCACACCATCTCGACCTCGGGCAGGATGTGCGTGGACAGAAGGATCGTGTGCTCTTTGCCCAGCTCGCGGATCAGCGTGCGCACCTCGCGGATCTGGTTGGGATCGAGGCCCACGGTGGGCTCGTCCAGGATCAAGATGGGCGGGCTCGCGATCAGCGCATCGGCCAGCCCGACGCGCTGCCGGTAGCCGCGGGAAAGCTGGGCAATCGGCCGCCGCACGACCTCGCCGAGCCCGCAGGTCTCGACCAGCTCCTTGATGCGACCGGACCGGGCCGCGCGTACAACGTGCTTGAGGCGCGCGCGGAAGTCGAGATACTCGGAAACCCGCATCTCGGGATAGAGCGGCACGCTCTCGGGCAGATAGCCCACGCGCTGCCGCACTTCGACCGGCTGCGCGAACACGTCGAAGCCGGCCACCTGCGCAACCCCCGCGGTCGCAGGCAGGAAGCAGGTCAGGATGCGCATGGTGGTGGTCTTGCCGGCCCCGTTGGGACCCAAAAAGCCGAGGATCTCGCCGCGTGCGACGTCGAACGACACCCGGTCGAGCGCGGTCAAGCCTCCGTACCTCTTGACGAGGCTCTCTACGTGAATCATGGCGACCTAGGGATACTCGAAGTTCCAACCCCTGACAACCGCCTGCAATGCCCGATTATTCCTGACACGCGCGGCGAGTTGAGTTGACCTGGGCTCGAATTCGGGGCAAACAAGGAGGCTCGAGGCCTTCATGCGCCGCGCCCCTCGAACTGATCCCGACGCGACTGCGCCCACGATTCCGGTTTCGAAGAGCAAGCGGCCGCAGCCGAGCCACTATGTGCTTCTGGTCGAGGACGAGGTGGACGCGCGGCGCGCGGTGGTCGACCTCCTGGCAGAAGCCGGCTATGCGGTCCTGGCGGTGGCAGACGGTCGCGAGGCGCTGGACTCGCTGCGCTCGGGACCGCCGCCCTGCGTGGCCATCATCGACCTCATGATGCCGGGCATGAACGGCTGGCAGCTCATCGACGCCATGCGGACCGACGCGCAGCTTTCGCGCATCCCGGTGGTCGTGATCTCGGCGCGCACGGACGCCGCCCCGCCCGGCGTGCGCCGGGTCGTGCGCAAGCCGTTTCGGTCCGATGAGCTGGTCGCCATCGTGCGCAAGCTATGCGACCAGCGGCACCCGATTACCGGCTGAAGCGAATCGGCCCCGACACCTCGTCGTTGAGCGCGGCCGGGCGGTCCAGCGGCAGGCTGATCACGAACGTCGTGCCCTGCCCGGGCTTGGAGTGGTAGCTGATCTCGCCGCCATGCTCCTCGACGATCTTCTTGACGATGGCCAGGCCCAGGCCCGAGCCATCCTTCTTGCCCGAGGTGGCGAAGAGCTCGAACAGGCGGCCCTCGATCTCGGCCGGGATGCCGGGACCGGTATCGGCGAATGAGAAGACGAGCTGGCCGCCCAACGTCGACACGGTCAGCGTGAAGGTGCCGCCGCCGTGGGCGGCCATGGCCTGGGCCGCGTTGCGCGCAATGTTGTGAATCACGCGCAGGAGCTTGGCCTCGTCGAAGTAGGCCACGCCCCGATAGATCGGCTCCACTTTGAGCTTGATGTTCTTGCCCGTGAACTCCTGCTCCAGATGCGCCGTGATCTCGTCGAGGAACTTGTGCAGATACACCTTGCGCAGAAGGAGGTTCGACTCGCCGCGCGCGAACTGCAGCACCTCGCGCGTCATCGAGCTCATCAGGTCGAACTGCTTGAGGATCTGATCGACGTAGGCGGCGCGCTGCTGCGGGTCGTCGATCTGGGCCATCAGCTGCGCGTAGCCCGACACGATGGTCATCGGGGTCTTGAGGTCGTGCAAAACCCCGGACAGCATCTGCCCGATCGAGGCCAGGCGCGACTGGTTGAGCTTGTCCTCCTTGTGCCGGGCCAGCTGGATGGCCTTGGAGGCCTGACCGGCGATGAGCGTGAGCAGCTTGAGGTCGGCCGGCTCGAACCGGCGGGCGCCGATCTTGTTGAGCAGCTCGAACGCGCCCAGCGTGCCTTCCTCGGCCTGCAGAGGCACGCACAGGATGTTGCGCGGGATGAAGCCGATGCGCTGCGCAAATTTCATGTTGAAGCGGGCATCCGCCGCCGGATCGTTGGCGATGAGCGGCTGGCGCTGCGTGGCCACCCAGCCCACGATGCCCAGACCCATGGGCACGCGCAGACGCCGGACCTGGTCGCCGCGCTCGCCGCGCGCGGTGCGAAAGTACAGCTCGTCGGTGCGCTGCTCGCGCAGGAGGATGGACCCGGCCTCGGTCCCGACCAGATCCATGGCGCGCACCAGCAGCTTGTCGAGCATCTCGTCGAGATCCACGGCCCCGTGCATCTCCTCCTCGATCTCGAACAGCAGGTCGAGCTCGTACATCTTCTGCTCGAGCTTTTCCTGGGTCTCCAGAAGCTGCACGTTCTTGCCCACCACCGACAGGTACAGCTTGGAGTTCTCGATCGAGATGGCGGCCTGGCCGCCGACCGTGTGCAGAAGCGCCTCGTCCTCGCGTGAAAACGGGCCGCCGTCGTTCTTGTTGAGCACCTGAACCACGCCCACGATGCGGCCCAGGTTGTTGCGCATGGGCATGCACAGAATCGAGCGCGTCCGATAGCCCGAGCGCCGGTCGAACTCCTGCTGGAAGCGCGGATCCGCGTAGGCGTCGGGGATATTGACCACCTCGCCCGACTCGGCCACCCAGCCTGCGATGCCCTCGCCCGTGCGCAGCCGGATCTCGCGGATCTCGCCGCCCTGCGCGACCTTCGACCACAGCTCCTGACCGTCGTCGGACAGGAGGTAGAGGGTCGACCGATCGGCTGCCAGAAGCTCGGTGACCTTCTCCATGATCAGGGCCAGCAGCCGATCGAGATCGAGCGTGGAGCCGAGCGCGCTGCCAATCTCCTGCATCATGGCGAGCTTGCGCTCCTCGCCCAGCAGGCGGGCGCGCAACTGCGCGACCTCGCTCCCGGGCTCGACCGACACCATGTCGCGCGGGCTGTGCGACATCCGCTTTCCGATTCAATCACAATAGCCGGGAGGAATCCAGCGCTTGGGGTCGTATACTCGGTGTGGTATGAGCGGTGAGCGCAGGAGCGAACGCGAAGGAACAAAATGACGTCCCGCCAGGTCGCGGTCGCGCTCGCGCTCGCGCCGGCGCTCGGTGCGTGCGGTTGCGGCTAGCCCGCGCGGCGCCTCGAGACCTGGACGCTGGCCTACGAGGGCACCGACGTCCGGACCGTGCATCTGCCGGAGCACGTGGACAGCCTGCTGCCGCACCGCCCCGGCCGCTACTCGCTCAAGACCCGGGTCGAGCTGCCGCCGTCCTGGCGCGGGCGGCGGCTTACGCTCGCGATCCCGCAGCTGCCGTCTATCGTGACCCTGCGCGTGGCCGGACACGAGCTGGCCTCGCTGGGCGGACGGCCCTGGGACCGCTACCGCTCGGCCGGGCCGCAGGCCTTCAGTCTGACCGCGGGCGACACGATGGGGCCCACGCTCGATCTCGAGCTTTCGGTGCTGTATCAGTGGTCGCAGGCGGGCTGGGTCGATTCAGTGCCGCGGCTGTCGGCGAGCGAGCATGGCGATCCGGTGTTCCTGGTGGTGCAGGCGACCAACCAGTGGGGGGCGGCCGCCGCGGCTGCCTTGGTTCCGCTGATCGGCCTCTGGTACCTGTTCGTCTATTTGTTGGATCGGCGCCGAAAGAGCTTTGGCTGGTTCGCCCTGGGCTCGCTGTGCGCGGCCTACTATGGCTGGTTCTCGGTCGGGTTCACACAGGTCGCCTTTGGCCGGTTCGACGGCCCCCTGGTCGCGCTCAGCTTCGCGGGCGCGATGGTGTCGGTCGTGTACTTCGTGCACGTGCACTTCGGTGCGCCCCGGCCCTCGCGCGCGTGGCCGATCGCGCTGGGCCTGTACGCGCTCGGCTGCGTCGGGTTTCGCAACCCATTTTGGGCCCCTTACATCCTGCCGATACCGGTCTGTCTGTTCACCATCCTGGCGGGCGTCACGCAGGTGGCGACCCTTTTGCGCCTATGGCGGGGCTCGTGCCCGCCCAGCGGGTCCTGGGCCTACCTGTCGTCGTGGGCTTTCATCGGTGCCTTCGGGTGGACCGACTTCGCAGCCTGGCTCGGCGTGGGCGAGCGCATCGGCGGCGTGCATGCGGGCTGCGTGGCCACGGTGCTCTTCATCATGGTTCTGGCGGCCCTCTTGGCGCGCGAGTACTCGACGCTGCTCGTGCGCGCCGACGAGCGCATCGAGATGCTGCAGAAGCGGCAGCTCGAGATCGAGGTCTTGAACGATGAGCTGCGCCGCCAGATCGGCGATCGATCGCGCCAGCTGCTGGCGGCGCTGGAGGCCAGCTCGTTCGCGCCGCCCAGTGAGCGCCTGCTCGCGCCTGGGGACCTGGTCGAGGACCGGTACCGGGTGGTGCGCCTTCTGGGCTCGGGCGGCATGGGCCGGGTCTACGAGGTCACCCGCCTGCGCGATGGCCAGCCGCTTGCGCTCAAGATGCTGGGCACGCGCACCAGCCGCACCGCGCTGGCGCGCTTCGTGCGCGAAGCCGAGATCACGGCCCAGCTGGCCCATCCCAACGTGGTGACCATCGTGGATCTGGACGTGACCCACGGCGGCGATCTGTATCTGGTGATGGAGCTCGTGCCCGGATCCACGCTCGAGGCCGCGCTGGCCGAGGCCCTGCCGCTGGCGCGGGCGCTCGACATCCTGCGCCAGATCGGCCGCGGCCTGGAGGCCATCCACGCGCGCGGCATCGTGCACCGCGATCTCAAGCCAGGCAACGTGCTTTTGTCGGGGGATGCGGTCAAGATCGCGGACTTCGGGATCAGCCGCCTGCGCCAGGAGATCAGCATAACGGAAGCGCATGCGGACACCCTGCCCCGTGTGCCCACGGATCCGCTCACCCGCACCGGGGTCATCATGGGCACGCCGCCGTACATGGCGCCCGAGCTGATGTTCGGTGCGCGGGCGGCCACGCCGCGCTCGGACATGTGGAGCTTCGGCGTCATCGCCTATCAGCTCCTGGCGGGCGAGTATCCCAAGTTCGACACCGGAGCCCGCGCAATCGAGGTGGGCAAGGTGCGCCCGGGGCTGCCGGCCGATGTGGCCGCGCTGGTCGACCGCTGCCTGGCCGCCGATCCGGCGCATCGGCCGACCGCGGCCGAGGTGGCGGCGGCCTTGCCCGCGCGTGGCGAGCTACGGCTGGAGGCGTGAGGCTGCGCGGCTTACGGGCAACGCGGGCTCGCACGCGGCTCGGCGCCATCGTCGACGGTCGCACTGCGCGCTCCCTGAGATCCTTGCTGACGCCGCTCGCTCTCGCTCGGCTCCCGCGCGTGGGCGCCTACTCGAGGCCGCGGCTGCGCAGCGCCTGGTCGTCCTCGCCGTGCAGGTGCCCCAGCTCGTGCAGCAGCGTCTTCCGGATCTCGAGGTCCAGCTCGTCGAGCGAGCTGACCGCACGCGCCAGATTCTTGCGATACAGAACGATGCTGCGCGGCTCGTCGGGAACGCCGGGCGGCGGTACCTGACCCAGCGGCAGCCCCCGGTAAAGCCCCAGGATGGTCGGCGACAGCGGCGGATCCTCGGCCGTCAGATCCTCGGCTGCCGGGAGATCGGCCACCTGCACCGGGACACCCTTGAGATCGCGCCGCAAGGGCTCGGGCAGCTCGGCCAGCGCGCGGTCGACCGCGCGCCGGAAGTCCTCTCGTGAGATGTCGACCGGCGCCGGGAAATCGCCCGCCGCAATCACGCGTGCGCGCGCAAAGTGTCGGCGCGCGTCGTCCTCTTTGCCCTCGCGCTCCAGGATCAGGCCCAGATGATGATGCGCATACGCGTTGTCCGGGTTGCGATCGAGCACCTTGCCGAACTCGCGCCGGGCCTCGGGAAAGCGGCACAGCTCGAACAGAGCGACGCCCTTTTCATACTCGGCGTCGAGATCGCCGGGCGCGTAGCGGAGCGCGTAGTCGAGCCGCGGCAGCGCCTCCTTGGCCCGGCCCAGATCGTCGAGCGCCTGGCCCTCGAGCAGAGCCAGCCGCGCGGCCTGAGCGTTGCGGCGCTCGCCGGGCAGGCGCTTGACGCTGCGCACGCCGCGACGCGCATACTCGAGGCCGATCTCGGTCAGCTCGGCCGCCGGCGGCAGGCGATTGATATAAAGATCGGCAGCCCCGGCCAGGGTCTCGGGATCATCCGGATCGAGCGCCAGCGCGCGCGTAAAAGCAGTCCGCGCTTCGTCGAGCCGGCCCAGCTGGGCCAGCGCGGCCGCGCGGTTGTGATGAGCCTCGATCGAGCGCGAGGCCTGGCGCGCGGCCTCGTCGGCGCACAGAAGCGCGCCCTCGTAATCGCCGTCGTCGTAGCGATCGGCGGCCCGATCGAGCAGCGCCTCCAGCGGCCGCTCGGGCGCGCCCGCGCCGTCCTCGGGGAAGCAGCGCCGTGCCGGCCGCACGTCGGGCGTCTGCACGGTCTTTGCGTGCTGGACCGTGGACAGGCGGCCCATGCGGGCGCTCTCGCTCTCCTCGGGCTTCTGCTGGAGTCGATGGTGCGAGGTGCAGCCCGGGAAAAGCCCGAGCAAAAGCACGCATTGCACGGCCCAGCGCCGCATACCCTTCGTATTATACGCGTGCTATCGTTGCCGGCCAATGGCCGCGAAAGCAGAAGTGGGCGTCCCCCGTCCCGGCGCCCTCTATCTCATCGACGGGTCCAACTATGTGTTTCGGGCCTACTTTGCGCTGGTCAAGTCGGCGCGCCCTGACCAGTCCACCTACCTGTCGACCTCGGCCGGCCTGCCCACCGGCGCCATCCTCGTCTTTACCAACATGCTCATGAAGCTGTATCTCGAGCACCGGCCCCGCTACGCGGCTGTGGTGTTCGACGCGGCCGAGAAGACCTTCCGTGATGAGCTCTATCCCAGGTACAAGGAGACCCGCCACAAACCGGCCGATGATCTGCGCCCGCAGTTTCCGTACTTCCCGAGAATCGTCGAGGCGTTCAACCTGCCCATGCTCAAGGTGCCGGGCGTCGAGGCCGACGATGTGATTGCCACCCTGACCCTGGCCGCGCAGGCGCGTGGGCTCGAGGTCGTGATCTGGTCGGGCGACAAGGACCTCCTCCAGCTGTGCTCGGACCGGGTTCATCAGGTCGACACGCTGCGCGACGTCGAGTACACGCCGGCCGCGGTGGCGGACAAGTTCGGGGTGGCACCCGAGCAGCTCGGCGACGTGCTGGCCCTGATGGGCGACACCTCGGACAACATCCCGGGCGTGGCCGGTATCGGGCCCGGCTGGGCGGCCAAGCTGGTGGGCCAGTACGGCTCGCTCGAGGCCATCTTGCACGCGGCCGAGGGCGGCGAGATCAAGGGCAAGATCGGCGAGGCGCTGCGCAACCCGACCCAGCGGTCGAACGCGCTCCTGTCGCGTCGCCTGGTCGAGCTCAAGCGCGACGTGCCCGGCCTGCCGCCGATCATGGAGCTGGCGCGGCGCGAGTTCGACAAGCCCAAGCTTATCGCCCTCTTGCGCGAGCTCGAGTTCGAGAAGCTTTCGCAGCGCATCGAGGCGGTCTACTTCCTCGATCGCGACCACTACAAGACCGTGCTCGAGCCCGCGCAGCTGGAGGCGGTGCTTGCGGCGGCGCGGGCGGCCGGCGAGCTGGCGCTTTGCACGCGGACCACCTCGGCGGAAGCAGCGCGGGCCGAGCTGGTCGGCATCTCGCTGTGCGTCCCCGGCACGCCGGCCGTCTACGTCCCCATCGCGCACAGCTACCTGGGCGCGCCCAAGCAGCTCGCGCGGCCAGACGTGCTGGCGGCGCTTAGGCCTTTGCTCGAGGACGAATCGATCAAGAAGTATGCGCACGACCACAAGAACGAGCTGGTGGTGCTGGCGCGCCAGGGCATCGAGCTGCGCGGCGTGTCCTGCGATCCGATGATTGCGTCCTACCTCATCGATCCGTCGCGCAACGCGTACGGCCTGGACGCGCTGGCCAGCGACTTTCTAGGCCACGAGATGATCCGGTACGAGGATCTGTGCGGCAAGGGTCGCACCGAAAAGCCGTTTGCGGAAATCGACCTCACGGCCGCCACTCGGTTCGCGGCCGAGAACGCCGAGGCGACGCTGCTGTTGGGCAAGGTCTTGTATCAGCGCGTGGTGGCGGCGGGCATGCAGTCGCTGCTCGAGGATGTGGAGCTGCCGCTGGCGCGCCTGTTGGCGGTCATCGAGCGCCATGGCGTGCTGCTCGACGTCCCGCATCTGTCCGAGCTCGCGCACTCGACCGGCGCCGACCTGCATCGGCTCGAAGGCGAGATCCACGAGCTGGCGGGCTATCCGATCAACGTCAACTCGCCCAAGCAGCTGCAGGAGCTTCTGTTCGACAAGCTCCACCTGCCCAGCGGCAAGAAGACCAAGACCGGCGCCTCCACCGATGCCGACGTGCTCGAGGAGCTGGCGACCCATCATCCGATCATCCCCAAGATCCTCGAGTACCGTGAGATCTCCAAGCTCAAGGGCACTTACATCGACGCGCTGCCCAAGCTTATCGACGCGGCCGGCCGCATTCACACCAGCTACAACCAGGCGGTGGCGGCGACCGGGCGGCTGTCGTCGAGCGATCCCAACCTGCAGAACATCCCGATCCGCTCCGAGCTGGGCCGCAACATCCGGCGCGCGTTCATCGCGCCGCCCGGGCACGTCCTTCTGAGCGCCGACTACTCGCAGATCGAGCTGCGCGTGCTGGCGCACCTGTCGGGCGATCCCATCCTGTGCGACTCCTTCGCGCGCGACGAGGACGTGCACGCGCGCACCGCGATCGAGGTATTTCGGGTCGAGCCCCAGCAGGTGACGGCCGAGATGCGGCGCATCGCCAAGGCCATCAACTACGGTCTCTCGTACGGCCAGAGTGACTTCGGCCTGGCGCGGGTGCTGCGCATTCCCAAGGAGGAGGCGCACCTCTACATCGAGCGCTACTTCCAGCGCTACAAGGTGCTGCGCGAGTTTTTGGAGCAGCTGATCGTGGAGGCACGGCGCACGCAGGTCGTGACGACCATCCTGGGCCGGCGCCGGCCGCTGCCCGGCATCAACGCCAAACGCTGGACCGATCGCTCGTACGCCGAGCGGATCGCCCGCAACACGCCCATGCAGGGAACCGCGGCCGACATCCTGAAGGTGGCCATGATCCGGGTCGCCGACCGGCTGGAAGCCGAAAAGTGGCCGGCCAAGATGCTGCTCACCGTGCACGACGAGCTGGTGTTCGAGGTGCCGGAGGCGCGCGCCAGCGAGCTGGGCGCCCTGGCCAAGGTCGAGATGGAGAATGTGATGGCGCTCAAGGTGCCGCTCCGGGTCGACGTGGGCAGCGGGCATAGCTGGGCGGACGCGCACGGCTGAGCGCCACGGCTGAACCGGGTCGGCCCCCGGATTGCACAGCTCCTGGGCGAGGTGTTACGATGCGCGTGCCAATGTTCCGCGCGCTGATCTTTCTTGTACCTGGCCTGCTCATCCTGGGGGCGGCGTGCGACACTGTAGACCTGGGCCCCCTGCCGGCCGATGTCAATGCATGCCGGCCCAGCCAGCAGTTCTTCCTCGATCATGTATGGCCCGAGTTCCTGGCCAAGGACTATGGCGGCAAGCATTGCTACGACGCCAACTGCCATGATGCTGCCAGCCGGCAGGCGCTCACGATTCCGCCGCCGACTTCCCCGCCCATGGTCCCGCTGCCGCCCGACTGGGCCATGGTGTATCGCTCGGCCACCGAGCAAACCCAGTGCACCAACGCCGAAGCCAGCGCGCTCGTCACGCATCCCGACGGGCAGGTCACGCACGGCGGCGGCATGCTGATCAGCCCGACCGGACCCGAGGTCACGATCGTCAAGATGTGGGTGACTGCTCCGTGAAACTGGCCCTCTCTGCGCTCCTTCTGGCAGCCGTGCTCGCACCGCGCACCGCGCGGGCCGAGGACGCAATGGTGCGCGTGCTCACCGAGCAGGCCCAGGTGCATACCGGCCCCGGCTTCGGATACCGGGTGGTGTACATGGCCCAGCGCGGCGAGGTCCTGCGCGCGGTCGAGCGCGCGACCCGAGGCTACTGGTTCCGGATCGTTCTGCCCGACGGCACCTTCGGCTGGATTCTGGGCGACGAGGTGTTTCCGTTTGGCATCGACCTTGCCGGCAAAGCCGAGCCGCCCGGGGTCTTTCGCCGCTTCGTGGACGCAGTGTTCGCGCCCTCTCCACTGGGCGAGGGCTATGTGCAGTTCACGTTCTCGGCCGGGGTTCTGGGCGGCGATGGGATGTTCCTGTTCCGGCCCGCCGTGCTGCTCGATCCCCACGTCGCCCTCGAGGCCTTTTTCGGCGAGACGCTGGGCAATCAGATCGACGTGCTCTACTACGGGGTGGGCGCCAACGCCTACCTGTGGCCGGCCTCGCCCGTCACGCCCTTCTTCGCGCTCGCGGGCGGCGGCGTCAGCTCGCGCCGCAAGGCCGATCAATTCACCATCA
>Ga0126383_10001094_pt1 | contig 16456 bp, 9 predicted proteins | sample PanSoiMetPlot_35_FD_96882 | JGI IMG/M metagenome (GOLD analysis project Ga0126383, IMG submission 96882) | Tropical forest soil microbial communities from Panama - MetaG Plot_35 | ecosystem: Environmental > Terrestrial > Soil > Tropical forest > Bulk soil | place: Panama | collected 2016-02-17
GCGCCGAAGAGCACTCCCGCTGAAATCATCGAGCGCCTTAACCTGGAGATCAACGCCGCTCTCGCTGATCCAAGGTTTAAGGCAAGACTGGCTGACCTGGGCGGCACGGCGATTGGAGGTTCACCTGCAGACTTTGGTAAGCTCATCGCCGCAGACACAGAGAAATGGGGCAAGGTGGTGAAGTTCGCAGGCATCAAGCCGGAGTGATTGGGGAAATCCCGGTGGATCTTCCATAGATTCCGTTACGCGACTGTGGTCCTCGCCAGAGCTTCGACCGCCTCACACCTCTTCCCGATCTCGGCTTCGCAGAACGCGACAAACGCGCGCACAGGTTTGTTGCGCGTGATTGGCCTTCAAATCAGTCGCCACGGCACGAATTTGGGCACCGTCCACAGCATCAAACTCGACCATGCGGCCCGGCCTACATGCCCTGGACTTCCGCTGTTCTCCGAAAGCCGACATTGTCTCAAGGCATTGGCTTCTGACGTTTCGTCAATAACGGAACTTCGCGCAGCCAATCGCGGTCAACTGCGTAGTTCTATCCTCATCGAACGCGCGCGGCACCGCCGCGATAACCTGTCTGGCCGTCGAAAGATGGATTGGCGTGCGGGCCCCGTGCCGCCGTGAAATCAGTAAAGTTCATTCCGAATGTTTTGGCTGTATGCTGCGTCGAACGCGGCAGCGTTTATTCCCGGGTCCCGCGCTGCCACGAAGTCGCCCAGCGTCGGCACGCCTTGAGGCCGGCCGCCACTTGCCGCCTTCCACAGGTCGGACCGGACCAGCGCCTTTGGGCAGTGCGCAAATGCCTGTTCGACCGTCACGATCATCACTGTCGCGGGCTCCTTTCCGTTGACAGCGAAGCGGCGCCTGAGGTCTGCATCCACGCTGACCCGAGCGCGTCCGTTCACGCGGTAGGTCTCGTTCACACCAGGCACAAAGAAGATCAGCCCAATGCGCGGGTCCTCAACTAGATTTCTGAGACCATCAATCAAATTGTTGCCGCGACGGTCGGGAATCAGCAGCGTCCGACCGTCATTCGCAATTTCCACGAACCCAGGCTGATCGCCTTTCGGCGAACAGTCGAGGCCTTCTCTGCTTCCGGTGGCGAGAACCAGAAACGGCGAGGCGGCAATAAACGCGCGGCCAACTGCGTTGACATGGTCAAGCCGTTTTTTGAGGAGTCGTTCCGTCGGCTTTGCGTAATGCGCCGCTAGATCGTCGATATTTGCTACGAAGCAGCCTTCGAGATCAGTCATGCAAACTCCTTTCGCTTTCGGGCGACGTTGGCGCCAGGTCGGTGATTCAGATTTTAGAGAGGGGAACCAGGACGGATCTGTGAACTACTTCACACTCGCGCGGTAGAGGCCGGAGCGGCAGCGCACATCGACGGCACCCCGTCCTAGAATTTCGCGTAGCAGTGCCCACAACATTTGCGGCATATTTGGGAACACGGCGCGCACTTACGCTTCGTCGGGATTAGTGCACCCAAATTGCGCTCGGGATTCGGGAAGTAGTCCGCCCACGTTGTGATTGCTAGATGATCACCAACAGGGCATTGCGAAGAACACGCGCCCCGGCCCGCACAAGGCAGGCGGCGCGGTGAGGGAAGGCAGCGCACTGCTCCAGGGTCTAGCCGGCTGCGGACATTGTGGCCGCCGTCTGCGATCGCAACTCGGCGCCCGGTTATCACTGTTCCGGAGAACATTTTGTCGAGGGGCGCGGCAGCTATTGCCTTAACATCGGTCGCGTGCAGATCGACGACGCCGTGGCACGCGCCTTCATTGCAGCGCTTGAGCCGGCGAAGATCGCAGCGACGCTGGCTGCTGCTGAGCAGCTGGAAATGGATCGCGAGGCCGCGCTCAAGCACTGGCGGCTCGGCGTCGAGCGGGTGAGCTACGTGGCAAGTCTCGCCGAGCGCCGCTATCGCGCCGTAGATCCCGACCACCGGCTCGTCGCGCTCGGCCTCGAGCGTGCGTGGGAGGAAAGCCTCAGGGCGCTGGAGACGGCGAAGGCGGAACTGGCACGTCGCGAGAATGAGCGCTTGCGCGCGCTCTCAAGGCAGGAACGCGGCCCTCTCGCTGCACTTGGTCCGGATCTCGCAACGGTCTGGCATGCGGCCACGACCACACCGCGCGACAGGAAGGAGCTGCTTGGACCCTGATCGGGGAGGTGAACCCGAAGGGCCCTCCTTCATCTCTCGTATAGTTGCGCGCCGACAATATTCACATCGCAGCTCGTGACACACGAACCTGAGCAGCTATTAGGCCGACCGTTACGGGGGGCTCAGCCGCGTTGCAAGATTAAGGGCGGCGATGCGCGGGTCAGTGTGTTGCGCTGAGCGGCAAGCGGACAATCCAGATCCACCGCAATCGACAAAGATGCGGAGCTCCTTCGCCTCACCACTGTACCTCTTCGGAATGGCTCGTGTGTCCGGTCGCCAATACAGCGAATGGGGGGCGGCACTCACCTATGCCTGCGCTAAGTTGACGCGCTGCCCGTATGGCTCGCGAAGGACGATGTCCATTCCCCTGGCTTCGATTAACGTTAACTGGGCCGGGTAATCACCTTCAAAAATCCGGGTGGCATCCCAGAACCCATTGTGAAGTTGGCGCGACGTACGACAGGCCAAAACCAGTCTGGAAACGACGAGCCGCGCGGGCGTCGCATGGCTGCGAGTTGTCGCGGCCTTGATCGGTATCGCGCTTTCTGATCACATTGGCCACTGAATATAAGCTTGCGAGAAATGCGAGACTGTGCAAAAGCGAGATCGCGGCATGTACATACGATATCTCCTAATCTTTTTAGGCCTGATGGTCTTGATGGACACAAGGGATGCCACGGGTGCGAGCTTTGAAGAATTGGTGGAGCAATCTCAGTTTGTTTTCAAAGGGACGGTGACCAAGCTCAATGCGGCTACTCTGCCCCAAATCCGGGCGACAGCAAGCACCATCGTTGTGAAGGTCGATGAAGTGGTGCACGCGCCCCCCGCGACCATGGAAGACTACAGGGGCAAGGAGGTAACGGTTCTGTTGGAGCGGCCTGGCACGGTCAGAACTGGCGAGCAGTTCGTCTTCTTCACGAGAAGTTGGATGTTGGGGAGCAGCATCGCAGTGCGTGAGGTCGGTCGGACGGAACCCGAGTCGGACGTCTCGATTACCCGCCGTCGGGTCGCCGAAGTTCATGCTAAAGTTGCCGATAACAAGTTGCAGAATAGGCTGACCGATGCCGAGCTTGTGGTCGCCGGACGTGTATCCGCCGTTAGACCCGCGCCGGAGAACATTCGCCAGGGCTCCGTTTCCGAACACGATCCGGAGTGGTGGGAGGCCGTCATTCAAATCGAGTCTGTCCTGAAAGGACAAATTAACGAGCCGAACCTGGTCGTTCTATTTCCCAGCAGCAGAGACGTCATGTGGGAAAGCGCGCCGAAGTTTCGCGAAGGCGAGGAAGGAACCTGGCTTCTCCGCAGAGAAAGAATGCGAGGGTTGCCGACAACCCACGAATATTTCACTGCGCTCAACCCTCGTGACTTTCATTCCACGGACCAGATCGACAGGATCAAGCGGCTCGTCCGGTAAATGTGGAGGGGGCAATGACATTTTTCCGGCATTCCGAGTCGCGACTCCGCGCGACTCCACAATTTCCCAACGCGAAGAAAGCGAAGCCTTGCGTCGGCCTGCTGGCAGCGCTCGCGATCGTGATGCCGGCTTCTTCCTCCGTTTGTGCCCAAGGCAGCGTTGCAGTGACCGTTGTCAACATGATTCCTCAGCAACTAAGCGGGGAAGCCGGCACCGACAGCGAGCCGAATCTCGCGGTCAATCCCGCCAACCCACAGCACATCTCAGCCTCGGCCTTCACTCCAGATCCAATGGGAGGAGCTCATGCGCCGATCTACGTTTCCACGGACGGCGGCCAAAGCTGGGCACTTAACTCCATCGTGCCGGGAAATGACCCTCGCACCGGCACACACGACATCACACTCCGATTCGGATCCACGAGTAACGTGCTTTACGCGGCTATCCAGCGAGGGGATGCTACCAACGTGTTGAGCGTTCTGCGGACCAACGACTTTACCAGCGCCAATCCCATGACCCAGTTGGTGCACCGCGACGGTGTTGACCAGCCTTACCTGGAGGCGATCAGCGTCGCGGGCACGGATCGAGTCTACGTCGGGTACAGCGACTTGACCGCGGCCGCGGGGACGACTGCCGCTGTTGACCGGCCACTGAGCGCCGCAACGCCTGCCGCTCCGGTACATATCGACATGCGACAGCGTACCACCTGCCACAGAGGTGCGCCCTCCATTCGCCCGGCCATCCATAAATCGGGTAGGATTTATGCGGCGTTCTTTCGCTGGACGAGATGCGCCAGCGCTCCAGGGGTATATCACACCGACGTGGTTGTGGTTCGCGACGACCACTTTGCTGCAAGTCCTACGGGCGCCTTTACCGCTCTCCGTGAGCAACCCGCGCCGGCGGGAGACGGAATGCCCGGAGTGAGGGTCGCGACCGACAGATTGGTTCCCTTTGGTGTTCGTACCCTTGGACATCAGAAAGTCGGGAGCCGAATCTCGATAGCCGTGGATCCATACAACAGAAAGCGGGTCTATCTTGCCTGGGGAGACGGAGCAGATGCCGCCCATTTCGCGCTTCACGTGCGCAAATCCAGCGATGGTGGCGTCACCTGGAGCAGCAACGATTTGCGCACCATTCCATCTGCGACGAACCCGAGCCTCGCCGTCAATAGCCGAGGGCGGGTTGGTTTTCTTTACCAGAAGCTGACGGGCACTGCGCCCAACCAACGCTGGGAAACCCATCTGGAAAGGACCGATGACGCCTTCGCCACGCACACAGACCTCATCCTGCATCACGCCCCCGACACTGTCGGCCACGACAATGGCCGTAACGACGTTCCGCTCGGCGACTACAACCAGTTGTTGGCCGTCAGACGAGACTTCTATGGGGTCTTTTCTGGGAACAATACGCCGAATCACGCCAACTTCCCGCACGGGGTCAAATATCAGCGCCACGTCAATTTCGTCACTCAAAAACTTTTGGCCGTTGATAATGCGACCGAAGTAGAACCCTCCATCGATCCTTTTTTCTTCAAAGTACGTGATAGTCGTCGTCGGTAAGTCGTGCTGAACGTTCATGGTTGTGGCTGAGTCCTTCGAAGCTGGAAAGAGAATCCGTCACGACGTAGTGATCGCCCGTTTAAGCCGCCGAACTAATAATCAGCGCATCTATTCACGAGCGCGACCGACTGGCTGATTTTGCGACAACGTGGGTTGCGGCCTGCTTAGACTTGAACGGTGTCTTGTGAAACCGCCAGCAATTGTTCCTCTTTAAGCCCGCCGCCGTTCGGGAGAGGGCGGCGATCGGTCTCTTGGAATGTTGCACTGTCGGCAGATATCGTAAGATGAAAACGATGAAGCTTCGTATATTTCCTGCCATACCGCGCAATCCGGATCCTGTCAAATACGTCGACGAATTGATGCGCATTGCGCGTTTCAGCGAACTTAATGGATTCGCAGGCATCCTGTTGTTCACAGGGAACGACATTTTTGTCGAACCTTGGTCGATGGCGCAGCACATTCTAGCGCAGACTTCAAGGAGCTCGCCGTTGATTGCCGTCAACCCGATTTACATGCATCCATTCACGGTGGCTAGATACGTTTCGTCATTCGCGCAGCTTTATGCGCGAAAAGTGTATCTGAATATGATCACCGGCACGGCGATAAGCGATCTGCACAACTTAGGCGATCAGTGCTCCCACGGAGAGCGATATTCGAGGCTGAGCGAATTCATCTATGTTGTGCGCCAGCTGTTAGCTGGCGCTCGGCCAATCACTTTTAACGGAAGGTTTTATGCGACAAATAACCTGCAGCTGCGTCCGCGATTGCCTGCGGCGCTGATGCCAGAGTTTCTTATCGCAGGTCAGTCTGAGGACGCCCGCTGTGTATCGAGGGAAATGGAATGCGTGATGATGCAAATGCTTCCGGCAAACCTCGAAGAAGGAATAACGGCTCCTGGTGTAAATTTTGGCATTTTTGCGCGGCAGACACGCGACCAGGCTCGTCGCGAAGGGAAACTGTTGTTTAAAGACAGTGTCGAAAATCGCGAATTGTTAAAATACACGATGGAGAACACCGACTCGGTTTGGAAATGGCGGCTTAACGAAGCTGGGCAAACAGGAGAGCTTCATGAGAATGGTTACTGGCTGCTCCCGTTTTTGACTTATCAAGCGGACTGTCCGTACCTCGTCGGTAGTTATGCGGAGATCGGAGCGAGGTTGCGTCGCTTCGCGGAGAAGGACGTCGGCACGATCATTCTTGACGTGGTCGCAGACGAGGAAGAACTTCGCCACGTTTGCAAGGCTCTTGCATTGAGCGGGGTATTCTGAAGCATTGGAGCCGCAGCCTCTATCACGCGCTACTGCGGCGAAGCGCGATCGGACACGCCAAAATTACGGGCCATCGCGATCCGTTGCGATTACCTCGAGACAGCTTTCTCAAGATGCTATACATCGCGGGGCGCGCTAATCGATCGAGTTCTCCGGACGAGGGAGGTGAGTGCGCATGGCGCATTTGCGGCCTTGTCAGGGGGCAGCGACCATGAGCGTCACCCAGCTCTCGGATCGGGTGCGGCGCGAGTTGACCTATCTGAGCTATCCTCCCCGGGAGTGGACTCTGCCGCGCTCTCGGGACGGAGCTGGAGTTCTTGATGTCCTGATCGTTGGCGCCGGCCAGAGCGGACTTGCCACTGCGTTCGGCCTAAAGCTAGAGCGCATAACCAATGTAAGAATCGTAGATCGCAATCCACGCGGACTCGAGGGGCCTTGGCGCCGTTTTGCCCGCATGACGGAGCTACGGACGCCCAAGGAGGTGGCGGGCATCGATTTCGGCATCCCGAGCCTCACGGTGCGCGCCTGGTACGAGGCAAAGTTTGGTCGCAAGGCATGGGACCGCATCGAGCGGATCCCTCAGGAGATCTGGCGAACATATCTCGATTGGTACCGGGATGTTCTCGAGCTTCCAGTCGAAAACGAGGTCGAAGTCACATCGATCGAGCCTGCCGGCGACCTTCTGCTCGCCCATCTGCGTCGGTCGGGACGGACCGAACGCGTCCATGCACGAAAGATCGTCCTCGCAACCGGCTTTGACGGCAGCGGAGGCTGGCGGGCTCCTCGGCACCTTGTCGCCAACCTTCCCGCGGAGCGTTATGCCCATTCGGCCGATGACATCGATTTCCGCCGAATTGCGGGCAAGCGCGTTGGCGTGCTCGGCGTTGGCGCTTCCGCCTTCGACAACGCAGCCGCCGCGCTCGAAGCCGGCGCCGCTCGCGTCGACCTTTGCTTTCGTCGTCCTCATATTCCTCGCATCAATCCACTCATGTGGATGAATTTCTCGGGCATGCTCGGTCACTTTGCGGAACTGACTGACCTGCAGCGATGGCGGTTCATGCGCCACATTCTGCAGGAGCGTCCGGTGCCTCCGACCCAAGATACCTTTTGGCGTTGCCGCAGGTTCGAAAATTTCGTGTGGCATCCCAACTGCGCATGGCACTCGGTCCGCGACAGCGGAGGCGTCGCAAGAGTCGAAACGGAGGCGGGCACCTTCACATTCGACTTCATCATCTTTGCCACCGGGGTCGAGACGGACCTTTCGGCGCGCACGGAGCTTGCTCCGATCGTTCACCACATTGCGCTTTGGCGAGACCGGTTTACGCCTCCGCCGGGTGAGGAAAGCGATTTGCTGGCAAGACATCCCTACCTCGGCACAGCATTCGAGTTTATGGAACGGGAGCCCGGAACCGCTCCTTTCCTTGGCCGGCTGCACAATTTCACGTTCGGAGCCATGCCGAGTCTCGGGTTGACGGGCGCTGCGATCCCCGGAATGAGGTATGGCGTACGTCGACTGGTCAATGGCTTAGCCCGGGACCTGTTCCGGGAGGATGCCGCAGCGTATTATCAGGATCTTCTCGCCTATGCTGCGCCCGAATTGGAAACTCTCGAAACCGCGGTCGCATGGGTGGAGCGCTTTGCCTCCGACGCGGTCGACGCTCGCGGATTGATCGATGATCTCGACCCAGCCCTGCTCGCGAAGGCGTTCCGCGGCGAACTCACCTCCCCAAACCCCGACGATCAAGTTACCAGCGCGCGCGGACATGTCCGTGCGCGGCATGCACGCTCGCGGGCGAAGCGCGCTTCCAGACGACAAATGAGAGGCCGCCGACGCGTGAGATGACGGTTCAAATCGAAATCAATGGTCTCGTCGGGCACAGGGTGCGTCGTTACACGCGGGCAGACAAGTCCAGGCGTTCGCAGAAGGGAAAAGCGGGTGGCATTATCGGGAATCGATACTGAAACGTGCCGCGGACCGGCAGGCAACGAGGCAGGGAGCGTCGGCTTTTCGTGCCTCGAAGATCTACTTACGCATCATGCGCGAAGAGCGCCCGGCCGTCATGCCATCCTGGCGCCTGGCCGCGCCCCGCTGACATACGGCGCGCTCCGGAGCCGGGCGAACGAGATGGTTCGCGAGTTGCGGAGCTTCGGTGTAGGCCGAAATGACCGAGTGGCGGTCGTATTGCCAAACGGGCCAGAGACCGCGGTCGCAATCATCGCGGTCGCGTCCGGCGCGGTCTGTGTGCCGCTTCACCCGGGCTTCACTGCCGACGAATGGCGGCGCTATTTCGGCGCTTTGCGCGTAGCAGCGCTGTTGACCCGCGCGGATGTGGATTCGGCGAGCCGAGGCGTCGCGTCTAGCCTCGGCATAGCGGTCGTCGATCTGTCGCCACGGCCCAGCGAAGGATCCGGCGCGTTCAGCCTCGTTTGCTCGGCAACGCGGCGCGCGGTCGGCGGCGAGTTGGCATCGACGGCTGACGACGCGTTTATCCTGTTGACGTCCGGCAGCACGTCGCAGCCGAAGATGGTTCCACTGACCCACGCGAGCGTCTGCCTGTCGGCCTATAACGTGGGCAGGTCTTTGGCACTTGCACCTCGCGACCGATTGCTGAACGTGCTGCCTCTGTTCCATGGGCACGGCCTGATCTCCGGGGTGCTGGCCGCGTTGGCCGCCGGCTCGAGCGTGGTCTGCACGCCCGGCTTCGAAGCCGCCGCTTTCTTCGACTGGCTGACGGAATTTCGACCAACCTGGTACACGGCGGTGCCAGCGATCCATCGGGCGGTATTATCGGCGGCAGGTCGCCACAAGCACAGCGGCCAACGGTCATCCTTGCGGCTGATCCGTTCAGCCTCTTCGTCTCTGGCGCCCGAGGTGCTCGGCGGGTTGGAAGCTCTGTTCGGCGTCCCGGTGATCGACACCTATGGCATGACGGAAGCCGCCACCCAGATTGCCGCGAACCCTTTGGCGCGACGCAAGCCCGGTTCAGTCGGCCAGTCCGCGGGCGCCGAGATCGCGATTCTCGACGGCGAGGGCCGGCGGCTGCCGTCCGGCGAGCGCGGAGAGATCGCGCTGCGGGGTCCCACCATCACGAGAGGGTACGACAATGATGCCGCCGCGACCGCCTCCGCGTTTCGGGCCGGCTGGTTCCGAACCGGTGACCTTGGATACTTGGACGAGGACGGGTACCTCTTCATTGTCGGCCGCATCAAGGACATCATCAATCGGGGAGGCCAGAAGGTCGCCCCTGCCGAGGTCGAACAGGCGCTGCTGAGCCACCCAGACGTGGTCGAAGCCGCCGTTTTCTCCGTGCCCCACAGGCGACTTGGCGCGGACGTCGCCGCCGCAGTCGTGCTGCGTCCGCACGCCAAGATCAGCGCAGACAGCCTCCGAGACTTCGCCCGCGAACGCCTGGCCAGGTTCAAGGTCCCTGGTCTGATCCGCTTTGTGCCGCAGATCCCGAAAGGACCCGCCGGAAAGATCAAGCGCGACGAACTCGTCGCCGCGTTTTCAATAACGCTGTCAAGGACGCGAGTGGAACGCCGCGGCAAGTTGGTTGGCCCGCGCTCGGAATTGGAGCGGCAACTGGCCAATGCCTGGACCGAGCTCTTGGAGTTGAATGAGATCGGCATTGACGAAGATGTCTTCGCGCTCGGCGCGGATTCAATGACGGTAACGCAGATGCTTTCGCGTCTGCGGGCGCGCTTTGGCGTCGATTTTTCGTTCAAGGATCTCTTCGATGCGCCGACCGTTGCGGCCTTGGCGGCTCGCCTTGAGTCACCGCAAAGGGGGCGCGCTCCCGTATCGCCCAGCTTGCGCGATACGCCAACGGATATCCGCAGCGGCCCGCTGTCGTTTCAGCAACAAAGAATCCATGTCCTGAGCCGACTCGATCCGACCGGCTACAAGTACCACGTCATCGAAGCGGCCCGCCTTTTCGGGCCGCTCGACGCTGACGCCTTGGAGGCGAGCATCGCGACGATCTGCGAGCGCCATGAGCTGCTGAGGTCGACTTTCCACGAACGGCAAGGGGAACCCGTACAAAGGGTGGAAGCCGTTCGGCCGTGCCTCGAACGTCTCGATCTTCGCCCGCGCGCAAAGAGCATGAGGGTAGCGGCAATCCAACGGCAGATCCGGGAAACGCTGCGGCAACCTTTCGCTATTGAAAAAGAGCCACCGCTACGAGCCCAGCTCCTACGGCTTGACCAAAACGACCACGCGTTGGTGATCAAGCTGCATCACCTTATCACAGACGGATGGTCGCAACGGCTATTCTGGGAAGAGCTCGAGGCGCTCTATACCGCCAGATCAAACGGCACTCCCGCCAGACTGCCTGAGCTTCCGATCCAGTACAGACATTTTGTTGAGTGGCAGCGAGAATGGCTGCGAACGCCGGCCGCGCAGGAGCAGCTCGACTACTGGCGCGCGCAGCTCGAAGCGGTGACCGAGCTACCACTGCCGACGGATAAACCTCGGCCGCAGACGTGGACCGGGCGCGGCGCCAGATATCCGTTGCGATTCTCGCGGAGCTTGTCCCGCCGCCTCAAGTCCCTTGGCCAAAGCCACAGCGTCACCCTGTTCATGACGCTGCTCGCGGCATTTGACTGCCTGCTTTGGCGTTACACGCAGCGCGACGACATCGCGGTTGGATCGTTGATCGCCAACCGCAATCAGATGCAGGTCGAGCGCCTCATCGGCATGTTCGCAAATGCGATCGTTCTGCGGACCGACCTATCCGGCGATCCCGCATTCAGCGAGGTCCTGCGCCGTTTGCGGCAAGTCACATTGGATGCCTATCGAAACCAGGACCTGCCGATAGACGAGGTTCTGCAGGTCCTCCAAGTGCCGCGTGGCTTGGATCGGAACGCCTTCTTTCAGGTGATGTTTCTTCTGCAAAATGCGGCTTCGAAAGCCCCCACCCTCGCCGGACTGTCGGCACAATTCGTGGACGTTGACCCAGGTATCGCGCGCGCCGACGTGTTGCTCGAGCTCATCGACGTGGATGAGCGTCTATGTGGCTGGTTTGAGTACAGCACCGATCTCTTTGAGGCGGCCACGATCGCGCGAATGGCCGCGCATTTGCGGACGTTGCTGGAGGCAATCGTCGCTGATCCCGAGGAGCGGATCTCTCGGCTGGCTCTGCTGCCGGCGCGTGAACGCAGGCAAGTCCTCGTCGATTGGAATGACACCGAGACCCGTCTCCCGCGCCTGCGCAGCTTTTGCGAACGGTTCGATCGACAGGTCGCGCGCGCGCCCGACGCCGTGGCGGTGTCAGCTGGGCAGGTCCGGCTCAGTTACCGGGAGCTCGCACGCCGCAGCTCGGCCATCGCCGACGGGCTCGCGACTGCGGGCGTCGGTGCTGATGGAGTGGTCGTCTTGCTCGCCGAGCGCGGGGTCGACTTCCTGGCGGCATTGATCGCGGTGCAACGGACGGCGGGGGCGTTTCTTCCTCTCGATCCGACCCTTCCAGCCGCCAGGCTGGCCCAGATCATCCGGCACAGCGGCACACGCCTCGTACTGACCGCACCACCCTGGGCCGCGTCGCTCGAAGCGGCGCTGTCGGGAATCCCGGACCGAGCCCGCCCGCAAGTCCTGAGCCTCGACGAGCTGGCACAGACCACGCCTCGCGCCGCCGCTCCTGCGGTGCGCCCGGCGCCCTCGAGCTTGGCTTGCGTGATCTACACATCGGGCTCAACCGGCGTTCCCAAAGGCGCCATGATCGAGCACCAGGGCCTGTTCAACCACCTTCTTTCCAAGATCGACGACCTCGAATTGTCGGCCTCGGACGTGGTCGCTCAGACAGCGCCGCAGAGCTTCGTCATCTCGGTCTGGCAGTTCCTCGCTGGCCTAATGGTGGGGGCGCGCGTCCACGTCTGTAGCGACGAGGAGGTGAAGGACCCGGCACTGCTGATGCAGGAGATCTCGCGCGAGGGAGTCACGGTTCTGCAGATCGTGCCGACGCTGCTGCGCGGCGTCGTCCAGCGGGCGCCGTACGAGCCCGCCTTTCGAGCGCTGAGGCGACTCCGGTGGCTGATTTCGACCGGGGAATCCCTCGCCCCAGATCTCTGTCGTGATTGGTTTCGGCACTTTCCAGACGTGCCTCTGATGAACGCCTACGGCTCGACCGAGTGTTCCGACGACGTGGCCACGCATCGCCTCACGGCACCGCCGACGTCGCTCGCGGCGGTACCGATCGGCCGCGCCATAGCCAACACGCGCCTTTATGTGCTGGATCCAAACTTGCAGCCGGTGCCAATCGGGCTCGCAGGGGAGCTCTATGTCGGCGGCATCGGCGTGGGCCGCGGCTACCTCAACGACTTGGAACAGACCCAGCGCAGCTTCCTTCGCGACCCTTTTTCGAAGCGCCGCGGGGCGCGCCTGTACCGGACGGGGGACTTGGCGCGTTGGCGCGCGGACGGAACGCTGGAATGCCTCGGCCGCATCGACCGCCAGGTGAAGATTCGCGGCTGCAGAATTGAGCTCGAGGAGATCGAGCACGTCCTCATGGAACACTCGGGAGTCCAATCCGCAGTCGTGCTGGCGCGCAACGACATGGGCGGCGAGGCGCGGCTGGTCGCCCACATTGTCGCTGCGGCCGACCAGCCGTCGAAGGCCAATGAGCTTCGCGATTTCCTCAGGGTCAGACTTCCAGCCCACATGATCCCTGCGGACTACTTCTTCCTGGAGCGCATGCCGTTGACGGCCCATGGCAAGGTCGACCGTCCCGCCTTGGCGGCGATCCGCCAGGGGCTCAGAGTGGCGGAGGGCGAGTTCGTGGCGCCACGTAACTCTACTGAGGACATCCTCGCCAAGATCTGGGCGGATTTACTGGAGGTCGAGGAAATCGGCGTCTTTAGCAACTTCTTCGACTTGGGCGGCCATTCGCTTTTGGCGGGGCGGGTTCTGGCCCGGGTCGCAAATGTCTTCGGGACGTCATTCCCGATCAGGGAGCTGTTCGAAGCACCCACCGTCGACGCTCTTGCTCGGCGGATCGACGAGGCACGCGAGAAGCAACCAAAAGAGCCGCGGCTCGAGATTGTGCGCGTCGAGGCACATGGTCCCCACCGGGCGTCCATCGTGCAGGAGAACGTCCTTAGGATCGAGCGCGAGTTGCCGGGACTGCCCCAGTTCAATCTCCCCTATATCTATCGCCTGCAGGGGCCGCTCAATGTCCCGGCGCTCGAGCGGAGCATAGCGGAGGTCGTGCGTCGGCATGATTGCTTGCGGACGGCATTTGATTGGGTGAACGAGCGGCCCGTCGCTCTCGTCGCGCCGGCTTCCGACATCGCTTCACCGCTGGTCATCGAAGATCTTGCAGCGACGAGGCCTACCGGAAACGGCCGCGCCAAAGCACTCCTGCTCAAGAAAGCGGAACTGCAGGCAGCGCACGAAGCCTGGACACCTTTCGATGTGACGCGCGCGCCATTGTTTCGTACGCGCCTGTTTCGGCTCGGTCCCTACGATCACGTTTTGCTCTTGCTCCTGCACCACATTATCGTCGATGGTTGGTCCATTGGGGTCTTTTTCGAGGAGGTGTCCAAGCTTTATTCCGGTTTTGCAGCCGGTCGAGCAGTGCAATTGCCGGAGCCGCCGTTTCGCTTTTCTGACGTGGCGCACTGGCAGCGCCGGTGGTGCACCACGGATTCGGCGACGCGGCAGCTCGCGTATTGGAAGGATCGCTTGCGCGAGCTCTCACCTGTTTTTGCTTCGGAGCCCGGCGCTCCAGGCAAGCTAATAGGCTCGCGCACCGCCCACGAACCAGTTCAACTACCGAATGACTTGGTCGCGCGCCTGAGCGCGTTGGGTCGCAGCCAAGGCGGGACGCTGTTCATGACGCTACTAGCGGGCTTCAAGGCCATGCTGTTGGGCAGGACTGGACGCGGAGACATCTGCATCGGCACCGCAATGGCCAACCGCTCTCAGCAGTCGACGGAAGCCATTATCGGGCCGTTGGAGAACACCACGCTCATCCGCACACATATTGATTCGGATCTGTCGTTCCGGGAGGCGCTCGGTCGCGTGCGCGATTCAGTCTTGGCGGCCCACGCAAGGCAGGAACTCCCCTTCGAGATCCTCGCTGCCCGACTAGTGGAAGAAGAGAGTTTCGATCCAGGGTCCCTCGTTCAAGTGTTTTTCGTTCTCCAGAACGCGATCAGTGCGCCACTCAAGGTGCCCGATGTGGCGGTGCAATCGTTGGCAAACGCTTCCCGGGAAGGCCAGCCGGTGCTCCCGATCGATCGCACTTGGCTCAGGCTGACCCTCAAGGAGCGACCGGCGGGCATTGCCGGCTGGTGCGCCTACAAGGACAACCTGTTCGCGGCGAGCACCATCCAGCATTGGATGGTGCACTACCAAGCGATCTTGGCTAAAGCAGCACAAAACCCGGAGATGTCGCTTGGCCGGTTGGCCGAGGGAGTCGGCCGTGAAGAACCCGATTTCAGAGGGATTTGAGCTGGGCAGGTAGTCTGAGGGCAATCAGGATTCTAAGCAATAAAAGCATCACTTCTCTTGCCCCATCCGCTGGCGCCACCGCATCAGCGACGAACGGTCGAATACCAACGCATGTTGGAAAAACTCCTCGCTGCAGAAGTACTGGGAGTACGGATTCTCCACCCAGCGATCGCACAGAGCCTCGTCCGAAAGGTCGTAGGTGTGCTTGAGGATCGCTAGCCCCGCCATCAGCCGCGCCGGCAACGGCGGCTGGCCCGGCTAGTCGGTGTAGACCGCCCCAAACGTCTGCTCCAGAAACGACCGTGCCGCCATTCCCTCCCACGATGATTCCGGTATTGAACTACACGGCTGTGGGACAACGTCCGAAAGGTCGAGTGCTGGTTTTCTCAGCTCAGCTTCGAGCAAACGGCGTTGACTATCCTCTCGATATGATCGATACATTATTAATCGGCTACTTACGTTTGAGGCGAAGCAATGTCTCCCATCCCCATTTTGGACCTTCTCAAGATCTGCGATTTCGCACCCCAGCACAAAAGAAAGCTGAGGGCACTAATCCAGAAACGCAAGCGAGAGCTCGATTTAGCGCTAAAGGCGCTAGCCGGGCCGAAAAGGCGAAAACGCAGAAAGCGCTAGACGTTCAAATCAAGCGCTGATCCCGGCTGGCACAATCCTGGCCTCTCGTTGCGGTGCTTGGCCGGTGACAGAGCCGATCCGGAAGATCGCACCATATTGCTCAGTGCTCTTTGTCTTCGGCAGCGGTCTTTCACTGATAGCCGGCCCAACGGCAAATTCTCGTTCGCGCACCTTCAGGACCGTTTGCGGCTGCCAGCAGTCACGCCACGTATTCTGTCGGAGACACCGTCAGAGCTTTCCCAAAGCCGATCGATTGCCTCTGCAGCCTGCTCGAGTGCCTGACAGAGCGCTCACCTCGTTCAGCAGCGCTTGGGCGTATTTTAAATCCGGTGTGTCGAAACCCTCGGTGAACCAGCTGTAGACCGGTTGCAGCAGGAAATGGGCCTCTACGTATCTGCCTTCGGCGCGCCAATGTTTCGCGAGGCTGGTGGCGGCGCGCAACTCCCACCAACGGGCCTGCTGTTGCTGTGCAATGGTCAATGCCCGCCGCAGTCCAGCTTCCGCCTCAGCTTTCTTGCCGAGGCTCAACAGCATCTCGCCCCGCAGACGATACAGTTCAGCTTCAAAAAACCGCTCGTTTGTTATTTCTGCTGTTTGAATTGCCTCGTCGAGCAAATCGAGGCCAACCTCAGGCTGACCGAGGCTCGCGTGGGCAGAGGCAAGATGGCAAAGATACAACGTGCGGCGGTTCCGTTCAGCGCTGCCTTCGGCCTCCGCAACGGCGTTGCGCATCAACTCTATCCCGTGTTGGGGATCACCGCTTTGGGCGAGCAAGGCCCCCCGAAAGAAACGTGCCCTGTGACCTGGACTCGCAAGTCCGTGTTCGACGCTGAGGGCTATCGCTTCATCAGCGTGGTCTACGGCCCGTTGTGGATCACAACCAATGGTGCCGAGGAACGCCACGTGGCTCAACGCTAAGGCGATCGAATACACGAGTCCTATCGCTTGTGCGCGAGACACAGCTTGCGCCGCCGC
>Ga0126383_10001095_pt1 | contig 16455 bp, 10 predicted proteins | sample PanSoiMetPlot_35_FD_96882 | JGI IMG/M metagenome (GOLD analysis project Ga0126383, IMG submission 96882) | Tropical forest soil microbial communities from Panama - MetaG Plot_35 | ecosystem: Environmental > Terrestrial > Soil > Tropical forest > Bulk soil | place: Panama | collected 2016-02-17
CAAGAGCCGCGACCGTCGCGCAGCCGCCGAAAATCGACAACGAACTTTACGTGCGCGACTACGCTAAATGCATCCTTTGCTACAAGTGCGTGGAAGCGTGCGGCGTGGATGCGCAGAACACCTTCGCGATTGGCGTGGCGGGGCGCGGGTTCCACGCGCACATTGCCACAGAATTCGAGATTCCGCTGACGGAGTCCGCGTGCGTGTATTGCGGCAACTGCATCGGCGTCTGCCCCACAGGCGCGTTAATGGCCAAGACCGAATACGACATGCGCGCCGCCGAAACCTGGGACGAGGCGAAGCAGACGACCACGGAGACGATCTGCCCTTACTGCGGCGTGGGCTGCGAACTGACGGTGCACGCGCAAGAGGGCCAAATTGTAAAAGTGAGTTCGCCGCTCGACCATTCTGTCACCCAAGGGAACCTCTGTATCAAGGGCCGCTTCGGCTGGCAGTTTATGCAAGGAACCAAGTAATCCGAGGCTATTCCTTCTTTCGTGGTCGTCGAATACTGAGGAATGGTTGAGACCCCCCAACCACGCCGGCACTGTTGGTTTGTAGGTGTATGAGAACAAAGTGGCGAGTGACCCTTGGACTCCGCTCAGGGTAACGAGTGGTCCGTTTGTGTCCTCTTTCCATCCTTCTTCCCCTCCGATGGAACCTGCGGCACCTGCGGTACCCGCTATTGCACTCCGAGTGTTATCTGAAGAAAGTGAACGTCACCACCCGTATTGGCTTGAATTGTGGCAGGCATCGTACCTGTAATCACCTGCGCAAGGGCGGCTGAGGTAGACGATAAATTGTTGGGGTCCCCGCTGTACGTGGCTGTTATTTGATAAAGGCCCGGGTTATTAATGTATCCCGGTCCTCCTGTCTGCGCCTGACCATTGGAAAGGGGAATGCCCCCTACGATCGGAGTAGCGAAGTTGTAAAACGTGACCGTTCCCGTGAGCGGTTTCGAGGATGACGAGCTTACCGTTGCGGTTATCAGAAATTGCTGGTTCTGAGCGACCTTTGCATTGGAGGTTGTGAGGGTTATTGTCGTTGGAACCGGGGAGGATCCTCCACCCCCTCCCGTCCCTCCGCCACCCCCAATAACCCCGGAACTGCCACCCCCGCAGCCCAAAGCAAAACAGAAGAGGCAAGCCAAGCCGAATCGAAACGCTGAACGATACCTCCTCTTCCGACATGACAAACAGAAGAGACCTAGGCCAACGAGTCCGATTGCAAGGCTGATGACTCGCAAATTGGTTCCTGTACCAATCAGAAAAAGACGAGCATGCCCGGTGGGCATCTTGATGAAACCAGGAGAAACTGAGGCTGGATTCATCGATATCGTTGCCGTCGCAGGCAAGCCGTTCAAGCTAACTTGTTGGGGGCTCAACGAAATTGTGTATCCGGAAATTACCAAGGGGGACAGGGAAAGACTCACGGTGCTTGGCATTTGAGTTGAACTCACTGGAGTGATAGTGATTTGGCCAGAGCCTGCTTGACCAGCCACAGGCACAACGCTCAAGCTGGCTGGCGCGAGCGTAAAGTCTGGAATGTTCACAGTAACAAAATCCCCGGCAGTGGTGACACTTACATAGTTTGGGTCGTTAGAGTAGCCCACAGAAATTTCCTCGGAGCTCTGAGGAGTCGTAGAAGCCGTAGCCGTTAGGGTTGGGTTCCCGTTTGCATCTGTGCTGGGCGTGGTAGTTACGGGACCATTTATGGCGGTATATGACCCAAAGAATTGCACCTGCCCAGTCAACGCCGGGCCCTTGCTGTTGCCAGTGATTATCGCGGTTACTGTAATGCTCTGGCCGTAATTGATTGTAGTTGCACTCTCACTCTGGCTAAGCGAGGTCTGATAGAGGGGGTGAACTGTCAGGGGTGCCGACGAACTAGACGCATAGTTTCCGTCGCCGCTGTATTTCGCTGTGATTTGGTGGTCGCCGCCGGTCGAATAAGTAATCTGGACAGAGGCCGAAAAATCCGATGGAAACCCTGATGAAGGAGAATCCGGAGTAACGGAAACGGGACCGCCGACCAAAGTGGATCCATCGAAAATGGAGATGGTACCCGTGGGGGCAACGCCATTTCTGAGGTCGGGGCCACCCACGACGTTCATCGTTACCGGCACGCCTACCAGTGGGACGGGATTGTTGGTGAACACCGCTACAGTCGGCGCGGCTGTGACAGCAAACGTATCGGTTGCCGAGTTGCTGGCTTGGAAGCTGCTGTCGCCGCTGTAGGACGCGACCAGCGAGTGCACGCCACCCAAAAGGTTTGGTGTGAGGTCACGCGAGTACCCAGAGTCATTGAGGTTATAAAGCCCAGGGCCACCGCCTCCCGTGTCTACTGGCGCGCCGTTGTCGGTTAGGGTGACCGTTCCAGAAGGGCACGTAAGGATGTTTTCCTGGTAGCATGTCGGACTTGGAGGGCCGGATGTGCTTGCCACTCCATTTTTGTCGGTGACGTACATGCGAATGATGTAATGAGCACCATAGGTAACCGAAGTGGCGTTGCCGTTCAAGAGATTGCCCTGAGAATTGAAAGTGGGAATGACAATAAAAGTCTGGCTGCTTTCAGGGCCGACGGTCACTTGCACTGCGGAGGAGTCGCTGGGCGCGTTTGTCCCATCGCCGGCGTAGTGCGCTGATACGGTATAAGTTCCGCCGGACAGGCTTTGCGTGTTGGCGCCAGTGACTGCTCCGTTGGTGAGAGTGAAATGATCCAGCCCGTGCGTCGTCCCATCGGAAAACGTCGCGATGAGGGAAACATCCCCGGTTGGCACACCTGTTCCTGCGTTCGCTTTCACAGTGATGCCGACGGTCACGTTTTCGGCAGTGCCATGAGTGATTCCGGTGGTTGGCGAAAGGACTAGCGTGGTGGTGGTGCCGATCGTTGAGGCGTTGCCCCAGTTGGTCGCGAGATTATTTACGTTGACGGATCCCAAGCCTGAGGTCATGTCGTATCCTGCAGTAGCAGTCCACGCTTCCGTCGACATATGGCTAGGGTCAACTAAGACACCGTTGCTGCTGGAGGCGTTGACACTACAGTTCGGGGAGCCTCCTTGGCAGGGCACGCTGTTCGTTCCGACGCCGGGAAGACCGGTGGGAAGAAAGCTATTGCCCTTCGTCACGTCGTTGAAAATGCACGTCGATGGTTCGGTTGTGCTGGACGTGCAACTAGCGCCCGATTTTTTCGCCAAAGCGTAGAGTACGTAATTCGCATTACCCTGGCGAGGGGCAGGATTCGCTGAGGTCGCTTGCTTCTGATTTACCAAGGCCATAATTCCCGCAAAAGCGGGCGCCGAAGCCGACGTTCCGCCGACAACGCCGAAATCCAGAATTCCTGTGATTGTATTCAGATTGCAAGTTTGAGCGCCGGAGATGGTTTGGTCACTTTGACAGTAAACGTAGCCTGTGCCGTCGAACCCCGGACTGGCAAACAAAGAGACATCAGGCTGATCGCGGTGGTTATCGCTGGGCATGCCCGTCACGCCCATTTGCCACTTAGGCTTGGTGTAGATTGAGCTCTGCCCGCCGCTCCCGGCCACGATGTTTAAAGAGCCGTTGGGTGCGCCTGCACCACAGCCCGTCAAGCTGATCTGCGCACAGTTCTCGTTCCAGGGAATCTCCGGAATGTAGCTCAACGCCGAAGTCCCGGTCACCGGATCGTTGGAAGCGCTCCAAAAGGAGGTCCATCGATTCACCTCGTCAAAGTCAGTGCCTCCGAGAGACACGTTGAAGGGAGTAGAGGCCAATCCGCTCACTGCCAGGCCGTGTGTGGCCACTTGCTGGGTATTGAAGTCGTCGCAGCCCGCTGAGCCGCCGTCGCCCGAGGAAAGAATGACGGTGATGCCCTGGGCGGCTGCCTGTTCCCACAGCGTGTTGTAAAAGGCGTTTCCAGCGGCGCCCAATCCGGCTTCGCACTGACCGTAACTTTCGCTCATGACCGCCGCCCGGTTGTGCTCAATGATGTAAAGCGCTGAAAGATCGATACCAGCAGATGCAGGCGTTGAAGCCGATACAACAAACTGTACTGTGGCTCCAGGGGCCACCGCCCCCGACCACTCGACGTCAAGGTCGGCCTCACCTTCCTCGCCGATGGAGGTAATGCCGGGATCTTCGCCATTCAGGATCACGTCTGCGGCAGAAAAATTCGCCGAGAGACCGAACATCTGACGAAATGCCTGCACGTCGGCGACGTTGATATTCGTCTCGCCCACAATGGCAATAGTTTGCCCCGTGCCGTCATTTCCGGCTGAAATCAGTGGCTTGGAGTTGTAGATGGTTGCGAAGTCTCCCGGGCCCATGCCGTAGAAGCTACGGCCATTGAAGGGGTTCGGAAATGTAAAAAGCGGCTCAAGCCCAAGTTTGCCGATGGTTCGCCGGAATTGCCCCAGGAATTTCGCGTGTGATTGTTTGGGGAAATTGTGCAGCGAGACGATGCCAGCAACTACGGGAGTTAAAGCGGAAGGAATCTGTGGGTCAGCAGAGTTTGCCGAGTAGACTTTGCCTTCGACGAGATAGTTGTGGATTTCAGTGTGGAAAGCAGCGCGAACTTGTCCCACGTTGCCAGAGAACTCCATCACGGTTCTCCCTGGACCAACTGCGATGTTCGTAAATCCGTGGGAGGTCAACCACTGCGTGATGGTCTGAATGTCGGCGTCGGCGGGGCCGAATTGTTTGCCGAATTGATCGGGCGTCAGCCAGGCGTGGTAATTCGCTGAGGATTTGTTTTGCTGGTCTTCGAGGAGCTGTTGAAGGGCGGTTTCCTGGTCAGGGCCGCGCTGCAAGAGCAATAGCATGCGTTTCAAGGGCTGCGCGTCTGCGAACGGTCCCTGGTCGAATTCCGGTCGGGCAAGAGGATGAACGTTTCCTCTTAGCGTGACGAGCTTCTTTTCATCGATGGCTTGTGTGATGCGCGTGGCAATGGGCGCCGTTTGCGCTGACGCGAGCCCGGACGAAGCAGCGAGAACAAATACGAGAAGCGAAATACGAAGGGTGAATCTGGAGTTGAGGAGTCGCATAGTTGGCCCACACTGCGGAGGAATTGTCGAACTCTTGCCCCGTTATCGAACCATGCTAGAAACCAGGAGCTACAACCGAACACCGCTGACCTGGAGCCGCGACCGACCCGGAAACGACCGCCGGGCTAGAAAACACCTATCAGACTACTGAGCGAACTGGAAAGCACAACTTGGGCACGAAATGGCGCAAGGCTACTGGAAACAGCGTGGAGACCGAACCTGGGGATTCGCACCGGGGTAAAGACCGGAGCCTCGCGCTTTTCATAACCCATGTTTGCCCTTGGGGCGACACTAGACGTGAGCAAAGGCCACACCTGCGCGACAAGAGCTCACCGCGTCGCGTATTGCAACGACCATGGATATCGAATGGGTTCGGGGACAACCACCACTCTAACCCCTACCATAGCACAGGGCCGGGTAACTTCACAGATACTGACATGGGATATTGAGCCGCAGGCTTTGGCTTACACTTGGGGCTGGAAGAATTGCCAAGAGCGGGTAAACTGCTCTCAGCCATTCGGCGAAAGTCAACATTTCCAGCCAAAATACTTCCGACGAATCGAAACGGAACCGTGGCTTGCGTAAGGCGAGCTTGCTGCCTTTCGTTTTCGTAATGTACGCCTACGCTACGGGCGGGCCGTTTGGGTTGGAAGACATGGTCACGACCAGCGGCCCGGGGCTAACGCTGGTCTATCAGTTGTTCATTCCGCTCTTTTGGTGCATCCCGGTGTCGCTCGTGTCTGCGGAGCTGCCGACGGCGATTCCGGTGGAGGGAGGGTTCTACCGCTGGGTGCGCGCGGGATTCGCAGACTTCTGGGGATTTCTTGCGGGGTGGTGGAACTGGACGGCCTCGTTTTTGCTCGCGGCGGCCTACGCGGTGCTTTTTGCGGATTATCTGACCGACTACCTTTCGTTTTATTTCGGGTCGGTGGACGGATGGGTGCATTACGCGATTGCGTTGGGGCTTGTTGCGGTGATTTGTTACGTGAATGTGCGGGGCATCCACGCGGTGGGCGTGGTCTCGACGATACTGGAAGTTTCTGTGCTTGCGGTTGTGGGCGCGCTGTGCGTGGTTGCGGCGCTGGAGTGGCAGCACCATCCGTTTTCGCCGCTGGTGCCGCCGCATGCGCCAAGGTTTCGAGTTTTCGGTGCAGGGCTGGCGTTGGGGTTGTGGCTTTACTCGGGTTACGAGCAACTTTCGAGCGTGGCGGAAGAAGTGGAGAATCCGCAAAGGACTTATCCGCGAGCGCTCGTGACCGTGGTGCCTCTTTCGGTGGCAACGTATTTTCTGCCGACACTTTTTTCGCTGGCGGTGCTGGGGAATTGGGAGAAGTGGCACACCGGATATTTTTCAACCGCGGCGCAGCTCATTGGCGGGTCGTGGCTGGGGATTCCGATCACTATCGGGGCCATGATTGGGAATGTGGCCTTGTTGAACGCCACAGTGCTGACGAGTACGCGGATGCCTTCAACCATGGCGGAGGACGGATATTTACCCGCGGCGTTTTCGGCGAGGCATCCGCGGTAAGGAACGCCGTGGATTGCCATCATCGCGTCGTCGGCTGTGTATGCCTTGCTGGCGCAAAAGACAATGGGTGCAACTGCTGACGGTTTACTTGTGGCTGCGCATTGGCGTGACGGTTTTGACGGTGCTGGCTTCGTGGCGCTTGCGAAAGACAAGACCCGAGATGCCGCGGCCGTTTCGGATTCCGTGGGGCCGTGCGGGGCTATTTTATGTGGTGGCGGCGCCGCTGGTGATGAGTGTGGTAGCGTCGGTGGGAAGCGATCCCTTTGCGCGCAAGTGGGGGCCCGTACCGGTGCTGCTGGCGCTTCCAAGGTATTTTGTGATTCGCAGATGGCAACGGGCGAAGAGTGGGGACGACGCGGGTATTACGTGAAGAGATCGAGGATTCTGTACCATGCGCCAGCCAGCGGGAGCGCCCAGGTGCTGCCGCTGCGCAAACCGAAGGGCGCGGCGGGGAAGGGAATGGAGGAGAACGGGGTGGTGTCCGTTTCGCCGCAGACCATGCCGGCCAGCTTCGTGCCAAACCAAGTGGCAGCGGCGACGCCGTGACCCGCAAAACCCGCGGCAAAATGCATGTCGTCGATTTTTCCGGCGTGCGGCATGACGTCGAGAGTGAAGTCCAGCGTGCCGCCCCAGACGTATTCGACTTTGGTGTCGCGGAGTTGCGGATAGACGTGGGTCATGCCGCGGCGAAGAATCTCCGCGCTTTGCCGCACGGTGTTTTCGGTTTCGGGGAAAAAGGCGGCGCGTCCGCCGAAGAGCATGCGATTGTCGGGCGTCAGGCGGTAGTAGTAGAGGAAGTGCTTGGAGTCGTAGATCATGCGGTTGCGGGGACTGAGTTCTCGGGCGAGGTCGGGCGGCAGGACGTCTGTGGCAATGATGTAGGAGCCGATGGGAATGATTTTTTTCTGCAGGGCGGGAGTGGCGTTCGTGGTGTAGGCGCCGGTGGCGAGGATCACTTCGCGGGCGGTGCTGGCGCCTCGGCACGTGCGCACGAGGAATTTGCGAGCGCCGTTGTGTGAGCCAGCCTGGACTCTCTTGACACGAGTGTGATCGTAGAGGCAAGCGCCGGCGCGCTGCGCGGCGTGGGCGAGGCCGGCGACGTAGCGCGCGGGATTCAAACCGGCACTGGCCTCGTCCACCATGCCGCCGAAATAAATGTCCGACCCGATTTCGGCGCGCAACTCACTTTTGGAAACGATGCGCTGATGATGATGGAATTGGCGCTGGATAAGGGCGGCTGATTCCGCGTAGGCGTCGAAATGGGACTGCTTGCAGGCAACCTCCAGATGGCCGCAGCGGGAAAAATTGCAGTCGATGCTTTCGTCGCGCACGATTTGCTCGACGCAATCGATGGTTTCGAGAGAAGCGGCGTACATTTTGCGCACCACTTCGCGGCCGTAGCGCTTGATGATCGTGGGAACCGGCAGTTTCATGCCGGTGAGGACCATGCCGCCGTTGCGGCAACTGGCGCCCCAGCCGAAGGTTTCGGCTTCGAAGACGGCGACGCTCACGCGGCGTTTGGCGAGAGCGAGGGCTGCGGAAAGTCCGCAGAAACCGCCGCCGACAATGGCGACGTCAATGTTTTCGGGCAGGTCGCGCGCGGATTGCATGGGCGGCGCGGTTACGGTTTCGAGCCAATAGTTCTTTTCGTGAATCGGCATGGGAGAGTTCGGCGTGAAGGGATTCTATCATTGGGCGGAACGCGAATGGTCAAACGCTTGAGAGTGCTGGGGAAGCCGGGTATGAAAGAAAGCACGGCCCTTCGAGGCTCCCCCTCGAAGCTCGGGGCAAGCAGCGTAAAACAAGCCTGCATTCCCAAAAAGAGACGGCAGAGCGCGTCGGGCACTCTGCCGCCCTGGGGCAACCCCACCTTTTTGTTTGTACTGCTTTGGTCGAACGTCGCTGAGCGCAAACCCCGCGGAGTCTACTCTTCGTCGCCGTCAAGGCCGTCGACGGGAGTGATGGTGCCGAACAGGCCGTGCGATTCACCTTGAATGCCAGCGGTGAAAAATAACGTGGTGGCCGGGCCCGCCGTCGCGTCGTTGCCGAACGCGATCATCCAAAGGCCGTCAATGACCATGACGGAGTCGTCGGGATTCTTCACAAAGTCGATGAATTTGCCCGTGAAGCCGTTGAACGCGGCGATTTTTCCGCTGCCAAAGTTGCCCACGAGGATGGAGTTGCTATATTCGCCGAAGTCACGCGGAGTCCACACTACGCCCCAGGGCGAGTTCATCCACGGGCCATGCTGGAGGTTGCCAATGAGCTTGCCCGAGGGAGTGAAGAAGAGCACGAATCCGAACCCATCGCCGGCAACGTCATCGTGTCTTGCGGAGTCCTGCTTTGCGTAAGTGACAAAGAGAGTTCCGCCGATGTTTTGAATATTGAACGGCGCAAAGCCATCGGGAATGTCCTCACCCTGGTCAGCCTGAAAGGCATTGTCGCCTAAACGGACGCGCGTGAAATTCGTGTCGTAAACTTCGACGCGGCCGGCGCGGAAATTTGTGACATATAGAAAACGAGTGCCGTTGACGTCGGCTGTGGTAGCGCCTTTATACACGGCGCCGTTGGGCGAGCCGTTGCCGGAATTGTCGACCACGAGAACGGCGCTGAGGCCGCCGTTCCATCCGGAAATGGTGCCGTCCTCGGTAGCAAAGATGAAACGAGCGGGGTGGCCGTTGGGGAGAAGAAAATCAGGGCTGCCGTTGAAAACCGTTCCCGTCGGGGTGGCGGTGGTGCCTGGAGGCGCGTTTTTTGGCGGCGGAATGATGACCGTCCCGGTACCGTTGATGGGGACGCCTACGCCCGCTCCGGTATAAAGGGAAGTGAAACCGGAACCGTTGTCCGAGATCCACCATGGGCTCGTGCTGCTGCGGCTGAGGCCCCAGGGGTTGACCAAATTGGCGTCGGTGACGGCGGCCATACCCGCAACGTCAGAAACGAGGTTGGTTTGCTTGTAGTGTTGCGCCAGTGCTACAGCGGGAAGCAGAAAAAGAGAAAGAAGAGAAACTGCGAGAAACTTGCCGGACTTGCGAGACCACATGATCGAATTTCCCTCCAGAACGAGATTTCGCAGGCGAAACACGTCCCAAGTGTTCGCATTGACACCTTACCTCGCTGGACTCGATGTGTTTCTAGCAAGACGAGTGCCGCCCTAAAGAGGTAATGGAACTCCTCTGATAACAGACGACTTGCAAGTGCAGTCACAGAGCATAGACAACGTGGTGACAAGGCCGTGACAAACGATTCCAAAAAATGGAGCCGCGCCGACACTGAGATACCAAAGCCTGGATATTTTTGCTCGGCTCTGGAAGCAATGTGTCGTCAAGAAGCTGCTGAGGCTTTTCGCGAGACTACGCGCGGCGAAGGACGATGAGGCTAATTTCTGGGGGAACGCCCAGGCGTACCGGAGCGCCGACGGTGCCGAGGCCGCGATTTACGTAGATGCTCGACATGGCGGAGGATTCGGGCGTGAATTTCTTCGATGTCGAAACGACGGAGCCCGCACGCTCACTGCGGGCCGGCGCAAACATGGGACGCTGATAGAGACCGGCAATGTAATCGCTGATAAAGCGCGCGGGACTGAGGCGGTGATCCAGGATTTCCACTTGAATCTGCCCGCCGTGCGTGTGGCCGGCAAGCGACAGCTCGACGCCGAGTTCGGCGGCGCGATTAAAAGAATTCGGATTGTGGGAAAGAAGAATATTGGGCATGTCGCGACGCACCAGCGGCTCGATTCCGGAAAGCATCTGCTGGCGGTGCCCGCGGCTGTTGTATTCGCGTTGATAATCCACGCCGATCAGGTTGAACTTCGCACCCTTGAAGGTGACTTGCGCGCTCGATTGACGGAGTAGTCTCATCCCCGCTTGCGCATAGAGATAGGCCGCTATGTCTTCCGCGTGGGCGTAGATTTCATGATTGCCGTTGCAGCCCCAGACGCCGAGGGGCGCGTATAAGTGGCGAATTTCATCCACGCAGTCGGCAATCGGATCCCCTGCGCCGGTAACCAGATCACCTGTGACCACGGCCAGATCCGCGCCAAGGTCGTTGGCCATATCGACGGCACGGCGAACTTGCGCGCGCGACATGTAACTGCTCAAGTGAATGTCGCTCAACTGCACGATCTTCATGCCGTCAAGGCCTGACGGCAAGCCGGGAATGGGAATTTCGATGCGGCGGACCTGGTAATTCAAGCGCTCCGCGGCAAAACCATACATCGCCGTGAGGAAGGGAGCTGCGCCGGCAGCAGCGGTGGCAGTACGGAAGAAGTAGCGGCGGCCGGGATCGGGGACGCGTTCCCGCGATTCAGAAGAATCGTTAGCTTGCTGCTCATTTTGGGTAAGAGCCGGGACGCGTTTGAGGGCGGCGGCGTGAGACCAGCGCCAAACACACTCCAGTCCATGAACGGCTTTCACAGACAAGTAGGCAAACAGCGCGCTAAAGAACCAGAGTCCCGTAAGTACCGTGATCCACGAAGTCCGATGAGTGACCCCCGAGCGGCCCATAATGACCACTCGAATAAGCGTCACAAGCATGAGGAGTAGAAGAACAACATAGATGGACCGCGGTCCGCGGCGAAGCCACACACGGCCACAGGGCGCCGTCACACGCCACAATGAGCGATACCAGAAGCGCTGCGAAAGGTACAGGAGCGTTGCTACGCCCAGTCCGATCCCCACCCGAAGAAATAAGGAATACCAGTTCACAAAAAAATCCCCCAGCCGTAAAGCTCAATTTTAGCATGGGGACGAAAGGGAATACGAATGACGAAACACTGGAATACTGCGTAAGATAAACCCGACCAAAGGACAGGGTCCCCGCTGGCCCTACGGGAAACACTTGCCAGGAACGTACGTCTGAAAGGGAGTGCCCAGACCAAGTGGGGACAAACGGAGGAGGAAGCCATGACGAAGTGGACGAGGTTGTGCGGTGTGGTGTTGGCGATGGGGATGGCGGCGCTCCCGGTGGTGGCTCAGGAAGCAAAGAAAGAGCCGCCGAAACCGGCGCCGAGCCCGTCGCAGGCGGTGCTGGAACAGTGGAATGAAATCGGGAGAAAGCTGGTTGCCATTGCCGAGGATCTGCCCGCAGATAAGTACAATTACAAACCAAATCCGGACTCGAGGACGTTTCGCGCCGTGCTGCTGCACGTGTCCGCGTCCATGTACTACTTCACGGACTTTGCGCTCGGGCAAAAGCCGCGTTATGCGGATGATCCCAAGCCTGCGGACTTGAAAATCAACAACAAGGCAGATTTGGTGGCGTTCGTCAAGAAATGCGTGCAGGACGGGGCCGATGCGATCAAGTCGAAAGGCGATAAAGGATTGAGCGAGGCCGTGAACGACGGCGGGCCGCATCTGGATCGGCTGTATGACCTGGCGTACGGATTGATTGAGCACTCGGGAGAACACTACGGCAATTTGGTGGTGTACTACCGGGCGAATGGGATGGTGCCGCCGGAATCGAGGCCGAAGAAATAATCGTGTTTTAGTGACTCGTGAGTGGTGAGAGGTACCCGTCGTACGACCCGGAATCATGACTCTAACGGGTGCGATGCGAGAGCAGCGTGCCCGTTTTGTTTTAGGAGTCGACTAGGAAGAGGCAGCGCCGACGGCGCCGTTTTCCAGATAAGCGGCGAGTTGCGTGGGGTCGCTGGTGGGGGGAAGGCAGGTTTGGCCGGAGCATACAATAGCTAGTGGTTTCTCGGCGGGGAGATGGGGAAGAGTTTCTTTGAGTGCGCCAGCGAGAGCCGTGAGTTGGGTGCCGGGAGTGACGCGCAAGACGGATTTGCCGAAGCGGAAGACGCCGTTGGCGGTTTGTTCGAGAACCTTAGCAACCGGGTCATCTGGATTGCCGGTGATGACGACCTGAATGGGATGATGGGCAAAGAGCGTGGCGGCGAGGCCGTAAGTGGCGGCGAAGAGGCCATACCGGGAAGCGATACCAGCAAAGGCTTCGAGCGTCTTTTGGGCGAAGGATCGGTAGCGGTCCTCGCCGGTGAACGCGTGCATTCGAATTAGCGCGATGGCCCCGACGGAATTGGCGCCGGGTGTTGGGGAATCCTGAAACGGCTTGCGGCGCACTTCCAGCCCTCCCATCGGAGCTGCGTCAGAAGGGCGATCGAAGAAGCCACCATTTTCGGCATCCCCGTAGCGCGCAATGGCGAGGTCCATAGTTTTTTGTGCGGTGGTGAAGTAGTGGGAGTCGAGAGTAGCTTCGTAAGCGTCGAGTAACGCTAAAACGCTGAAGACTTGATCGTCGACCGAGCCTTCAAGCGCAGGTCCGCCGATACGGTGAGCGAAACCACGAGACTCACTCCAGGCCTCCTTCAACATGCGGTCCATCGTCTTTAGCGCAAAAGAGCGGCACTCCTCTTGAATCCAGGGTGTAATCAGGGAATGAGACGCCTCTAAGAACGCGGAAACAAACATAGAATTCCAGGCGGCATACATCGTCTTATCGACGAAGGGGGTAGGACGCTTCAGTCGCGCATCCATCATCTTTTTTTCCGCCTGCAGCTTGATGGTTACGACATCGTCTGGGTCGCGTTGTAGGATCTGCGCAATTTCGTTGAAGCCCCGGGCTATCCAGAGAACATTTTTGGCCGGATTGTGGTGCATCTCCCCATGCGGCTCGATATCGTAATAAAGCTCGATCACGCGCGACTGTTCAGGAGTCAAGACCCCGCGAACTTCGTCTGGAGTCCAGGTGAAGTAATCTCCATCATCGTCAAGCGAATAATCAGCGTCTTGGCTTGCGTAGAATCCCCCGTTTTCCCGATCTGAAAGAACCGAAATAACCCAAAGCGCGATGCCTTGGGCGGTTTCTCGGAATGAAGCTTCCCCGTCGTATTTCTCGCTTAGGAGCGAGGCATGTAAGTAGTTCTTGAGGAGCTCGGAGTTGTCGTAGGACATTTTCTCGAAGTGTGGGACGAGCCACCGTTCATCCACGGAATAGCGATGGAAGCCGCCGGCGAGCTGGTCGTAGACGCCGCCGCGGGCCATTTTTTCGAGAGTGGTTTCGACCATAGCGAGAAGATGCTTCTCTTTGGTTTGTTGGCAGCGCTCAAGGAGCAGATCGATGGCTGAGGGGTGAGGAAATTTCGGTGCGCCGCCGAAGCCGCCGTTCTTAATGTCGAAAAGCTTCGTGATGGATTGGATTTGTGCGTCAACGACACCGAGATCAAATTCCGCGCGAGCGCCAGGGAAAGCCTCAGCTTGGGCCACAGCTTCGGAAAGCGAATTCGCGGCCTTTTCCAATTCGGCGCGGCGGTTGCGATAAGAATCCGCAACGGCGAGAAGCACGCGGCGGAAACCAGGGCGGCCCATCTGATCTTCGGGAGGGAAGTACGTTCCACCGAAAAAGGGTTTGCCATCGGGAAGTAGAAAACCAGTGAGCGGCCAGCCGCCCTGCCCGGAAATGGCGCTGATGGCCGATTGGTAGCGCGAGTCCACGTCGGGGCGCTCGTCGCGGTCCACTTTGACCGGCACGAAGTGCTCGTTGATGATTTTGGCGATTTCGACGTTTTCGTAGCTCTCGCGGTCGATGACATGGCACCAGTGGCACCACACGGCCCCGATGTCGAGGAGGATGGGCTTGTCTTCGGATTTGGCTCGCGCGAACGCGGCATCGCCCCATTCTTGCCAGTCGATCGGTTGATGGGAGGCAGAGCGAAGATAGGGGCTGGCGGAGTCCTTCAGGCGGTTCGCGGGGTGGTCAGTCAAGATGGCTCACAGTTTTGGTCCGCTAACAATTGGCAGCCTGAGCTCCTTTGCTCAGGATGACACCGAAAAGAGCGGCCCGCTTCAGAATGCAGCTGCTACGACAACGAAGAGCCGGGCTGAAGCCTGCCGGCGCGGGCGGGCCCGGCCTCTACAAAACCAGGTCGACCATAGCCCACCATTCTACTGGACTTTGTCGCCAGGGCCGAGGTCACTCGGGTCGAGCGGCTTGCGCCCGGCGAAGCCTTCGTCCTGGCGATGATAAAAACGGATGCGGTCTTCCCCAAGCTTCCAGCAGAGATAGACGTCCTGATTGTCAATGACCGCGGGAAAATCGAGAAGACCCACGTCCAGATCTTTGACGATGCAGCCCGTTTCGAGAATGCGGCTGAGCGCAGACTTCAGGGTCTGCGCCAGTTGGGTGTGCTCGGCGCGGAGCTTGGAGAGTTTTTCATAGGGGACGATGACGCCGCCCATCATCATGATGCGCGCGGAAACCGCGGAGAGGTCGTTTTCCAGGGTGGAGAGCTTCTTGCGGCAATCAATGGCTTCGATCAGAAAAGGCTCCAGGTCTTTGCGCACACGTTCCGCTTCGGAAAGCGTGAAGAGCCGCTGGGGCGGCTCCGGAGTTTCGTCCTGCTCTGGATCTTCGTCAGCCATTCGTCTCTTTCGACTCCGCTTCCACCATCAAACACTGCACAAACGCAGTCTCTTCTAGAGTTCGATGCTTTGCAAGAAGAAACCGGCCGCAATTTCCGACAATGCGGTCTAGCGCAACGCCAGCATGCGGTCGAGGGCCAGCCGGGCGTAGCAACGCGTGCGTTCGTCCACGGAGATGCGGTTTACGACGTTGCCGGAACCCAGGTTCTCCAGGGCCCAGAGGAGATGCTGCGGAGTGATGCGGAACATGGTGGTGCAGACACAAACGTTGGGGTCGAGCGAAATGATTTTTCTGTCGCGGAAAGCTTTGCCGAGCCGGTTGACAAGGTGGATTTCCGTGCCCACGGCCCATTCGGAACCTGGGGGGGCCGACTCGATGGCCTTGATAATGCCTTCGGTTGAGCCAATTTGGTCCGCTGCTTGGGCGACTTCGAACCGGCATTCGGGATGGACGATCACGCGAATGCCAGAATGCTCTCGGCGTACGCGCGCCACCTGCTGCGTCGTAAAACGTTGGTGCACGGAGCAATAGCCCTTCCAAAGGATGATGCGCGCGTTGCGAACCGCCTCTTGCGAGTTTCCTCCTAGCTCCTCGTACGGGTCCCAGACAATCATTTGTTCGAGGGGAATGCCCATGCGATAGCCGGTGTTCCGGCCAAGATGCTCGTCGGGGAGGAAGAGAACCTTTTCGCCGTTCTCAAACGCCCATTTCATGACAGCGGCGGCGTTGGAACTGGTGCAAATTGAGCCGCGATGCTCGCCCGTGAACGCCTTGATGGCGGCAGTGGAGTTCATGTAGCTGACGGGAACAATCTTGCGGGCGTCCACGACGGAGGCGAGTTCGCTCCAGCAGGCTTCCACCTGGCCGATGTCGGCCATATCCGCCATGGAGCAGCCTGCGTTGAGGTCCGGGAGCACTACGATTTGGTGTTCGCGGCGGAGAATGTCCGCGCTTTCAGCCATGAAATGAACGCCGCAGAAGACGATGTAGCGGGCATAGGCTTCCGAGGCCTGGAACGAGAGTTTGAGGGAATCGCCGCGAAAATCGGCGAATTTGATGACCTCATCGCGCTGGTAATGGTGGCCGAGGATGACGACGTCTTCGCCCAAGCGGTTTTTGGCGGCGGCAATGCGCTCATCCAGGGTGTTGTCTGGTACGAGGAGGTAGGAGTCAAAGTTGCAACCGACCCCCGGCTCGATCTCCGGTGCCCGAACGGTCGCGGGCGGCTCGGTGCCGATGATGGTGCTGCTTCCCGAGATGGAAACTAGATGGCCCATTGGCTGGTGTAATTTCTGCCTTAAGAGGTTTTGCCTGCGGTCCCTGAACCGCTGGGAAACCCTATTTTCTCATATGCCGCCGGAATGTCCAGCTAACCCCCGATGAAGACCATCGTGCGGGAAGGAGGCACAAAACCGGGCTCGTTGATGCGATGGCCTTCTTCTTTTTCGTTCACTACAGAGCGGATGTAGGACCCCAGGTCGTCGTCATTTGCTCCATCACGCAGGAGCGAGCGAAGGTCGTGGTCCTC
>Ga0126383_10001096_pt1 | contig 16453 bp, 15 predicted proteins | sample PanSoiMetPlot_35_FD_96882 | JGI IMG/M metagenome (GOLD analysis project Ga0126383, IMG submission 96882) | Tropical forest soil microbial communities from Panama - MetaG Plot_35 | ecosystem: Environmental > Terrestrial > Soil > Tropical forest > Bulk soil | place: Panama | collected 2016-02-17
AGCGGCGGCGGCGGCGACTGGGGAGGCGGCGGTGGCAGCGACTCCGGCGGCTCCTGGTAGCGCCGAGCAGCTGTCGCTTGACGGCATGCCGCGCCGGCTGTTCGCGTGCACGCCGTCACGGCTGGCCAGCTTCGATTGCCCGCGCCGATATCGGATGACCTACCTCGACCGCCCACCGCTGCCGCGTGGAGCGCCGTGGGCCCACAACACACTCGGCGCCGTGGTGCACGTGGCACTGCACCGCTGGTGGCAATTGGGCCGGCGCGACCGTACGCCGGCGAACGGTGGACGGCTGGTGGACTGGAACTGGCAGAGCGACGGGTTCCGGGACGAGACGCAGTCGGCTACCTGGCGCGGGATAGCACGGCGGTGGGTGGAACGCTACGTCGCCGACCTCGACCCGGACGACGAGCCGGTAGGGGTCGAGCGAATGGTCGCGACTACGACCGAGCGGCTGGCCGTCTCAGGGCGCGCCGATCGCATCGATGAGCGCGACGGTGAGCTTGTGGTCGTCGACTACAAGACGGGCCGGAGGCCGCTGACCGACGGTGACGCGCGCAGCTCGCAGGCCCTCGCCCTGTACGCGCTGGCCGCCCGGCGCACGCTGCGGCGCGACTGCCACCGCGTCGAGTTGCACCACCTGCCGAGCGGCAACATCGTCGGCTTCGCGCACACCGCCGAGTCTCTATCACGGCAGATCGCCCGCGCCGAGGCGACGGCCGACGACATCGTCGCCGCCACCGACACCCTCGAAGCCGGCGCGCACCCGGACGACGTGTTCCCACCGGCGCCCTCTCCGGGCTGCGCATGGTGCGACTTTCGCCGGCACTGCCCCGAAGGTCAGGCCGCGTCGCCCGGCGTGGAGCCGTGGGACGGGCTCGACGCCGAACTAGCCGGCATCGAGAGCTGAGCCCGAGCCATCGCGCGGCGGTAGTGCGGACCGTGCTGCCACGTTTCCGGAAGCGTCGCGACGGCAAGGCGGGCAGCACGAATCCCGGTGTGCGTCGCGATGCCTGCACCCGGCGTGGACGGCAGCCGGTACAGCTGCCGCGCCCAACTCGGCAGCAGCCCGACCGCCAGCGTCGCGAGCGTCGTCCAACCGACGCGGGCCGGCAGTGCCCAGCGCCGCGGCACCGGCAGCGGTGGTGCGAGCACGACGCGTGCCGCCTCCCGTGCCTCTGCGGTGAGCCGCAGCCGCGGTCGCATTGCGTCGAAGTACTTGTCGATGTCGCCGACGGTGCGCGGCGCGAGACGGGCCGGTACGCCCACCAGTCGGGCGGCGCGCACCTGCTCCGCGATGTACGCATCCGCGTCGTGCGCCGAGATCCGTACGCCGGCGTATTGTGCTGCGATCAGGAACGACGAAACCTCGCAGGCATGCACCCAGACAAGCTGTTCGCGATCAGTGACGCCAAGCTGCCGATGTACCTCCCGTACATGCGCGGCGGCAGCATCGACCTCAGCCGTCGTGCCGAAGCTGACGGTCGCGACATAGATAACGGTGCGCTGCAACCGTGCCCAAGGATCGTCCTGGAACGAGGAGCGCTCATAGAGCAGCTGCATCGCTTCGGGGTGCAACGCCTGCAACAGCAAGGCGCGCAGCCCGCCGACCATCGTCAGTGGCTCAGCGTGTACCCGCCAGGTCACACTGCCCGGCCCGAAGTAGCCGAGGTTCTCGCTCATCGCCAGAAGCTGATCAGCGCGGCGGCCGTGGCGGCGGGGTTCTCGACGGCAGGGGAGTGCGCGGCATCCGGCACTTCCACGTACGACGCGCCCAGCCGCCTGGCCATCTCGGCTTGCGCCTCCAGCGGGAACGCGTCGTCGCCTGATCCGGTGAGGACGAGCAGCGGCAGGCCGGTGGCGGCGAGCTCGTCCACCCGGTCCGGCTCGTCGACCACTGCCGTGCCCATGCTGAGCAGTCCCGTCGGGTCGTTGGCCAGGAACCGCTTACGCAGGAAGGCCTCCTGCGCCGGCGCCGGCGGGACATAGCCTGGCTCGGCTGCGGCCAACTCCGTCATCGCGTCGTACACCGCGGACATGCCCTGCTCCACCAGGACCGGGCGGAGCCGCTCGATGCGTGCCCGGCGGCCGCCATCGATACCGACGGGCCCACAGCCCATCAGCACCAGCGACGCGAACCGCGCCGGCTCGGCGATCACGGCCGCGCGGGCGACGAACCCGCCGAAGGAGTGGCCCAGCAAGTGGACCGGCGCACCCAGCATTGCTGCTGCGGAGCGCACGTCCGCGCTCAGCGCCTGGACGGAATAGTCGCTTCGGCTCGACGACTCGTACTGCCCCGGCAGATCGATCGCGACGGCACAAAATCCCGCGGCGGCAAGCGGTTCGAGGATCGGTGCGAAGTCTTCTTTGCTGCCGGTGAAGCCCGGCACGAGCAGCGCCGCGGGTGCGTCCAGGTTGCCGGCGCGTAGCGCCGCGATCGGACCGCCTGGAACCTCGAGGGTGATCATGCGTAGTACGTCGTGGACGGGCCGGCGACGAGCAGCCCGCTCCCGACCGGGAACACCTGGCTGCCCGCAGCCGGTGCCGGCACCGGATAGCGTGTCGTGACCTTGCCGGTGCGCCCGTCCAGCGCCGCGACACCGTCAGCTGTCGGCACGAGCAAGCGCGCCGACGCGAGGTCAGGGGCGACTACCGAGCCGTCCGGCGCGGTCAACGTCGGAAGCGTGGTGAGCGCCGCACTCCATCGTTGCGCGCCGGTGCCGTCAAGGGCGTAGCCGGTGCCATCGATCCAGATCAGCTCCCCGTCGTCCGCGGCGGTCTGGCTGATCGGCGCAGTGGCGGTGGGCGCGGGCTGCAGCGAATTCCGACCATCAACTTTGCCCTTGGCGGGGTCGTACATCACCAACTGCCGGGTGGACGGGTCGAGAGCGCCCACCACCGAGTCGGCCGTTACCGGCACCGTGCTGGTGTGCTTGAGGCGCCACAGCACCTGGTTCTTCTTGTCCGTCGAGGTCTGCTTGTCGTCGATGCCGGCTGTGCGGTCACGCAGCAACAGCTGGTCGCCGTCGGCACAGCGCTCGCTCATCAGCACGCCGGCCGACCCCGGCACTACGGAGGTGAGCACACAGCCGTCGTCTGCGGGGAACGTCCAGCGGTCATAGCCGCTCGAGGGATCGATGGCGTAGACGAAGCCCGGCATCCACACGTAGAGCGTGTCCGAGGTGGTGAGGAACACGGGCCGGCCGGTGACGGTCAAGCCGTTCTCGTCCAGCGTCCGAGTCCACTCGCGCTGGCCGGTGCCGGTGTCGAGCGTGGTGACCTCGTTGCAGGCACCGGCGTTTTCGAAGATGGCGATGGCGCGGCCCTGGACCTGTGCGACCTGGCAGACACTGCGATCCGTACGGGTGTACGTCCAGTAGGCGCGGCCGGTAAGCGCCTCGCGACCGCTGACCGTGTGCGCCGAGTAGGTGACCACCGTGCCGCCCGAGAACGGTGCGCCGATCGCCGTTGCGTCCGGGGATCGCCACTTCGCGGCCGGCTCCGCCGGAGGAGTACCGAGCGGGACGCTCGGCGGCGCGGTCTTGACGCTGTGCAGGTGCACGTGGGTGATTTCCCCGGTGAACCACACGACTACGGTCACCGCCACGGCAACCGCCGCCACAGCGGCCACAACCGCGAAGTACCAGCGGCGCTGCCGTCGCATTGACGCCACGTAGCGCGCGAGCGGGTCGGCGCGCTCCTCGACGTCGGTCACCGTTCGATCCTTACGTATCCGCCTGTGGACCGGGTGGCCCGCCCCGCCGCCGTCGCCGGCGCGGAGCCGGCGTTTCCGGAGCCGAGTCCGGCGCGGCCGGCCCGACCGGCTTGCCGCCGCGAGTGCGGACCCGGCTGCGCTGGCGCCGCGGCTGCTCCGGACCAGACCGTTCAGGCCGCGACCGGCGTGCTGCCCGCTCGCGCGGCTGTTCGTCGGCGCCGGGAGCGCGCGGGCCGACGTCTTGCGGGATATCGAGTTCGAGGAACAGATGCTCGGAGGTCGAGTACGTCTCCGCGGGCTCGTGGAAGGGCAGGCCCAGCGCATCACAGATCTGCTTCCACCGCGGCAGCTCGTCCCAGTCGACGAGCGTGATCGCCTTTCCGGAGGCGCCTGCCCGGGCGGTGCGGCCGATGCGGTGGATATAGGTCTTCTCGTCGTCGGGGGCCTGATAGTTGATCACATGTGTGATGCCCTCGACGTCCAGCCCGCGGGCGGCCACGTCAGTGGCAACCAGCACGTCCGCTTTGCCGGACCGGAAACCCCGCAGCGCGTGCTCGCGTGCGCCCTGCCCGAGATCACCGTGGATTGCGACGGCGGCGAAGCCCCGCTCGGCCAGCTCCTCGGCCAGCTTGGCCGCGGTGCGCTTGGTGCGGGTGAAGATGAGCGTCAGGCCGCGCCCGCGGGACTGCAGCACCCGGGCGAGCAGCTCGGTCTTGTCGAGGGCATGTGCCCGGTAGGCGAACTGCTCCACGTGCTCGATCGCCGCAGGATCGCTCGAACTGTGGTCGGCTCGGATCTGGGTGGGCTGGCGCATGAACTGCCGGGCCAGCGCCACGATCGGCCCGGGCATCGTGGCCGAGAACAGCATCGTCTGGCGCTCGGTGGGCAGCAGTTCAAGCAGCTTCTCGATGTCCGGCAGGAACCCCAGGTCGAGCATCTCGTCGGCCTCGTCGAGCACCAGTGTGGCGACTCCCGAGAGCCGCAGGTGGCCCTGCTGAACGAGGTCGAGCAGCCGTCCCGGCGTGCCGACCACGACGTCGACGCCGCGCCGCAATCCGGAAATCTGCGGCTCGTACGGGCGCCCGCCGTAGATGGTCAGCACGCGTACGCCCAGCTGCCTGCCGGCGGAGGCAAGGTCGCCGGCCACCTGCACGGCGAGCTCCCTGGTTGGTGCCACGACGAGTGCCTGTGGGTCCGCACCCTTGGCGCCGGGCAGCTCCAGCCGGTTCAGCAGCGGCACGCCGAACCCGAGAGTCTTGCCGGTACCGGTACGCGCCTGGCCGATCAGGTCGTTGCCGGCGAGCGCGATCGGCAGGGTGAGCTCTTGGATGGCAAATGTGTGCGTGATGCCCACATCCGAAAGTGCCGCCACGATCTCGGGGCGGACCGGAAAGTCGGCGAATGCGGGGCTGTCCGGGCGGACCGGGGCCCGCGCGGCGAGCGGCGTAACGGCCGCTTCGTCTAGCTCGGTCAATGAACGTTCCTCGAGGCTCGTGCGCCGACCTGTGAGCGCCGCCAGGGCGGGCCGGCGGGGCGCGATCTTGCGATCTCGCAGCCGAGCGGGTCAACGCGGAGATATCGGATCACCGCGATAGCCGCGACGATCCACTTGCGGAGTGTAGTCATGCGCCAGGCGATACCCTGCCGCCGTGCCCGACGACGCTGCGCTCATCGACTTGCTGGCTGCCCTGGCCTACGGCGAGCTCAGCGCCTTCGACCGGCTGGCCGAGGATGCCCGGATGGCGCCGTCGCTGTCCGGCCGAGCGGCGCTCGCGCAAATGGCGGCAGTGGAGATCGGCCACTACCGCTTACTGGCCGAGCGGCTGATCGCGCTCGGGGCGTCACCGGAAGAGGCGATGGCCCCGTTCGCGCCCGCCCTGGAGCGCTTCCACGCCAGGACGGTCCCGGCCGACTGGCTCGAGGGCCTCGTCAAGGCATACGTCGGCGACGGACTGGCCGCGGACTTCTATCGCGAGATCGCCGACTTCGTCGACCCCGCGACGCGAGAGTTGATCCTCGAGGTGCTCGCCGACGCTGGCAGCGCCGCGTTCGCGGTGCGTGAGGTGCGCGCCGCGATCGCCGCACAGCCGGTGCTCGCCGGTCGGCTGGCATTGTGGGGCCGGCGCCTCGTCGGTGAGGCGATCAGCCAGACGCAGCACGTCCTGGCCGAACGCGACTCGCTGACCACGTTGCTGATCAAAGGCACGGGCGACCTGGCTGGGGTCGCCGCGCTCATCAAGCGGATCACTGACCGGCACTCCGAGCGCATGGCCACACTCGGTCTGAACGGCTAGGAGATACGCCACCCGCTCGACGTCCGCGCGATGAGGTCCCGCTAAGGCGTGAAACCGACTCGGCGCACGTCAGCTTGTGCGATTTCCACATAAGAGATCAGGTTGGCCGGGATGATGACCAGCCGACCCTTGTCGTCAGTGAGCTTCAGCTGCCCGTCCACACTCTTGAGCGCCGCGGCGACAAGTTCCTCGACCTCGTCCTGGGACTGGACGCTCTCCACCACGAGTTCCCGCGGCGAGTGCAGCACGCCGATCTTGACCTCCACCGGTCCTCCTGCCGTGACGTCTCGCAAACCAGCATCCACGCTAGCGCAGGAGCAGCCGCATCACAGTCACGCTGCGCGCACAGCGAAATCGCGACGCGCCCGGGCGCCGAGATTCCGGATCAGTCGGTGCGCGGGAAGTGTGAGATGCCGCGCCACAGCAGGGTTTCGAGCAATCGAACAGCGTCCGCGCGCGGCACCGGACGATCATTGTCGAGCCACCACCGCGCGGCCACCTGTGCCCCGCCGGTCAGCGCGATTGCCAGCAACTCGGCTCTGGCGCGGTCGAGACCGGTGTCGCCGGCCACCGTTTCCGCGACCGCGCGCGTGATCTCGGCGGTGGTGCGCTCGACGCGGTCCCGCACGGCCGGGTCCTTACCCAGATCGGTCTCGAAGATCAGTCGGAACGCGCCCGGAGCGCTGCGCGCCGTGCCGTCGACGAACTCGAAGTACGCGGACAGCACGCCGTGGACGCGCTCGCGGTTGTCGTCGGTGCGTGCCAGCGATTCGCTGATCGCTGTGGTGAGCGCGTCAGCCTGCTCGTCGACCAGCGCCAGGTACAGCTCCAGCTTGCCGGGGAAGTGCTGATACAACACGGGCTTGGACACGCCCGCGCGCTCGGCGATCTCGTCCATCGCGGCGGCGTGGTAGCCGTTCGCGACGAAGACCTCCTGCGCCGCGGCGAGCAGTTGCTGGCGGCGCGCCGAGCGGGGCAGGCGCCCGCCCCGCGCAGTGTCAACCGTGTCCGGCATTCCGGCAGCCTAACCGGGCAGTGGCGCCCGAGCCGAGTCGGAGAGCGCGGCGGCGAACTCGTCGCCGTCCGTCGCGACCCGTTCGAGCACCTCCGGTGCGGTAAACCGCAACGCCTGCTTCGCGGCGACTTCGTCCCAGGACACGGGCGTCGACACCGTCGGCAGCGGGCGCGCGCGCAGCGAGTACGGCGCCACTGTCGTCTTCGCCGGGTTGTTCTGGCTCCAGTCGACGAACACCTTCCCGGGACGCAGGCTCTTCGCCATCCGGGACACCACAAGTTTGGGGTGTGCCGCCTCCAGCCGCTGCGCTACGTGCTGGGCGTAGCGCGACGTCTCGCCCGGGGAGGCCACCGAGACCGCAGCGCTCACCTGCATGCCCTTCGAGCCGGACGTCTTGGCCGACGCTGTAATGCCGTCCGCATCGAGCAGCTCGCGCACGGAAAGCGCCACCTCGCAGCACTGCCGTATGTCCGCGGGCGCACCCGGATCCAGGTCGAACACAAGCTGGTCGGTTCGCGGCGCGTTCTGCCCGTCGACTACCTGCCACTGCGGGACATGCAGCTCGAGCGCGGCCAGGTTGGCGAGCCACACGAGGGTCGCCAGCTCCTCCACCACGACGAAGTCGATCGTCTCGCGGTCCATGGTCGAGCCCGGCACCGGCAGGGTCACGGTGCGCACCCACGACGGCGTACCGCGCGGGGCGTTCTTCTCGAAGAAGAACGCCGCGTCGACGCCGTTCGGATAGCGCTTCACGGTCAGCGGCCGGCCAGCGAGATGCCGAAGCAGCACCGGAGCGATCCGGGTGTAGTAATCGATCACCTCACCCTTGGTGAAGCCCGTCTCGGGGTAAAGCACCTTGCCGAGGTTCGACAGCGACAGCCGCCGGCCCTCGACCTCCACGGTGACCCGGTCAGCCATCGCGTGCGACCTCTCGTGCGGGTTTGTCGTCTCGGACGCGGACGAATACCGGATGGCGCAGTCGCCCGTCGTCTGCCCAGTGCGAGTACATGACCTCGACGACCACGTCAGGCTCCACCCATGTGACGGCGCGGCCCGGTGAGGGCGGTGGCAGGTCGGCGAGCACGGGATCCGAACGGGCTCGCAGGCGACCGGAGAGCTCTGCCACGTGGCGCCCCGACAGCCCGCTGCCCACCTTGCCGGCGAAGCGCACCACGTCCCCCTCGTAGTAGCCGAGCAGCAGCGAGCTCAGCGTCATGCTCGCGTCGAGCGCGTCGGATTCCCAGCCGACGACGACGAAGTCGCCGCCCTCCCGGAACTTCACCTTGACCCAGTCCGCGGTACGCGTCCCCGCGCGGTAGCGGCTGGTGAGCCGCTTGGCCACGACCCCCTCCAGCCCATGCGTGCGCGCCGCCTGCTCGGTCGCCCGCCCGTCGTCGAACGACGGGCTCACTGTCCACTGTGGATGGTCGGCGGCCAACCGCTCGAGTGTGGCGCGCCGTTCGGCGAACGGCCGGTCGGTCAGGTCGACGCCGTAGAGGCGCAGCAGGTCGAACGCGATGAACGACACCGGAACCTCGGTTGCCAGCTGTGCCGCCTGGCCGGCCGCTCGGACGTGCATCCGCAGCTGGAGCCGCCCGAACGACGGTCGCCCGTCCTCGAACGCGACGATCTCGCCGTCGACGAGTGCGTCCTCGATATCTGCGCCCAGCCCGGCTAGTTCCGGGTATGCGACGGTGACGTCGTTGCCGAGCCGACTGGTGATGTGCACCGAGGCCGCCGTGACGGAAACGAGGGCACGCACGCCGTCCCATTTGAACTCGTATGCCCAGCCTGGTCCGGACGGCAGCACGCTGCCCGCGGTGGCGAGCATCGGCGTGGGCGGGGCTGGCATCGCACACTCATCTTGCCCTGATCGGGAATGATGGTTGGAGGTGCAGCCGAGTTAGGAGACTCGCATGCGGGCAATCTGGAAAGGCGCGGTGTCATTCGGCCTGGTGAACATCGGCGTCAAGATGTTCGCGGCCACCGAGGAGCGCGACATCAGCTTCCACCAGGTACGGCGCAGCGACGGCTCCCGCATCCGATACCGGCGGGTTGCTGAGGCTGACGGCGAGGAGGTCGCCTACGCCGACATCGCCAAGGGTTACACGCTGCCCAGCGGTGAAACGGTGGTGCTCAGCGACGAAGACTTCGCCGACTTGCCCCTGCCGAGCGCCCGCGTCGTCGACGTGCTGCAGTTTGTGCCCTCCGATCAGATCGACCCGATCTACTTCGCGAAGAGCTACTACCTCGAGCCCGAGCAGCCCGCCGTCAAGCCGTACGTCCTGCTGCGCGATGCCCTGGACAGCAGCGGGATGGTCGGCCTGGTCAAGGTGGCCCTGCGCAACCGCGAGCAGTTGGCGACTCTTCGGGTTCGCGACGGGGTGATTGTCCTCGAGACGATGATCTGGCCGGACGAGGTGCGCGAGGCGAGCTTCGCCTTCCTCGACGACGACGTGCAAGTGCGCCCGCAGGAACAGGCGATGGCAGAGTCGCTCGTGGCGAGCATGGCCGGCGACTTCGAGCCCGAGCAGTACCACGACGACTATCGCGAGGCGCTGCAGAAGGTCATCGACGCCAAGATCGAGGGACGCGAGGTCGTCGAGACGGCACCCGCCGCTCCCGACACGGGCCAGGTGGTGGACCTGATGGCGGCGTTGCGCGCATCCGTCGAGGCGGCCAAGCGCAGCCGCGGCGAGGCGGCCCCGGCCAAGAAAGCTCCGGCCAAGAAGGCACCGGCAAAGAAGGTGGCGGCCAAGAAAGCTCCGGCCCGCAAAGCCCCGGCGAAGAAGGTCGCGGAGAAGGCCGCTCGCCGCAAGTCGGCGTGATGCTCCCGGCACGTCTGTCATCCGCGCCGCTGCCGCCACTGGACGTGTCCGTTCCGCCGTGGCCTGGCCGTCGGGTTCGAGTAGGTGCCGCCGAGCTATTCGTGCGTGCCACTCCGAGCGGCGGCGAGCCTGCGCTGCTGGTGCACGGGCTGGGCGGAGCGTCAACGAACTGGACGGACTTCGCCGGGCAGCTCGCGCCGTGGCTCGCGATCGAGGCGCTTGACCTGCCGGGATTCGGCCGCTCTGGGCCGGCACCCGACCGCGACTACTCGATCGAGGCGCACGCCGGAACGGTGACTCGTTACCTCGACCAGTCCGCCCGCGGTCCCGTGCACCTGTTCGGCAACTCGATGGGCGGCGTGATCTCGATCCTGATCGCCGCTCAGCGTCCCGACCTCGTCCGGTCCCTGACGCTCACGTCCCCGGCGGTGCCGGACCTGCGTCCGAAGCGGCTTCGGGTCGACCCGATGCTGGCCTTTGCGCTGGTGCCGGGCACCGGGGGAGTGATCCGGCGGCGTATTGTCCGTTATCCGGCGGACGCGCGAGCCCAGGCGGTGATCGGTCTGTGCTTGGCAGACCCGTCGCGGGTGCCGCCCAACCGCCTGGCAGAGGCGGTCGAGGAGATCGAGCTGCGCGATGGATACAGCTGGTCAACCGATGCGCTGCTGCGCTCCTTGCGGGGCCTCGTGCGCACCTACCTGGTCACCGGCCGGCGCAGCCTTTGGACCCGCATGGCGGGCATCAGGGCACCGACCCTGGTTGTCTGGGGTGGGCGCGATCGACTCGTAGACGTGGCGCTGGCGCCGCGGGTGGCACGCACGATCCCGGGGGCCCGGCTGCTGCTGTTGCCCGACGTCGGCCATGTGGCTCAGCTCGAGGATCCCGTGACGACTGCCCGCGCCGCGTTGGCTCTGCTCGAGGACGTCCGGCGCGTTGACAGACCGGCCGGAGAGGGTGTGGCACCCTGAGCGCGTGCGAGATGTCCGGGATTACGGCGGCGTGACTATGAGGTCACGCGACGACTATCTCGACGACGAAGAGCGGTACGCCGACGAATATGACCAGGGTCCAGGTGCGCTGCGCCGCGGCGTCCGCACGTTCGTGCGTCGCTACGGCTGGCGCGCCTATGCGTTGCCTGTGCTCACCGCGGTCACCGTCGTTGTGCTCATGACGACCACGAGGCCCTCGCCATCGCACAGGGCCGCGACGCCACCACCCGCAGGCGGGCACACGTCCGCGCATGCGGCGCCGCCGACCCACCCGGGAACGGCAGAGCTCAAGAGCGACCAGCCGAGCGGGAGCGTGCAAAGCGAGGCGTTGGCCTCCGACGCGCTGCCATCCGGTCCGGCGTACACGGTGCGGGGTACCGGAACGTTCCGGGTGCTGCCGGGCACCGGGCCGGTGGTCGGCCACGGGACGTTGCACCGCTACACGGTCGACGTCGAGAACGGCATCACCGGTGTGGATCTGACCGCTTTCGCCAAGCTGGTCGACACCTCGCTCGACGACCCCCACAGCTGGACCGCGCGCAGCGGCGTCGCGCTGCAGCGCGTCGACTCCGGATGGGCCGACTTCCACGTCACGCTCACGTCGTCGATGACTGTGCGCGCCCTGTGCGGCTTCGAACTGAAGATCGAGACGTCCTGCTGGGCCCCTAACCAAGACTCCCGGGTCGTGCTCAATGTCGCCCGTTGGGTACGCGGCGACGTCTCGTACATCGCCGATCTCCCCGCGTATCACATTTACATGATCAACCACGAGAGCGGGCACGCACTCGGGCATATGCACAGCCACGTCTGCCTGTCGAACGGGCTGGCGCCGGTGATGATGCAGCAGACCATCGGGCTGCGGTCGGTCAGCGGCAAGATCTGTGCCGCAAACCCGTGGCCGTACCCGCCCGGCGCCACGGACGCGCCGGGCGTCGAGGCACCGGATACCCCGCAGAACAACCCGCGCATCCCGAACTAAGCGGGAGCACGCGCGTCCGGGATCGGAGCGGAATACTGGGGCGTGGGTCGCCGGTTTCCCATCGGTGGATACGTATCTGGAAGGAATGTTGTTGTGACCCTGCCCCCATTGGTCGAGCCCGCCGAGTCGCTGACCGTCGACGAGGTGCGCCGCTACAGCCGGCATCTGATCATTCCCGATGTCGCGATGGCCGGGCAGAAGCGGCTCAAGAACGCCCGCGTGCTGGTCGTGGGCGCAGGTGGGCTGGGTTCGCCTGCGCTGATGTACCTGGCAGCCGCCGGCGTCGGCACGCTGGGCATCGTCGACTTCGACGTGGTTGACGAGTCGAACCTGCAGCGCCAGATCATCCATGGGCAAAGCGACATCGGCCGCCCCAAGGCGGAATCGGCGCGCGATACCGTCCGCGAGATCAACCCACTCGTGAACGTCATCGTGCACGAGGAGCGTCTCGACAACGACAACGTCCTTGAGATCTTCTCCGGCTACGACCTGATCCTCGACGGCACCGACAACTTCGCGACCCGATACATGGTGAACGACGCCTGCGTGCTGCTCGGCAAGCCGTACGTATGGGGCTCGATCTACCGGTTCGACGGCCAGGTCAGCGTGTTCTGGGACAAGTACGGCCCGAACTACCGCGACCTGTACCCCGACCCGCCGCCGCCCGGCATGGTGCCCTCCTGCGCAGAGGGCGGCGTGCTCGGCGTGCTGTGCGCCTCGATCGGATCGGTGATGGTGAACGAGGCCATCAAGCTCATCACCGGCATCGGCGAGACGTTGCTCGGCCGACTGCTCGTGTTCGACGCACTCGAGATGAGCTGGCACGAGATCAAGATCCGGAAGGACCCGAACACTGCGAAGATCACCGAGCTGATCGACTACGAGGAGTTCTGCGGTGTCGTTTCCGAGGAGGCCGCCGCGGCTGCCGTCGGCTCGACGATCACGCCGTCCGAGCTGAAAGAGCTCCTGGATTCCGACAAGCCGCTCTACCTGGTGGACGTGCGCGAACCGGCCGAGTGGGAGATCGTACGGATTCCCGGCGCGACGTTGATCCCGAAGGATCAGATCCTGCGCGGCGACGCGCTCGCCTCGCTGCCCCAGGACAAGCAGCTGGTCATGTACTGCAAGACGGGGGTGCGCTCGGCGGAGACATTGGCCGCGGTGAAGGCGGCCGGCTTCTCCGACGCCGTCCACGTGCAGGGCGGCGTGGTGGCCTGGGTGCGACAGGTCGATCCGAGCCTGCCGTCGTACTGACAGGTTCCGCTCGACGGTGCCGGCGGGTATTACTTGCACATGAGCGATCTGCTGGCACTCTTCAAGGTGGGGTGCGCGTTGTTCGGGTCGCGCGTACATGCCGTACGCGCTGACCAATGGAGCCTTGGCACGCCGTGCGCTGAGTGGGATGTCGCCACGTTGGTCGACCACGTCATCGACGAACACCTGTGGGTGCCGCCTCTGGTCGGCGGGCACGACCTGGCGTCCGCGGGCGGCATCGTGGAATCCGTCAAGCGCACCCTCGGCCCTGACCGGGTAGCCGCCTGGGACGACGCTGCCCTCGACTCGCAGCGGGCGTTCGGCGAGCCGGGTGCGCTTGACCGCGACGTGAATCTCTCGCGCGGTCCGACGCCGGCCACGGAGTACATCGGCGAGATGATCGCCGACCTGACGATTCACGGCTGGGATCTGGGTCGGGCGATCGGCGTCGGTGATCCGCTGCCCGACGACCTCGTGCAGTTCGTGAGGCCCCTAGCCGAGCGGTACGGCGGCGCGGAGCCGTACTTCGCGCCGGCGGTTGAGCCGCCGGACGACGCCACGGACGAGGAACGCATGATCGCGCTGACCGGCCGCCAGCCTCGGTGAACGACGAGCTCGCCCAGCGCATCCTGGCCTGTGTCGAGGCGATCCCGGCCGGCCGCGTCATGAGCTACGGCGACGTCGCCGAGTACGCCGGCGCGCGAACGCCCCGGCTGGTCGGGCACGTGCTTCGGCACGACGGCGGCAGTGTGCCCTGGCACCGCGTGCTGCACGCCGACGGTACGTTCGCTGATCACCTGCGCGACGAGCAGCGCCAGCGGCTCATCGCCGAAGGGGTTCGAGTAACGGACGGCCGCGTCGACCTGCGTGTCTACCGATGGGACGGGAAATCGTCGTAGCGGCGTGCTGGGATGGCTCCGATGACAGTGACCACGACCTACCGGCTGGTGCGCCCGACCCGCGCGGCGGTGACCGCGCCCCGGCTGGACGATGCCCAGCGCCGGGTCGTCGAACACCCCGGCGGACCATTGCTGGTGCTGGCCGGTCCCGGCACCGGTAAGACGACCACGCTGGTCGAGACGGCGGTGGCCCGGGTCGAGGCCGGCGTGCCCATCGAGCAGTTGCTGATGCTGACGTTTGGACGGCGAGCGGCCGGCGAGCTGCGCGACCGCGTCACCGCACGGCTGGGCGGCACGGTGCGGGAACCCGTGGCCCGCACGTTCCACTCCTACGCGTTCGGCGTGCTGCGCATGGTGGCGGTGGCGGCCCAGCTGCCAGCCCCGCGGTTGCTGTCCGGGCCGGAACAGGACGTGATCCTGCGCGAACTCGTCGGAGGCGACCTGTCCCGGTGGCCGGCAGGGCTGCGTCCGGCTCTGGGCACCCGGGCGTTCGCCGGCGAGCTGCGCGACCTGCTGCTCCGTGCCGTCGAGCGCGGACTGGACGGTCCACGGCTGGCGGCACTCGGACGCGCGCGGCGCCGCGACGATTGGGTCGCCGCGGGCGGCTTCCTCCAGGAGTACCTGGACGTGACGTCACTGGCGCGGCCGGGCGCGTGGGATCCGGCCGAGCTGATCCGCGCTGCCACCGACGCGTTGCTCGCGGATCCGGCGCTGCTCGCCCGCGAGCGGACCCTGCGGCGGCACATCCTCGTGGACGAGTACCAGGACACCGACCCGGCTCAGGCGGAGTTGCTCGCCCTGCTCGCAGGTGGCGCCGACGAGCTGATCATCGTCGGCGATCCCGACCAGTCGATCTACGCATTCCGTGGCGCCGAACCAACAGCGATCCCCGACCGGTTCGGTGAGCTGCCCGTGGTCGCGCTGGGCACCTCACGCCGGGCCGGTTCGGCCCTGCTGGCGGCCACCCGCCGGATCGCGATGCGGCTTCCCGGCCGGGCTGAGCACCGGGCGCTGTCCGCGCCCCAGGGTGCGCCGCCCGGACGCGTCGAGGTGGGGCTGCTGCGCTCGGCCGCAGAGGAGGCGTCCTACGTTGCGGCGATGCTGCGCGGCGCACATCTCGACGACGAAGTGCCGTGGTCGCGGATGGCCGTGCTGGTCCGCTCGACGACTACGACGCTGGCCGTGCTGCGGCGCGCGCTCGTCGCGGCCGGGGTGCCGGTCGCGGTGCCCGGCTCGGATGTCCCGCTGGCCGAGCAGCCCGCCGTGGCGCACCTGCTTACCGCGCTTCGGTGCGTGCTGCGCCCGGACGAGCTCACCGAGGACCTCGCCGAACACCTGCTGCTCGGCCCCATCGGGCGCGCCGACGCGCTGCAGCTGCGACGACTGCGCCGCGAGCTGCGGGCCAGCGGCGACGGCCAGCTGGCGCCCACATTGCTCGACGAACCCGGCGCGGGCCTGCTACCGGAGCGGGTGCGGCGGCCGGTCCAGCGCGTGGCATCCGTGCTCGCAGCGGGCCGCCGGGCGCGCTCCGCCGGGGCGAGCGCCGAGGACGTGCTCTGGGCGATCTGGCATGCCACCGGGCTGGCCTACACGTGGGAGTCCGCGAGTCTTTCCGGGGGGCCGGCCGGGGCAGCGGCCGACCGCGATCTCGATTCCGTGATCGAACTGTTCGAGTCGGCGGCGCGATTCACGGACCGGCAACCCGGCGCAGCACCCGAGCGCTTCTTCGAGCACCTGGAGGCTCAACAGATTCCAGGTGAGACGCGCACCCCGAACCCGATGCGCAGCGAGGCTGTACAGGTGCTGACGGCACATGCCAGCAAGGGTCTCGAATGGGACCTCGTCGTCGTGGCCCACGTCCAGGAAGGCGTGTGGCCCGACCTGCGGCGGCGCGGCACGCTGCTCGGCTCCGAGCTGCTGGTCGACATCGCGGCCGGACGCGATGGGGCGGGTGTGTCGACGCTTGCCCCCCAGATCGCCGAAGAGCGGCGCCTGTTCTACGTTGCCGCCACCCGGGCGCGGCGCCGGCTGGTCGTGACTGCCGTGGCCGGCGACGACGAGCAGCCGTCCCGGTTCCTCGACGAGATCGACCCGGTCGAGGGAGAACGTCCGTATGTGAGCGTTCCCCGGGGCGTGCACCTGCCCGACCTCGTCGCGACGCTACGCGCGGTGGTGTGCGATCCGGGCGCAGTCGCCCCCGAGCGGCAAGCGGCGGCTGCCGAGCTCGGCCGGCTGGCCCGCGCCGGCGTCGCCGGCGCGCATCCGGATGAGTGGTGGGGCCTCAGCCCGCTGTCCGACGACGGGCCGGTGGCCGATCCGGAACGGCCTGTGACCATCAGTCCGTCACGCATCGAGTCCTACCTGCGCTGCGAGCTGCGTGCCCTGCTGGCCCAGCTCGGGGCCCGCGACGACGACCAGGTCGGGACATCACTGGGCACGCTGATCCACGATGTGTCGGCGGCCGCACCGGACGCCGACCT
>Ga0126383_10001098_pt1 | contig 16436 bp, 25 predicted proteins | sample PanSoiMetPlot_35_FD_96882 | JGI IMG/M metagenome (GOLD analysis project Ga0126383, IMG submission 96882) | Tropical forest soil microbial communities from Panama - MetaG Plot_35 | ecosystem: Environmental > Terrestrial > Soil > Tropical forest > Bulk soil | place: Panama | collected 2016-02-17
CCCACGTAACAATCGCGCGCACGCTGCAGGTCGCCTTGTAGATGGTGCGCCACGAGGCGCCTCAGATCGTGCCATCGGCATTGCCGGCCACGCCGTCGCTCATCATGCTCAAACACGATGCGGCCCCACCGACGGCGTACGGGCGGCAGCGGATGATCGGTGCAGCGCTCCTGGTCGATGGCGGTCACTTCGTGACCCAAGATCCATTCAGGAAACAGAAGAACAGCAGGACCGACGCAGCCGCGATGGCAGCCGAGCCGTTTTGGGTGCCGTTCATCGTGTCGCCACCCGTCTGCCCAGCCTGCGCCTGCGATGCCGCGAAGACATTAGCAGATGCGGCACCGTTATTGACAACGGTCACCTCCATGCCTTGCTTTGCGGGTGGCAGCACGCACGAGTCCCCTGCCGTCGCAGCGACCGAAATTTGCGCCTGCATCGCGGTGATAGGCGTGGCCGATGCCTGCCCGCCGCCAGCGTGCGCAGTAATACCGGTCTGCGTCGCAAACGTCTGAAAGCCGCCCGCCTGACCAGAGACGAAGCCGCTCGCCAAGCCCTCCGTGTACCACTGCCCGGGCGTCATGCAGATGTACAACACGCAACTGCTCGGCATCTGCGTAACACCGGTCGCAGGGGCCGAGTCGTTGATCTGGTCTTGGTTGGTGCCAAACACCTGCATTGGGTTGGCGCCGTGGTTGATCACGTAGCATTCCAAGCCCTGCAATGCAGGAGGCAGTTTGACCGAGCGCTGGCAGTCGTGACCGTAGTGATCCGGTTGTTCTGCTTGGTAAGGACAGTCGCGCTGGATTGACCACCACCTGGATTTGCAGTGATCCCGTCCTGCGACGATTCCAGGAAGAACATGCCGTGGTTCGCAAGAGCTAGACGAAGTTTCTCCGCTCAGATGGTGTGGAAAAGGCTCGATGGCCGCAGGCGCTTCACGTGTGCAAACTCATAAGCGCGCGACGTCATTCGCACTGCGGGCGCTCGATCTCGACCCCCGCGCGCCTACCGGCGCCGCCTACACTGATCGCCGTGTCTTAACCCCTGGAGATCTGATCGCCGGTCTGCTAATCGCATCACCGGCGCTTGGCTGTGGAACCAATGCCGGGGGGGCTATAAATGAGTACAATCAAAACAAACCTGATCGCAGTTACGGCCCTTGCCATCTTGACCGCACAGTGCATCCCGATGGAGAACGAGTTCACTCTACACCCGGCGTCAGGCGGGGTGATAAGATTGCATAACGATTATGGCGGCCTGATCAGAGCATATCGAGACAGATTCATACGGGCACGGGAGAACGGGGAACGTGTCGTCATTGACGGAACGTGTATCTCGGCCTGTACCCTGGCTGTCGGCCTCCTGCCGCCTGGCCGAGTATGCGTGACACCCCAAGCAGTGCTCGGGTTTCAGTCGGCTTGGAAACCTCCGTTTTGGATGACGGACATTGCAGCGTTAAGTGGCGGCCGGGGGATTTCGGAGGCGGACAAGATTCCGAATGCCAGAGCAACTCAGCTTATGATGAACATCTACCCTCCGGTGCTCCAACAGTGGATCAACCAGCACGGCGGCCTGACGCCGAAACTGATCTATCTCAGGGGCAAAGAGCTAGCCGCCATCGTTCCGAAGTGTTGAGGTTCGATCTCAATTTTGCGCGAGAAAGTAGCTATGTTGTGTTTCTCCCGTGGGAAGGTCGCGATCATCCTGGTCACTACGCTGGTGATTTGCAGCTTTGTGGTGCCGAATTTTCTTTCAGATGAGACTGTGAAGAATCGGCCCACGTGGGCCCAGCGCCGCCTGGTGCTTGGTGCCGACCTGCAGGGTGGCACGCTCGTCCAGCTTGAAGTCGACCGGAACGAGGTGCGAGCGCAAATCCTGAAGTCACTGCACCGCGACGTGCGGAGTGCCCTACACGAGGCCCGCATCGATCTCGTCCGTCCGGCGGTGTTGCGTGGCGACGCCATCGAAGTCAGGCCGCTCGAAGCCAGCTTCCAGGCGGCGTTTGCGAAGATGCGTGAACTGTCCCAGCCACTCAGTGGAGCGCGCCCCGCTGATGTCGTGGATGCAGGCGGCGGACTGATCCGCGTAACCCCGACGGATGACGCACTGGCTGAGCGCGAACAGCAGATCATCGATCGGTTGATGCCGATGCTGAGGGCGCGCATGAACGCCATAGGGGTCGACGGGACCGTCGAGCAGAAAGGCGCCCGCCGCATCGCGATCCAAGCGCCTCGGATCGGTGATCCGCGGCGCCCGTTGCGGCTTGCCGAGATCCTATTCCCAGGCTAGTGCCAAAGGCGCCGGCCTGCCTCGATTGATGCCGCTAAGGTGCGCGCAATGAAGGCGGAGGGCGTGTGGGCCACCGACATCGCCAAGGTGCTCAAGATTGGACGGGCATCGGTGTATCGGGCGCTGAAGACATCGGAACCGGAGAGAACGCCGTGATCCGGCGCGCTGACACGTCTGACATCTCTTGCTTGGCCGCGTTCTATCATGCGGTCTGGCACGAGACGCAAGCTCCATTTATGCCACGGGCAGAAATTGCCCGTCGTTCGCTGGAATTTTTCTTGGATAGGGTGACAGAACTTTTGCAATCGACTTTGGTAACCGAACAGAATGGGGAGCTTGCGGCGTTCTCGGCATGGAGAGGCCACCTTTTGGGCCAGCTTTTTGTCGGTACGCCACATCGGGGAACTTGTATTGCGTCGAACCTCTTGAGAGCTTCCGAGATTGAGATGGCTAAGGAGGGCACCGCCGAGGCAGAACTGTATTGTGTCGTTGGTAACGAACGGGCGCGCCATTTCTATGAGCGCATGGGCTGGCATCACAGAGAGAGAATAACGGTGCAGGTTGCCGGTGAGCCGGGAAAAGCTGATGTCCCATTCTGGCGGATGACCAAGGTTCTCACGGTCTGATACTCAGGATAATCGCCTCCCCATACTCGTGCGCTCTTCGATCGTGTATCCGAGCCGCTTATAGAAATCGACAACGGTGGCGTTTGACGTCCTGACCTGCAGGTTGATCTTGTTACACCCTATTGATCGAAGACGGTCCTCTGCTCCGCGCACAAGCGCGGTCCCGATGCCTCGGCGGCGATGAGAATTCAAGACGGCCACCGCATAAAGCCAACCTCGATGCCCGTCGTAGCCGGCAATAATAGACCCAATCACCCGATCTCCATGTAGAGCGACGAGGAACAGTTCAGGTTGCACGGCGAGCTTTGCCGGGATGGCAACTTCGGCTTTGTTCCATGGCGGATCGTCAGGAAAGGCTTCCCGCCATAGGATTTCCACACCGTCAAAGTTCTCGGAGCTGTAGGGCACCACATGGAAGTCGGCCATTTTTCTCATCACCGTGAGATTTCAAGCTGAAACACTAGACCAGCGCCTACGTATGTTGCCAGTGGTACACCAAGGTGGTATCACTGGCTCGGCAGACAAGCGAACTTATGCCCATTTTATCGAGGTTTCTTACACCTTGCGCTCCGTCCCGCAGGGAGCGACAATGCCGATGAGAGCTGATGGGACTGTGGAGGTTACCATGAGCGTTCGACTGGGAGGCGGGTGTCCCTGCGATGCGGTGCGCTTCGAGATTACTGAGGTGTTCGATGCGGGCTACTGCCATTGCAACCGATGTCGGAAAAGCACCGGTGCGCCGGTTTTTGCGTTCGTTCATGTCCCAAGAGCCGCATTTAGTTTGGTCAACGGCGAACTAGTCGCCGAGCCCTGGGAGCATCTTGGCCAAGGCATGATCTGCGGCTCTTGTCGGGGGTGCGTCTACTTCGATATGGGCGTTCGAGACTTGCTGTCCATTGGCATCGGCCTGTTGGATGAGCCTGCCCGTGTCCGTCCGACTTTCCATCAGTGCGTAAGCTCCAAGTTGCCGTGGCTGGAAATCGACGATGACCTCCCACGTTTCAATGAAAATACCGTCACGCACCCCAGAGAACGAATGTCGCCGATTTGTCCCCCAGCTAATGTGACTTTGGCACCCAAAAGTGCGCTGGCACGCCGTGAAGCCGGTGAGAGCCTGTCGGATATCGCTCACACCTTCGGCGTGGCGGCCCGGCAAGGATGATCAGTGGAGAGCTTGACCAAAGACCCGGAATTAGAGAACAGCCAGGGGTCATCTTCGGTAATGGCGACGCCCACTCACCAAGTGTGGTCTGTGTTCGAAAGCAGAAGGACCAGCGAGTGAGGTCTCGTTCCGCCGGAACGTCCGCTGGACCCAGTGACCACCGATGGCTTGCGCTGATCCTTCCGTTCTCTAATCGCCGCCACAAACGCAAGCGCATTCTTTCTTGCTTTCTTGCTTTCTTGCTTTCTTGCTTTGACGCCCCTTTCTTTTGTTCGACCGCGCCGCAGGCTTTCTTCCGCCCCGACCGTAGATTTCGGACGCCGTCGCGCGCAGGAGCTGTCAAGGTCGGCCGTCGCTCCGTCATAGAGACGCACTCCAACGTTTCCAGGCCGCGCCTTGACAGCTTCGAGCACGGCGGCAGACTGGATGATCACGGGCCGCAGAAGAGCCCTTGGTTGTCGAGTTTGGTCCCCCCTTGCTTTTCGCTCGCGTGGATTGATGTCGCTGCCAGATCCACCGTTCTCTACGCGGTCCAGGATCGCTGGCCGCAACATGACCTCAGGGTTTCGATGCAGCTATGTCCCGGACGCACTTGGCAGTGCACGAAGGATCGCGCGGTCATCGAGGCCCGTCCCGGCAGGGACAACGTTCCGCCGCGAGATGCGGCAAAGGAAGATATTCGACCAACCTCAGGCGGCTGCTTCAGCCTTCCATTTGAACGTCGTGCCGGTGGTCCACATGCGGTGCAGGATGACGGCAAGCTTGCGGGCGACCGCCATCGTTGCCTTCTTGGCCCCGATGCGTTTGCCAAGAGCCTCGCCCCAGGTCTTCAATGCGCTCGGCCGCGCCGACCGACTGAGCAACACTTTGGCTGCTCGAACAGAAGGCCACGCACCATGCCGTCTCCGCACTTGGAGATACGCCCCGCGTGATCGACCTCGCCGGATTGATAACGTCTGGGCGTCATCCCGAAATACGCCGCCACCGACGACGATCGCTTGAAGCGCGCTGGATCTTCGACGCCAGTTATATAGGCCAACGCAACCACCGTGCCGACACCCGGTGTTGACATCAGCTGGCGGGCCGTGTCGTCACTGCGAGCGCGGTAGATGACGGCCCTGTCGTACACGCGGAGTTGGACGCGCATTGCCTCCAGCACCCGCAACGTCGGCTCAATGATCGCCCCGAGCACCGGATGCCCGTCGATCGCCGCGCGGACACGCTCCGCAAACTGGCTGCGCAAGCCTTTGGGCAGCACCCGACCGAATGTCTTCAGAATGCCGCGTACGCAATTCTTCAGCGTCGTGATTTGCGACACGATCTGGGCGCGTGCCACCAGCAACGCACGCACGGCTTGGCAGTCGAGACCCTTCACCGTCACCTCACGGTACCAGCCGACGCGCATGATCTGTGCCAGACCGAAGGCGTCGTTGGCGTCAGTCTTATTGACCTTCAACGACAGCGCCGCCTTGGCATGGCGCGCATCGACGCAGATAACGGGGACGCCAGCCTGTCTCAACTCGTGGAACAGCCAGTTCGATAGCTGCCCACTTTCCAGCCCGATCCGAACCGCATGGGGCGCGTGTTGCTTCACGGCCGATGTGATAGCTTCGGGCGTTGAGTCGGCTCGGCCGCGCCATACAATCTTGTCGGCATCGTCGATGACGCAGATCGACGTCTCCTTCAGGGACACATCAAGGCCAACATATTGGTTGCTCTGAGACATGGTCTCGCTCCTTTGGCGCTACGGGGAGACCAGCCTGCTCCGGCAGTCGTTACCCCGCGATTACGCCATGTCCCGGCCAATTGCTGAAGATGTTTAGTCAGAATCCTCTGGTTGGTCTTTACGAATCTGATGAAACGGATACTCTCGCATCAAGCGAGCTATCTCGTCGGCAGGTGCGTTTAAAAGTTCCTCCTGCAAAAGGAGTCAGCCGAAGCGGGTCACAGATGCCCATTGCGGCATCAACCCGGCCGTTGTAAACAACCTTCTTGCCAATCATACCATCCTTTGGGTTCGTATCCCTCACCACTCCACCATTGAAGGGGTGCACGCCAACGGTTATTGTTTGTCCGCGGGGCCACCACTGCGACGCCGGTCCACACCGGGTATCGCACCACGCATAACGCACAATGAACGCCATTCGATCCCAGGCGGACCGATGCATCTCTCGGCGCAGAACTTCAACGTCTTTAAGGACAATCAGGAACACAGGGGTCTGGTTCTTCCTTAGATCGGACAGATCGCGCGCAGCCCCAACAGGCTCCCGACTGTTATCTTGGCTAATTCTTCCGCTTGATATATCTCCATGGGCTGCACTCGGCCTGAGTCTGTAGGCTTGCCCGGAACGAATGCTTTGAGTTCAGCATTCTTGTGCACTTCCACTACGTTGGCGCTCACCCTTCTGCACGGCGCTGTAACCACGACTGTAATTTGACGGCCCCCTAGTTCTACTTCGCACATCAGCTCATCATTAAATTTTTTATTGCCGCTCCGATGAGCTACACTTACCTCCGTCAATGTCTCACATTTGTCCCCATTGACTGAGAGTTCCCCAACTTTGTTTACCCCAGTGAACCCAGATGTTGCGATAGTCTGCGCACCGTGGTTGAGCTCTTCGCGGGTCATGATAGGCGGTCCTCTACGTGGCGTGGTGCTTAAGGCGGCTTCCGGCCGGCGTAACTGGCGGATTCCAATTGTGCGCTATTGCGCGCGGTATCGGGTGGTTTTGAGAAAGCGAAACGCTGATGCGTCGGGTGCTTTTGCGCCACGGTTCCAATCGCCGAGCTGACATGTTTGAGGGAATACGTTGCCTCCGCGTCTCTCGCCATGTTTCTCGGGTGTGACATGAGCCGAACAGCAGCGACTGCCCGGCTCGCTTATGAATGATGTTATCGACCTCGTCGAAGTAGTTCTTTGAGAACCCGGTCATCTATCTGCTCCTTTGATTGGCACCAGGCTGCGGCGGAGGCGTCGCTGGTGCGCGTTCCGGTTCGGCGGGCTCCAGAGTAGAGGGCGAGGCCTTGGGCGTGTCGTCGATCTTCTGCGGCGTCAACCCGGCTCGACTCCAATCCTTGACCATGGCAGGGATCATGAACTCTTGGCAGGAGTCTGTGGCAATAGCGGTCAACAGCCTCACGTCCCTCCACGAATGCAAAGGCGGGTTCTCGGGGTTGACGTGATCCACCTTCGAACGAACCGTCGTGATAACGTGACCGAGCGGGACCGTCTCAATTACCCTTTTGATGACCGTGAGATCCTCGATTTCCGGGTCTGCATAGAAGTTGCCGTTGGTCGCGGCCAGCAACTTACGCAGTAGCTGATGATCAGCAGCGGCTTGTCGAGCAGCGGCAGCCTCTGCATCACGGCGGCGCTGCTCACGCTTGCGCACGCGGTCGAAGAAGCGCCGCCTAATGTCCAGCGAGATCTGGGTGTTCTCGTCGTCCGGCGCCGGGCCCAACGCTGCGACATTCCAGGACACGGGATCGAGGGCCCAACGTTCGAGAGCGTCGAACAGCAGCGCCTCCTCCGCGGGTGTCGGCGCTGGCTTAGGTGGCACGGCCGGCGCGAGGACATAGTGACCTGGGGAGGTTCGAATGACCCTGCCGCTGTCAAATTCGCGCTTGATGGCGGACTCGGCGCTGCCTCTCGATGTGCCCACAGGCATCGCGGCAATGATCTGCGCGACTGACTGTGGGCCAGCATCAGCCGTATCGATCAGGTGATCGAGGACCGCCTGGCGCAAAGGGCCGATCGGGTGCTCGATCTCCGGCAAGACGCGCTCAGCGGCGGGCGCTTCGGCCTCGGGCAGGGCAATGTCGAGCTCGCAGGATGCGGGCGCAGTCTCTGGCGCAGCGGCAGCCATCGGTGGCGCCGCGATGTCAGGCGCCACAGGCTCAACGGCAGCAACGTCGATCATGACCCCTCATCCTCCGCTTTCTCGGGCGCACGGCGCCCCACGTCGCCGACGACGCGCTGACTGAAAAATCGAGATGCGCCGTCCCGCAATAACGCGGCACGCAAGGCGAGCTCTCCGCTCTGGCGCCAACAGTGCCGGAGATCATCGACATGCCGGCGCAGATCCTCGACGTGCTGCATCGCCTGGTCGACGACCTCGTCAAGCAACTGGTCCGGCTGTCGAAGTCCAGCCACACCGCGCGCACGAGCTTCGAGGTGCCGCCGGGTCAACTCTTCAACCGTATGGCCGGGACCAGGCTCAAGGAGCTCGGCAGCCGCAAGGTCGCGCGCCATCTCATTTGCCAGCGCGCTGGTGACGAAGCTCCGAACAGCGGGGTCGGTCATGACGTAGTCCCCTCCTCAGCGGCGACCAGATCGAGCAGGATCCCGACTGGGCCCACCGCCTTCCCCCGTGCATCCCGGCACAGCGCTCGGCGCAACAACTCGGGATCGCCGCCCATCTGGAAGTACAACGACGCGCATATCGCGCTGTCTCTCGCCGCGGTGTCCGCCGCCGATCCTACCTTGCTCATGTCGAAGAAGACCTCGGCGAGCCTGCCGTTGGCATACCTGCCGATCGTGGCTCGGTACTTCAGGCCATCGACCTGAAGGTCCAGCCTCTCCGCCTGGCGCCGATCCGGCAACCGCTCTCGTACCGCCCCGCGCATGACTGACCATTATGCTCGCTTCGAGCATACTGGATACATAAAGAATGGACGTACACCCGGCAAGATCGCACTGCTCGGAAACGGTGGACAGTGAAATATGGTGGACAGTGAAATTAGGACGACGGTTGGGTAATGTCGGCGCTCGCAAGACCGGTGCACGGGGGCGAATGATCACTCACGCGCTCCTTTTCGTGATGCTACGTGTTGACCTACCAAAGGGGCGATCGAAAAGAGGCTATCGCCTGCTGGGTGGTGGCCGTGATCCTGACGGTGCTCTACCTGTAGGCGGAGCAAGCGGTGACGCCGATATCCGGGGCGAGGCGTGGCCGATTCGCATGGACAGATCTAGCTGCCGTCGACATACTCTTGCTGCTGCGCGGCTGCATCGAGGCGAGCGCAGTCGGTTGCGAGGCAGAATCTTGGTCCCCCTGCTGCTATCTCAACTTTTCATCTTCGTGTTGCTGTCAGCATGGAGCGCGCCGGCTTCTGCGGAAACCGCGATTTGTGCCGGCAGCGTTGTACGGTTGGAGACACTTAACTCCAGGCCTTTCGCGCAGATGCGGCTCGGGAGTCACCAAGGATATTTTTTGATCGACACCGGCGCGAGCTTTAGCCAGGTCGATGGCCGACTTTTCGACGTTGTTGTCGGCAATACGGTCAAGCTTGAGGGCTTGTCCCTTCCTACTTTCACGTGGGGCACATTCCGCGCAAGGGATTTCACAGGCTTCGACCGCTTCACGCCCGGAGGCCACCAAGCAGGAATCATCGGAACCGATTTCCTATCACTCCGCACCGTCGAGCTTCACTACGAGACGGAGCGGCCCTATATGGCTTTGTCACGGCTGGGCTGCGCTGCAAAGCGGATGACTGCTGCCGGTTTCATTGCCGTCGACCAGCGCGGCTACTATTCGCACGACACCTCGCACCTAACAGTGGTTAGGGGCTCCAATAGTCCCGTGATCTTCCTGCGCATCGGTGGTGTCAGCTTCCCCGCCTGGATCGACACCGGATGGGGCAGTCAGACCGGCTTGGTGGCGATCAATGAGAAGGTCTTGGACGCTCTCCGCCACGCGGGCGTGCCGATGCACTCTCTGAGTACCATGAATACGGTGAGATGCGACGGACCTCACGACTACGAGGTGTGGCAGGTTGACGGCGCCCCGCTCGAGTTCTCCGACCGTGGCGGTCGGCGGCTCTTTAAGTACGATCTGCCGATCCTTGTGGTTTATACGCCCGACACCTGCGGTGGCCCGGCCAAAGCCGGCATCCCGTTTGGATTGATCCCGGCGCTTTTCTTATCCTGGTGGGGCCCTCTCATCATCGATGGGCCGAACGAACGAGTCTGGGTTCCGTCTCGCCCCGAGCGTCCGCCGCCGCCAGTGTTCAATGCGATGGCGCTTGCGTGGAACGACAGAGGAGCTTGGGCGGTGCGCACAGCATTAGCTGAGGACGAGGCAAGCACCGCGGCGCTCTCCGCATGCAATGAACTGTACGGCAATTGCAGCATCCGCGGGAAGGTATCTCCGGCTGGCGTTGGGTGCCTAGCAGTAGCCCGTAGTAAAAATGGCGGCCGGCTCTCCATGTCAGTCAATCCGTCTCTGACTGAGGTCCGTAGTGGCGTGCTCGAAAATTGCGCAGCGTCGCTGGGTGGCACCTGCACCGTGGAATACGCTGCCTGCAACGTTGGTTAGGAGACCATGCGATTTCGCAATTGCGGGCGATCATCCGTTAAGGCGCGTGGTTTCCACCCGTCGCTCGTCGGCGACAATTCCTCCACGGGAGCCAGCGGTGGTGCGGCTACGGGCTCGGCGTCGCTTCCGGCGCCGGGCGGGACCGGTGACGCCGACGGGAACGCCGTGCTGCAAGAGCAACGAGCATAAGACGGCGCTGTCGGACGCACGGACGCCAGCCTGCGAGCCCGCCTTGTGATTGGTCAGGAAAATCTCGCCGATCCTGCCGTCCGGGTAAAACCCGAGCGTCGCGGTGTACCGTAGGCCGCCAACCTGCAGATCCCGCGTCTCGGCAAATCGTCGGTTGGGTAACTTCTCTCTCGCCGCCGCGCGCACGGTATCCCCTCCGACGCTACGCACGCCGCGCGAATCAGCGCGCTGCACGTCCGCTATCAGATGACGTTCACTCTGCGCTCTTGCAAGCACAACGACGCCGCGGTCACCGAGATGGTATGCGGGAAAATATCTTCAAAACTGGCTTAAACCAGGTGGCAACTCCCAAGAACCAGACCATATAAACTGTGGAAGAAATGCTCACCCTTTCCACAGTAATCCCCCACAACAAGGACATTATCATGGATTTCACGACGCCCGACGACGCGTTACCAACCACTGAAACTTCCACAGTTGCTCGGACCAGAGAGTATTTGACCGGCGCCGAGGTCGAGACCCTGATGGCAACGGCCAGGAAATCCTCTCGCTGGGGGCACCGGGATGCGACCATGATTTTGATCGCGTACCGTCATGGCCTGCGAGCCTCCGAGGTGTGCGATCTTCAGTGGTCCCAGATCGAGCTCAATACCGGCCGCATCCATGTGCGGAGGAGCAAGCGCGGAACGCCGAGCGTCCATCCGCTCCAAGGCGACGAGCTCCGGGCCTTACGCCGGCTGCAGCGTGAACAGCCTCCAGGGCCTCATGTGTTCGTATCGGAACGAGGCGCTCCTATGGCGCCGAAATCCTTCCATGCCTTGATCCAGCGTCTTGGGGAGCGCGCCGGGATGCCGTTCCCAATCCACCCGCATATGCTGAGGCATGGTTGCGGTTACGCCTTGGCCAATGCAGGGCACGACACCCGCAGGCTACAGGACTGGCTCGGGCATAAACAGATCCAGCATACTGTCAGGTACACTGAACTGGCGCCCGATCGGTTCAAAGACTTCTGGCGGTGACAAGACCCATGTTCGACAAATTGAGCACCGCGGAGCGGGCACAGATGGCGAAAGAAAAAACGAAACGCGTGCTCGACCATCTGCTTTATCTCCTGGAGTTGCACGAAAACAACGCCATCGTTCTGTACTCGCCGACCTTATCGCAGCAGATTCCCACATCTCGGGCGGCCAACGCCTTCAATGTCTTTCAGCAGGGCTTGCACCAGATCGAGATCGTACGGCTGTGCGCGCTCTGGGACACGCCAGATCCGGCGAAGGAAAACATCAGCACCATCATCGAGCTTGTCGATCATCCCGAGGTGATCGAGACCCTGGCCGAGGAAACATCCTTGCATTGGCGAGGCATCGGCGGGCGCGTCTATCCCACGACGGATGACCCGGACCTCCAGGCGTTTGCCGAAGAAGCCCTTCAACGTAGCAATGAAGAATTTGGCGAACAGGAGGCCCAAAAGGCCCGGGAGGAGTTGCGCAAGGCCATCGCCGACAGCCGCGCGATCCTCAACTCGCCCAAGCACGCCTCCATCATGAACCTCCGCGATAAGCACCTTGCTCATTCTTTGTCGGAAACGCGCCGCGAAAGGAAGGTCGGCCCCTTGCCTCCCATGAAATACGGCGATGAGCGCGATGTCCTTAACGCGACCCTTCCGATTGTCGAGGCACTTTATTGCTGGGTGAATGGCACGAGCTTCTCGTTGGAGGACAGTCGTGAAATAGACCGTCAGAATGCAACAGCGCTCTGGACGGGCTGCACATTCGATGTGGCTGAGTAAACTAGCCGAAGGACGGGACTTTGTGTCGTTTTCGGTAATTCCCGAAAACGCCCGCCCGCCACCGGGGCGGCGATTTACACGCGCGCACGTCGGCTAGAACGGCGGCATGTCATCCTCGACGGCCGCAGTCGCCAGCGGTAACGTGATCGAAAACCGACATCTTCCGGTCCCATGATGCGTCTTCGCGCGACCGTTCGAACGGTGACTGAAACGACCAGGCACCTTCTAGGTATGCCAAGCCCCAGTGGGCTTACAATCGCACAACTCCCTGATCCGGTAGCTGTCGAAATAGAGGAGGCAGACGGCGCGTTCTTCCTTCTGCGTCTGAATCGCAATGGCGTTTGCATCGCTGATACCTGGCACGAGACGTTAGAGGCGGCGAAGAGCCAAGCGAGTTCCGAATATGGCATCGAAGAGAGTGATTGGAAGGAAGCGTGACGACGGGCTGCCGCCGGCGCGACGGAGAGGCTTGGGGCTTGGCGACGGTGCTCATGGCGACCATCATGCGGCGAGCGGCGTCTCGTCGGGCGGACGAGCTTCGTCCTGCCATTCAGGGTGACGCGTTGCAGCGAGGTGGCGCGGCAACGTCATCGAATAGGCGTTTGCCCCCCGCCACCGCCCCTCTCGACCCCAACAAGGCGGCGGTCGACCAAGCGGCTGGACCGCGGCTTGGCGGTGGTCGTGCTCATGGCGGTCATGTCGCCAAGCTGCCCGGCCGCAGATCGATCGCGGGCACCGAGGGAAAAAACTGCGCCGCGAATCTGTTCATGAGGCCCCAATCTTCACTTCCTATACATGATGCCCACTGCCTCCCCATGGCCGGCGCAGGGATCTTACCCTTAACGGCAAGCAGCCACAGGACATGCTGAACCTTGACCGTGCCGTCTGTGCCGCCGGGGGCGACCATGTGCTGGCAAATGTTGCTCTTGTATTTGAATCCGCTCGCGGTGATGGCGGCCAGGGCGCTGGGCAGTTCCGCCGGCTCGGCCGACATCACCATGACGCAGTTCTTCGCAGCAGCATCATTGATGCGATCAGTTGCCACGTTTGCGCCGGCAATGATGACGCCAAACCTGCCGACCGGGACCGATCGGCCAAATTGAACCTCTCTCTCGGCGCGTCTCTCTTTGGTGCAACCCGCACCCGCTTCGAACTGCAGGGCGCCTAGCTGTGTGTTTTGAGCAGTCATTGAAATCTCCCCTTTAGTTTTGGCTCACCAACGGAGCGTCATCTCGTCCTTGCCCGCCGGTCGGTGATGCGAGCGAACCGGCCATTTGCGTGTCGAGGCGGACATGGCACACCGTGTCCCTTCGCTGCATGGCGGCTGGTGCGGCTTTCGCAGCGCGCACCAGGCGGCCTGGTCGTCGGCTTCCCGCCTCCAGGACGCCCATCGGGTGAGATCCGCGGCATACTGAAGGATCGGCGCTACATTTGCCGCAATTTTTGTGGACGTTCCGACAGACAGACGTGAGGACTTCTGTCTGCCCGGCGGAGAGCGAAATCGGGATCGCGCTAATATCCGCCAAAGGGAGACGGCAGAGGCTCTTGGGGCGTGTTCCGAGTGGGCCCGCGCATGAAGGTGTACCGTGCCGATCCTACTGCGCTCGATACATTCATGGGGCGGCGACACCGCATCCGCCTCCTTGTCTCGTCGATCGCGATCGTGATGGCTGTTCTTATGCTACCAGTGGCCGTTCAGGTACTCCTTCACGGTCATCAGATCAGTGCGCTTTCGGAGCTCCCCAACGTCATCGTTGCGTTGTGTTTGGTCCCAATTCTTAGGTTCTTTGCTCAGCTTCTCTCGAGGCCCCGCGGACACACCGGGCACGCATCGTATGTACTGGAGGTAACAGACGGCGATCTTCGTCGCTGCCGGGACGGACTATCGCCGTTCACGGTGCAGCGTTCGGAAGTCGTCCGGATCAGCGAGCAGTCGTGGGGGATCGTTGTGTCCACTGCAAACGGATGGAAACTCAACGTTCCACGCTACCTGGAAGGCTACGATGAATTGCGTGAGACGTTGCGTGGTTGGCGTCCTTTCGAGACGGATACGGCTCGCAATGCGCTCTTGACTGCGCTCCCGACTGTATGGGTCGGCGCATTCATAGCTATTCTGTTCGCGCCGCATGGTCGTTGGTGGGACGCGGGGACGAACATGTTTCTCGCAGCCACAGCGCAGGCATGGATGACCCTCGATTTGCTCGAGGAACTGCGGGACGCGGATATCGCCAAGAGCGGGCGGTATGCGCTGCGTGGCCTGATCATCGTCTTAACCTTCTTATTCGCGGCGGCCTTCCTGATCGCTCTGCTCATCGCGTTGCGGACCTGAGATGAAAGCGTGGCACATGCGCCAGCGCGTCGCCCTGATGCTTTTGAAGGCCGCTTTCGCTTCCTCCCACGTGTCTGCCGTGCCATGGTTCGGCGGCGGTGCCGGATCGGTTTGCAGGAACCACCGCCACTTCATCTCGCCGTGGATCATCTCCTTGTAGATGCGGCCCACGGTGGTCTCGTCATTAATCGCGCAATCGTCGTCATTCCTCCAGATGGTGGGATCGGTCCCGGTGATCCGGGCTTGGGCGCGCATCCTGCGGAGTACCAGCGTCATGGCTTCCCCACCCTGCGCTTTGCCGCTGGTCGACGTCGCACCGATGGCGCCGGCGATTAGGCTCGTCATCGATATGATCGCGGGTCGGGTGCTTGGCCTGCCATGCCCTCCGGATCGCGGCCTCGACCATGTAGAAGAACCCGTCACCGCTCCCGCTCACATATAGCCGGCGATGCTCGGCAAAATGCTGCTCGATGGCGTCAACAATTTCCTGAACGGAAAGTCCGAGCCAGTGCCGGACAGCGCCCCTTAGCTGGGTCGGCGGAGACGAGCCTTTTTTCGTGTAAAGATTTCCGATGCGGCCAACGAGTTCATCGCGCTCAAGATCGGTCTTGATGCTCTCCTCGCCGTGATGGTCGGGCATCATGGCCGCGGGCGTCCCAAGGCATTAACCTCTATCCGGCCCTCTGTTGCGAGGCGATTTGCAACGTCAGCGATCTCGTTAGCCCCGAAGATGCCAATGATGTTAAAGGCGCCACCTAATATTGGCGTCTGGAGGCGCGACTTCATGAGTACCTTTCCGGCCACCAGGAACTCAATATCTTCACCGACGTGCTCGGTCGTGAATCGGGCCAGAGCCTTTCGTCCCTCATCATCGAATCTAACAAAAATCGAGGGGCGGGGAGTGTGTGCTGGCGACGCTTCCACGACACGTAAGGTCAGGGGGTCAGCCAGCGCGGACGTGACACACAGAACAAGAATTGCGGTAGCGAACATCCACCCCATAGTAGGCTTCGGCCTCCAAGCCGTGACGGCCGCATTTTCTATCATTAGGGGCCCAGTCCAGTCCGGGCCTTTGCCAGAGCTCCGCCGTAGAAGAAAGGCTGGCCACATCAGAAGCACAGCCTGAATGAAATTGGGACTGACCGCCAAAAGGGAGTGGAAGATCGCGTCATGGGACGGCCTCGGCGAGCTCTAGCCCGGAGGGCACAGAGTAGCAGGGGACTCCATTTCGCGCACCGGCAAGGCTCGGCGCAGCGGTTTGGTGACGTTCAGGCTCGCATCGACCAACCGGACCGCTGCGTCCTTGGCTCTGGTGAAGGTTGACCAGGTCGCTCAAGGCTCCATGAATGTCATTGCTAATCCCCTCGCACGCAACTTGTAGCGGCAAGGTTAACATTCCCTCTACGCGCTGGCTATCTGCAAGCACTGGCTGGAGGGCCTTGGAGATGCCGCGTACCGCGCCGCCAACCTCCCGGGCGCTCTATGCGAGGCAGGTGTGCCCCAATAAGCGGACTGGCCGCGGCGACCGGATCGGGGCGGCCTCGGGCCGAGAGGGACCGTTGCGATTCTCCTGGTTCCTAGCTCGGGGCAATCAGTCACGTTGCCCATCACCAGCGTTTCTCCGACAATTCGGTCAACGCCGAAGCGGCGCCTCTCCTCATATGGTGTTTTCAATGGCTTGTCTTTCTGACCAGGCTACCCAAACACTCAAGCAAGCGGGCAAAGAGGATATGTC
>Ga0126383_10001100_pt1 | contig 16418 bp, 14 predicted proteins | sample PanSoiMetPlot_35_FD_96882 | JGI IMG/M metagenome (GOLD analysis project Ga0126383, IMG submission 96882) | Tropical forest soil microbial communities from Panama - MetaG Plot_35 | ecosystem: Environmental > Terrestrial > Soil > Tropical forest > Bulk soil | place: Panama | collected 2016-02-17
CAGCCCGACTTTGCTGCTTTCGGAGATTTGTCGGTGACGATGACCTTGGTCAGAACGACCTCTTTGCTTGGACGATTTGCCGGGCCGGTGGGCACTTTGGAGATCTTCTCCACCACGTCGTAACCGGAGATCACCTCGCCAAAAATCGTGTGCTTGTTGTTGAGCCACGGCGTCTGCGCCACGGTGATGAAAAACTGCGATCCGTTCGTGCCGGGACCTGAATTGGCCATTGCCAGCAAGCCGACCTTGTCGAATTTGAGGGCGCTTTTGAACTCGTCCTCAAACCGATAGCCCGGGTCCCCAATCCCCGTTCCCAGTGGATCGCCTCCCTGAATCATGAAGTTGGGAATGACCCGATGAAAGAGGGTGCCATCGTAGAGCGGCCGCTGGGTCTTCTGATGCGTCTTGGGATCGGTCCACTCCTTTTCTCCGCTGGCCAGGCCTACGAAGTTAGCGACCGTCTTGGGCGCTTCCTTTGAGTAAAGGTGAACGACGATATCGCCTTCGGTTGTTTTCAACGTGGCGTACAAGTCCTTCCCCTCCGCCGCCATCTTCATCCACTTGCCGCCTGCTCCATTCTTGCCCGCGGCGGAAGCGGCGAACGCCAGAGACGAGCATAGGAGCAGTGGAAAAAGCCGATCGACGCGCAGCATTCGAATTCCTCCAGTCAAGTGCGCCAACTTATTCGGGGCGGGCGCGGTGTCCAAGTTTTCCCGACTACTTTTCAGTCGCTGAAAGCAGCTGCGACAGGGCACGTGCGGCCGCTTGCTCCGCTTCCTTTTTGCTTCGCCCGGTGCCGCGAGCCGTCAAGTCCGGGTTGACCGCCACTTCGACCTCGAAGGTCTTCTCGTGGTCCGGCCCGGTCTCGGAAATAACTCGGTACTTGGGCGCCAAGCGAAGTCGATTCTGGATCTCCTCCTGAAGCCGGGTCTTGTAGTCGTAGCCGCTCCGGCCATCGGCCACACCTTCGAGTGCTGCGGCGAAATGGTGATCCACCAGCTCCATCACCTTTTGCCAACCGTTGGCCAGATAGACGGCGCCGATCACGGCTTCCAGCGCATCGGCCAGAACCGAATTCTTGGTCCGGCCGCCGGTCAGCTCCTCGCCCCGACCGAGGAGAAGGAGATCTCCCAGTCCGATGTGCCGGGCGATGCGCGCCAGTCCCTCTTCATTGACGATCAGCGCGCGCAGCTTGGACAGCTCGCCTTCGGTCGCGGTGGGAAAGCGCTCCATCAGGCGATGACTGATCGCCAAGTCGATCACCGCGTCGCCGAGAAACTCGAGTCGCTCGTTGTCCGCGGCGCATTCGCCCCGATGCTCGTTGGTGTAGCTCTTGTGCGTGAGCGCCGACAACCCGAGTGCCTGGTCAGAGAAGGTCACCAGCAGTCTCGCCTCGAGCGCGTGAACCTGATCTTCCAGCTTCGGCCTGTCCACGGGTTCTAACCCCCGAGCTCACCGGCAATCTCTTCCGCGAGCTGATACGGATCCGCAGTCCGCTCCGCAATTCTGCCAGCTACGTCATCCAGTCGCCCCTTTTCGCGCTCCAGCTTTTCCAACGCTGTTCTCATCAGGCGCTCGCGGAGCAGGGTAATGAATTGCATCGCCGCTCGGGCTCGCTCGCGAGCCTTGCGCTCACCCGACCGATCGAGGAACTCGCGGTGGGAATCGATCAGCGCCAAAAGCTTGTCCACGCCCTCGTCCTTCTCCGCCGAGAGCTTGATGATCGGCGGCTCCCATTGGGAATCGGGCGCCGCGGCCGGTCGAACGCCGGCCAGGCTGTGAGATCGCGCCGGCCCGTGCGGCGACCCGCTGGCCGCGCGGCGAACCTCGAGCATCGAGCGCAGCTCACGAACGACGCGGTCGGCGCCGTCCAGGTCTGCTTTGTTCACCGCGAAGATGTCGGCAACCTCCAGGATGCCGGCCTTGATCGCCTGGACGTCGTCGCCCATGCCCGGCACGAGAACGACCACCGTGGTGTGGGCCATCTGGGCGACGTCGATCTCGTCCTGGCCTACGCCGACCGTCTCCACCAAAACCACGTCGCGCCCCATTGCATCCATCACCCGGATGCAGTCGCCGGTCGCTCGCGACAGGCCGCCCAGGTTGCCTCTCGTCGCCAGGGATCGAATGAACACGCCGGAGTCGGTCGCGTGGCCTTGCATTCGGATGCGGTCTCCCAGGATCGCCCCGCCGGTGAACGAGCTGGTTGGATCGACGGCAATCACGCCAACGGTCTTTCCCTCCTTGCGTAACGCTGCAACCAGTCGGTCGACGATGGTGGATTTGCCCGAGCCGGGCGGACCGGTGATCCCGATCACGTATGCTCGACCGGTTCGAGGGAAAAGGGCGCGCAGCTCCTCCATCGCCCGGGGTTCGGCATCGTCGATGTGGCGCATCAGTCTCGACGCGGCTCGAACGTCGCCCCGCAGAACATCGTCGGCAAGCGTTCCCGGCGCCAACCTACCCCTCCCTGATGATTTGCCGCGCGATGATCGTGCGCTGGATCTCGCTGGTTCCCTCGCCGATCTCGCAGAGCTTCGCGTCTCGAAGGTAGCGCTCGACCGGGAACTCGCGGGTATATCCGTAGCCGCCGTGGATCTGAATCGCCTTGTTGCACGCGCGCATCGCGGCTTCGGAGGCGAAGAGCTTGGCCATCGACGCCTCCTTACTGAAGGGTCGGCCCGAATCTGCCATGCGCGCCGCGCGATGGACCAGCAGCCGCGCTGCATCGATCTCCACCTTCATGTCCGCCAGCATCCATCGGATCGCCTGGAACTCGGCAATCGGATGCCCGAAGGCGCTCCGCTGCTGCGCGTAGGCGGTCGATTCCTCCAATGCGCCGCGGCCCAGCCCGACGGCCAAGGCGCCGATGGTGATGCGGCCTCGGTCAAGGATCTGCAGCGTATCGATGAAGCCGTGAGCGATCTCTCCAAGACGCTGGGAATCCGGTACCTCTACGTTCTCCAGGTATAGCTCCCCGGTGTCCGACGAGCGCATCCCCAGCTTGCCGTGCATCGCGCGCTGCGAAAACCCCTTCGCGCCCCTCTCGACGATGAAGGCGGTTACGCCCTTCTGGCGTCGCTCAGGGCTGGTCATGGCCATGATGACGAACACATCCCCCACCGTCCCCTGGGTGATGAAGGTCTTCGAGCCGTTCAAAACCCACTGCTCGCCTCGGCGCACCGCCGTGGACTTCATGCCTGCCGCGTCGGATCCCGAGCCTGGCTCCGTGAGGCCCCAGGCGGCGAGCCATTCACCGGTGGCGAGCTTGGGAAGGTACTTGAGCTTCTGAGCGTCCGAGCCGAAGAGTCGAATGTGGCTGCTGCCGAGCCCATTGTGTGAGGCGACGGTCAGCGCCAGCGAGCCGTCGTAGCGCGCGATCTCTTCAATCGCGACCGACATGGCGAGCGCATCCATTCCCGCTCCGCCGTACTTCTCGGGGGTGAGGATACCCATTGCACCCAGATTGCCGAGGTCGTTGAGAATAGGTCGGTGAAGAGATTCTGCGCGATCCCACTCTCGGGCGAATGGTTTGACCCGGCTTTCGCAGAATGCGCGGAGGGAAGATTGAAGAGCGCGGTGGTCCTCGGGAAGTTCGAAATCCATCTTCTTAGTCAAATCCATGCCGCGGTTGGCTGACCGAGGTGTTTCATACCGGGTAGATGCCGCGCTTCCGTGCGGGCGGCGCCGCGAATCGTCGGGCGTACAGATCAAACCGCCGCGCCAGCTCTTCTCGCAGCGAATCCCCGGGGACGATGTCGTCTACCACCAACTCGGAAGCCAGCTTGTAGATGTCCACGTCTGCGCGGTACTCATCCCGAAGCTGCTGTACGAACGCAGCGCGTTCGCCCTCGCTCTTCTCCTGGATCTTGTTGTAGTAAACGGCGTTGACCGCCGCTTCCGGTCCCATCACCGCGATCATCGCCTGCGGCAGCGCCAGCGTCGCGTCGGGGCCGAACGCCGGCCCAGACATCGCATAAAGGCCGGCGCCGTAGGCCTTGCGAATCACCACGCAGATCTTCGGCACCGTTGCCTCGGAAACCGCGGACACCATCTTCGCGCCAGCCCGGATGATCCCGGCACGCTCCACCTTGGTGCCAATCATGAAGCCCGGCACGTCGGCGAGGTACAGCAATGGGATGTTGAACGCATCGCACAGCCAAATGAAGCGCGTTGCTTTGTCCGCCGAGTCGACGAACAGCACGCCGCCCTTGTGTTTGGGCTGATTGGCCACGATTCCCACCGCCCGCCCCTCGATTCGGGCCAGGCCGGTGATGATCTCGGGTGCGAACAGCTTCTTGATTTCAAACCATGAGCCTTCGTCGATCAGCATGTCGATCAGCGCGTACATGTCGAACGGCTTGTTTTGATCGGCGGGGATAATCTCCTCGATCCGCCGCGAGGATTGCTTGGGCGGCTTGGGGCCCACCATCGGGGATTGGCCGGAGAAGTTGTCCGGCACGAGCCGAAAATACGCCTTCCCCGCATCGATTGCCTCTGGCTCCGTCTTCACCAGGATATCGCCGCAACCGGATACCGAGCAGTGCATCCGCGCACCACCCATCTCCTCCAGAGTGACTTTTTCACCGATCACCATCTCCGCCATGCGAGGGCTGCCCAAGTACATGGAGGCGTTGCCCTCGACCATGATCACGATGTCGCAAAAGGACGGGATGTATGCGCCGCCCGCGGCGGACGGTCCGAAGAGCAAGCACACCTGCGGCGCCAGCCCCGACAGATGAACCTGGTTGTAGAAGATGCGCCCTGCGCCGCGGCGGCCGGGAAACATCTCCACCTGATCGGTGATGCGGGCGCCGGCCGAGTCCACCAGATAGAAGAGTGGGCACTGCAAGTGACTCGCTCGTTCCTGGATACGAAGAATCTTCTCGACCGTTCGCCGGCCCCAGCTTCCGGCTTTCACGGTGGAGTCGTTGGCCATTACCGCGACCAGGCGGTCGTCGATTTTGCCAAGCCCGGTGATCACTCCGTCGGAGGGCAAGTCCGCGTCTGCGTTGTTCGCGAGCTTGGCCTCCTCGACGAATGAGTGGGGGTCCAGCAAGAGAAAGATTCGCTCCCGCGCAAAGAGCTTGCCAACTTCCTTATTCTTGGCGTGGTACTTCGCCGCTCCTCCCTTCTCCACCTCGGCGATCTTGGCGCGCAACCGCTCGTCAACTGTCATCGAGTGCCACATATCAGACGGACCCTGTTCGATCGAGCGCCGGCCAGCCTGGCGTACGGCGTGAACGGGGTGCATCCGGGAACCACCCTTCCTAGTTTGTAGGAAGCGGTAGCTTGGTTGGAGAGTTCGAAGAACGAGACCACGAGGAGAGATCAAATGAGCAATTTCGGAAACGTGATGGGTACCATGTACAAGGCATATGTCTACAAGACGCTGCTCACCGACGTGTCGCGCTTCGTGAGACGCATGTTCGATGATTTTGACTTCGATAAAGAGTCGCTGCTCAACCGCGTCGGCCTGACGACCTATTCACCCGTTCGAAGCACCATCGGTGGCATATCCTGCTTCCTGGCGGGCGCCGCGATAGGAGCGGCAGTAGGTCTTGCCCTTGCACCGAAGCCCGGAGCCGAGCTGCGGGCCGATGTGAAGGAGAAGGCACGCGACCTGCTGGGCCGCGGCGAGGGGGCGGGCGAGGAGGCGATCGAGAGGCGCGCACAAGCCTAGTCCGATCGATGGCCCTGGGCAGTTCAGCGACCGGAAGGCTTGATTAACGACCTTTGTAGCTCGGGGCTCTGCGCTCCGCAAAGGCGGAGAGACCTTCGAGGCGATCTTCGGATTTCAGCGTCGTCTCGTAGTACCTGCGCTCCAATTTCAGCGCCTCGTCGAGAGGCAAGGCGAGCCCCTCGTCGATGGCGTGCTTGGCCGAAGAGACCGCGAGCGGCCCATTTGCGGTGATCGCCGCTCCGACCTCGAGGCAGGTCTCGATCAGCCTACCCGCGGGGGCAATCCGGTCGATCAGGCCAAGCGCCAGAGCCTCGGTCGAGCTTACCTTGCGGCCGGTGAGAATCAGATCCTTAGCGCGACCGGGGCCGATCAGTCTTGAAAGGCGTTGTGTACCTCCTCCGCCGGGGATGATCGCCAGCTTCACCTCAGGGAGCCCGAGCTCCGCCTCAGGCGCGGCAATCCGGAGGTCGCAAGCAAGCGCCAGCTCCGTACCGCCACCGAACGCGGCGCCGTTGATGGCAGCAATGAACACGGCATCGCTCTTTTCAATCGAGCGGAGGGTTCGCTGAAGTTGATCGAGGAAGAGGCGTATCTCGGCTTCGTCCATGGTGGCGCGCTCTTTGAGGTCCGCGCCAGCGCAGAAGGCCTTGCTTCCCTCGCCGGTCAGCAGAACGCACCGCGACTCGCCACTGGCCGAGATCCCATGCACCAGTTGCTCCAGCTCAGCGAGCATCGCGCGGGTGATTGCGTTGCGGCGCTGCTCGCCGAGTATGGTCCAAACCTCGGTGCTGCCCGATTTTTCGACCCTGAACTGCCCCATTCAATCCTCCTCGGGGTTCTTGGCAGTCACGGACATAGTACACACCGACCTGCACGAGCACCTCTGCGGTGCGGCTCTTCAAGGTCCAGGCGTCTCTGCGCGTTGCTTGGCCAGGCGCCAACCGTGCCTCCATCGGCCGTGGAGGTGGTCGGCGACTCGGCGACCGGGCAATGTCCGCTGCCGACGTCCGTATAGAATAGGCCCCATGCGCCTCTGGCTCTTCCGAGTCTCTCGTTGGTCACCGCTGCTGTTGGCCATCCTGGTCCCGGCCTTGAGCTGGGCCCGGAGCGGCGGTGGTCAACATTACAGGAGCGGTCGCGAGCCCAGCTCACGCTCATCGCCCTCGGACGGGGGCGGCGATCTGGGCGGCATCATCTTCTATTTGGTGGCGCTCACGTTCCAACACCCAGCGTTGATGTTCCCGCTGATCGTCGGTGGGTGCCTCTTCTTCTACTACTACCAGCGCAGCCGCAATCCTTCCGCCTCCACGCAAAAGGCATTCGAGCAGCGGGAGGCGGATTTGCGCACCCAGGTTTCCGCGCGCGATGTGGAAGGATGGGTCAACACGCTTAAGCTCAAGGATCCGGAATTCGATCCGGTTCCTTTCCTCGATCGAGCCAAGAAGTTGTTCATGGAAATGCAGCTCGCGTGGCTGCGCCGCGATCTCTCGACGGTCCGTCCGTACCTCTCTGACGCGACCTTTCAGCGGCTCAAAGTTCAGCTCAAGCTGATGCAGGACCAAGGGCTCCGCGATGCGTTGACGGACGTTCAGGTTCTGGATGCGCAGATCATCGGTCTGGACCAGAGCGAGTGGTTCGATACGGTGCACGTTCGAATCAAGGCACAAATGCGCGACGTGGACGTGCCAAGCACGACAACCGAGGCTGAGGCGTTGCGAGCGGCCCAGTCGGCACCTTTGGAGAGCTTCACCGAAGTGTGGTCATTCGTTCGCAAGCCCGGTGCGAAGACTCGCATCGGTGAGAACCTTTATCAAGGCAAGTGCCCCAACTGCGGAGCGCCCTACGCCGGCGGGGCGACGAACAACTGCGAATTCTGCAACGCCGTCCTCAACTCGGGCAATTACGATTGGACGCTGGCGCAAATCACGCAGGGCATCGAGCACGTTCGGTACTATCCAACCGTCGATGGCCTCCTCGAGGCGCGCAAATCCGATCCCGCTCTCAACATCGAAGTTCTTGAGGACCGGGCCTCGTTAATCTTCTGGAAATGGATCGAGGCCCAGAGCCACGGCGAGGCGCAACGGCTGTCGAAGCTCTCCACGTCCGGTTTCCTTGCTTCGCTCGACGCCGACTTGAGCGGCTTGAAGCGCCAGCGCCGCAGAAAGGTCTTTCTCGAATGCGCGGTGGGCGGCGTAATCGCGCGGATGTTCCGGCCGGATTCCGGCAGCGAGTACGACGAGGCGCATCTGGAAGTTCGCTGGAGCGCGAAGATGGGCATCGGCCCTGAAAGCGAGCGACCACCGTCGCTTCCCACCGTTCCCCAGCGGTGGATGTTCCTGCTCGTCCGCCGGCGAGGCGCGACCACCAACACCGCAAACGGCATGTCGACCAGCCGGTGCCCGCAATGCAGCGCGCCCCTCACCGATTCGCTTTCCACTGCTTGCGATTACTGCGGTATCGAGCTCTCGAGCGGAGCGCGGGATTGGGTGCTGCAATCGGCCGAAACCATCGAGGCATGGAATTCACGCGAGGAAGATCGTTTCCAAGCGATCGCCGTCAAGCCGGGAGAACGCCCCGCGGCAGACGTCATCACTGACGTGCGAGAGCGCGAGCGGTTGCTCTACATGATGGCCGCGATGGCCGCGGCGGACGGGGTAATCGACGAGCGGGAGAAAAAGCTTCTCAAGCTCTGCTCTGACCGGTGGGCGGTGCCTTGGGCAAAGGTCGAGATGGCGATGTCCGCTGGCCCACAACTGTTCGACCGACTGGTTCCGAAAGGCAGCCCGGAGGCAGAGGTCTTCCTGCATTCGCTGGTGCAGATGGCATTGGTGGACGGCCGGATCGACAAACACGAGCGCAGGATGCTCGAATCCGCCGCTCTGCGGCTGGGGATTCCAGAGCGGCTGCAGCAAATTCTCAGCGGCAAGTAGCGGCCGTCGGCTACGTCTGGGCGCGCCGCGTCTTTTTGCGCTCTCGCTCGCCCAGCGCGGCCTGGAGGTACTTCCCAGGCAGACGGCGGCCGATCAGCTCCTGCGCGATCTCTCCAGCCTCGACGAGCTTTTCGAGCTGGATGCCGGTGTCGATTTTCAGACCGTGAAGCATAAAGACCAGATCCTCGGTGGCCAGATTTCCGGCGGCACCGGGAGCGTAGGGACATCCGCCAAGCCCTCCGATGCTCGCGTCGATGGTTGTGATTCCCGCCGTCAATCCGACCAGCGCATTCGCCAGCGCCGACCCTCGAGTATCGTGCAGGTGGAGCGCGAGCTGAGAGGGTTTGAAGTATTTCAGCAACGCCTCGAGGATCTGGGACGTTTGGCCGGGCGTCCCCACGCCGATGGTGTCTCCGATGCTGAGTTGGTAGAAGCCGGCGTCCGCAAGTTTTCGGCAGATCTCCACCACGCGATTGATGTCCACCGCTCCCTCGTACGGGCAGCCCCAGACGGTCGAGAGATATCCGCGGACTCGCATCCCAGCTGCATTGGCCACCTTGGCGACCTCGTGCGCGCCGGCAATTGCCTCGGCGATCGTCTTGTTGATGTTCTTCTTCGAATGGGTTTCGGTCGCCGAAAGAAAGACGGCGGCTTCCTGCAACCCGGCGTCGATCGCCCTGTTCAGACCCTTCAAGTTCGGGACGAGCGCAGAGAAAATCACGCCGGCGGGCCGCTTGAGCTGTTTGAGCAGCGCATCCGCGTCCGCCAGCTGAGGGATCCATTTCGGCGAGACGAACGAGGTCACTTCGATCCGTTTTTCGCCCGCGGCAATCAGTGCCTCGACCAGTTGGATCTTGTCGCCGGTGGAGAGGGTCCTGAGCTCGTTCTGCAGGCCGTCGCGCGGCCCTACTTCGTACACGTCGGCGCGCGCCGGGAGGTCTCGCACCCAGCTCATGGGCGCGGTTGGATTTTTTCTCGAATCCACTTCACGATTTCCTGCGTCGAGCTGCCTGGAGTGAAAATCTCCGCTACCCCGGCCTTCTTCAGGCGCGGGATGTCGTCGTCCGGAATGATGCCGCCGCCGAAAACGGAGACGTCCTCCGCTTTTTGTTTTCGAAGCAGCTCGAGCACCGCAGGGAAAAGGGTCATGTGAGCGCCGGACATGATCGACAATCCGATCGCGTCCACGTCCTCCTGGATTGCCGCACTGACGATCATCTCCGGCGTTTGGTGCAGGCCGGTGTAAATCACTTCCATTCCCGCATCGCGAAGCGCGCGGGCGATGATCTTCGCACCGCGGTCGTGCCCATCCAACCCCGGTTTGGCCACCAAGATCCGAAGCTTTCTCTCAGCCATGGGACCAGTCCTGTCAGTCCTTCATTCCAAAAGTCTTGCGCACTCTCCAGAAGATCACAAAGACGACGATCCCGACCAGGATGGCCAGAAGCAGAGCAACCGTCGGATTCGCTCCAAGCACCGCCTTCTTGCCCATTCCAAGCGGAAGGGGCTCGCGCCGGACGATCCGCGAAGTGGGTTCCCGCGGATCCTCATTTGCCGTTTCTCTAGAAAGCGCCACCTTCACGGTACCGGCCCCAGACATTGCGAAAGACGTCGCAGATCTCGCCCAACGTCGCGTAAGCCTTCACCGCGGAGAGCACCGGTGGCATCAAGTTGTCTGTGCCGCGCGCCGCGGCTTCCACGCGCTCAAGCGCGGATCGCACCGCTTCATTGTCGCGCTCGGTGCGGACTTGCTGAACCCGCTGGACTTGCTCGCGGGTAACGCGCTCGTCAATTTTGAGCAGGTCAATCGGCGCCTCGCGCTCTTCCCTGAATTCGTTGACCCCGACGATTACCCGCTCTCCCGCTTCGATTTCGCGCTGGTAGCGGTATGCGCTGTCGCCGATTTCCTTCTGGGGGAAATGCTCCTCGACGGCTCGGATGATGCCGCCCATTTCGTCGATCCGGCGCAGATAGTCGACCGCCTGCTTCTCCATCTGGTCGGTGAGGTACTCGACGTAGTAGCTGCCCGCGAGGGGATCGACAACGCGATCCACGCCCGACTCGTAGGCGATGATCTGCTGGGTTCGAAGGGCGAGCGTGACCGCCTCCTCGGTAGGGAGGGCGTACGTTTCATCGAGCGAATTGGTGTGCAGCGACTGCGTTCCGCCGAGCACTGCCGCCATCGCCTGAAGCGACGTGCGAACGACGTTGTTGTAGGGCTGCTGCGCGGTCAGCGAAACGCCGGCAGTCTGCGCATGCGTTCGAAGCTGCATCGAGCGGGGATCGCGAGCACCGAAGCGATCGCGCATCGTCCGCGCCCAGATTCGCCGCCCGGCCCGGAACTTTGCGATCTCTTCAAAGAAATCGTTGTGGACATCCCAGAAGAACGAAAGCCGAGGGGCAAACTCGTCCACGCCCAGGCCGCGCTTGACGCACTCCTCGACATAGCCAACGCCGTCGGCGAGCGTGAATGCGAGCTCTTGAACCGCGGTGGCTCCCGCCTCCCGGATATGGTAGCCGCTGATCGAAACTGGGTGCCATCGCGGCATCCGGCGCGCGCAGAACTCGATCATGTCGATCACGATCCGCACCGCCGGCCGGGGCGGGATGATCCATTCCTTCTGCGCGATGTACTCCTTGAGCATGTCGTTCTGGATCGTCCCGCCGAGCTTCTCCATCGACACGCCCTGCTTTTCGCCCACGGCGATGTACATGCAAAGCGCGACGATCGCGGAGGCGTTGATGGTCATCGAGGTGGTGACTCGATCCAGCGGAATGCCCTCGTAGAGGATCTCGAAATCCTTCAGCGATGAGACGGAGACGCCTTCCTTGCCCACCTCGCCTTGACTGAGCGGGTGATCGGCGTCGTAGCCCATTAGCGCGGGCATATCGAACGCCGTTGAAAGGCCGGTGACGCCGTGCTCGATGAGGTACTTGAACCGGCGGTTGGTATCCGAGGGCGTGCCGAAGCCGGCGAACTGGCGCATGGTCCAGAGCCTGCCGCGATACATGCTGGGCTGGGTGCCCCTGGTGAAAGGAAACGCCCCTGGCAAGCCCAAGCTGTCCAGTGATTCCGACTTTCGGTCGATGGGAGTGAGGACGTCCGGGATGGGAATACCGGAGTCCGTGGTGAACTCCGCTCGGCGCAGGGAGGACTTCTGTTTCGCGCGCTCCAGTTCCTCGGCCCTCCAGCGCTCGAGGCTCTTCTCTAAGGAGGCGATCGCCGACGGATCATAGATGCGGGCCGCGTTGGACTGAGGTCGCGCGGTCCGGCTTCTCCCCGCCGGGCGGATTTGCTTCATCGGCTTCGAGGTTCGTGGCGCGACCGGGCGTGAAAGCTTCTTTTGCTTCGATCGAGGAGCTCGAGGCATGAGACGCATGTAGCATCGTGATCTTTTCGCCGCAAGGCAACGCGGGTGGACATCAACACGCGCCTTGCCAGCGGAGTGCACTCACAAGGTTGCTCCGTGTCGGGCGGCGGCCCATCGGGCCAAGCGCTCCGCGGCGGCATCGAGAGCGGACTGCGTCTTACAGTATGCAAAGCGCGCAAACCTGCGCCCGTGATGCTTATGCGGTCCGGAGTAAAAGGCCGAGGGCGGAATCGCCGCGACGCCCACCTGCGTGGTGAGGAAACGACAGAACTCGAAGTCGTCCTCCATCCCAACCGAGCGCGTATCGGCCATCGCAAAGGTCGCTCCCTCCGGCTCGAGCGGCCGCAGCGATGCCGCGGCCAACGCACTCACCAGCCGGCGCCTCTTGTCGAGGTAGCTCGTCTGGAGCTGCTGGAAGTAACTGTCTGGGAGCCGGAGCGCGCACGCCATCGCCGCCTGAAGCGGCGACGCCGTGGCGAAGGTGACAAATTGGTGCGCCTGACGCAGGGCGTGCTGAAGTGGCGCTGGCCCAAGCGCCCAGCCGATCTTCCAACCCGTTAGGCTGAAGGTCTTGCCGCCGCTGCTGACGGTCAGTGTACGATCCTCGAACTCGGGAAGCGTGCCCATGCGAAGGTGGCGAGCAGGCGGGAAAAAAATGTGCTCGTAGACCTCGTCGCAGAGCGCAATCGCATCGTGTTCCTGGCAGAGGCTGCCAATGAACTCAAACTCCTCTCGGGTGAACACTTTTCCGGTGGGATTGTGGGGCGTGTTGATCAGGATGAGCTTGGTTCGGCGATTGAACGCAGCCTTCAGCTCCTCGAAATCGAACCACCACCGCGGGTGGCGCTCGTCGGGCGGATAGAGCACGACATATCTCGGCACTCCCTCGGCCATGAGGACGTTCGCCTCATAGGAGTCATAGAACGGCTCGAAGAGCACGACCTCGTCGCCGGGATCGACGAGGCCCAAGATCGCGCACAGGATCGCTTCGGTGGCACCGCTGGTGACGGTGATCATCAACTCCGGATCCAGCCGTTGGTTGTAAAAGCGCTCGGAGTGCTCGGCGATCGCCGCCCGCAGCGCCACCGCGCCGCGGCCGAGCGCATACTGGTTGACCCCGTTCCGGATCGCTGCGATCGCCGCTTCCTTTACTTCTTCGGGCCCATCGAAATCGGGGAAACCCTGCCCCAGATTGACGGCTCCGTGCTGAGCGGCCAGCGCGCTGAATTCGGAGAAGACGGTCGTCCCAAAGCCGCTGACGCGGTTTGCCAGCACCTCGGGGCCTGAGAGCTTCGTCGATTTCACAGTCCCGGTTGAAGCTAGATCCGCGCCGGCTCTTGGAAGACCCCCGCCGATTTCGGAATCTCTACACCGTGGGGCCTCGCGCGCGCCAGAGCGGCCGCGAGACCGAGGACGACGACGGCAATTGGAACGGCGCAAATGAGATCGATTCCGTAGTGGTACCTACAAACGACGGTCGCCGCGACGAGTCCCGTTCCGAGGGGAAGTAGAATCCAAAAAAGCCGACGATCGAAGCGGAAGGCGGAGCTCAAAACGATGATCGTCGCTCCGGTATGTCCCGAGGGGAAGCAGTCCATGTTAAAGGGCCCCGTCCGCATCAGGGCATCCAGGTAGGGGGTCAAAAAGACGCCCGTGAGCGGCGCGTGAAAGTCCCGCGCCAGGAAAAATCGCGGCCCGATCGCGGGGACGGCGAGGTAGAGCGCATAAGTTACCGAGTAAAAAAGCGCCAACGCCAGAACGAATTCATCGAAAGCCCGGCGCCGCCCTCGCCAATGCAGTGTGACGCCGAGGATCAGCGCGAGGACAAAGTAGCTGTAGTAACAAATCATCAGCAGCTCGGTTAGCCACGGAGTCGCGTACTGAGCTGCAAGAACCGCGGGATGCGCTCCGAAGAGACGGACGTCCGCCAGCGCGAGATACGCATCCATGAGCCGAGGATGGACCGCATCCATTAATGGCCCCAGGTACATATGGCCAAAGGCTGCGGCGGGAATGAGCCAGAAGGATGCGGCGATGTCGAGCAGCTTGCTGCGCGGAAAGGTTTGCGCCAGCCAACGAAGGACCGGCGGAACAATCGCGATCGCGCCAAAGACCGCTACGCACCCGCCGAAGCCCGGCACCCATCTCCCTCCGAAGACGAGGTAGACGACAACGAGGGTAGCCATCGTGCTGGTCACCACCTCGGCGAGTTGCAGCCGCAAACCTTGCGCCTCTCGACGAGTACTCGCTCCTGCTCCAAGCAAGGCGGATGTACTCAAACGGGTCGAGCGCGGCGGCGCTGATGATGTGCGCAAAGCGGGTATCACGTGGTCAACCTGGAACTCTTGCAGCTCTCAGGCCATTTCGGCAACCCCGCCCTTTTTAACGGATGCATGGGGAAATCAGCAAAGGAAAGTTCTACAAAGCTGCCTGGTGCCGCTGACGATTACCCCCCAAGGATGGGTCACACTCGCCGCATGTGCCGGTGAGCTCGCTTTGGCTCTGATGGCGTTGCTTCGCGGCGCGCCCAGCCGCCTGGCGCTGCTGCTCGCAATCCTGAGCCTGAACCTTTTCTTCTGGAATTTTGCAACTCTGGCTTATGAGATTTCCGGAGGGGTAGCGTGGCATTGGCTCGACCACGCGACCTCGCCGCTTAGCGCGCCCTTGGCTCTTCACTTCGCGCTTACCTTCGCCGGGCGCCGACGCCAGCTCGGCTGGGTTATTGCCGGGGCGTATGCCGCCTTTGGGCTTATAAGCGTAGCTTCGTCGCTCGCTTTCTTGTTTGCTTGGGCTCGCCGGTTCACGGATTCGGCGGCGTGGGCTGGCGCGCACCTTGCCCTTCTCATCCCGGTCGTACTGCTCGGTACCTGGTGCCTCATCGTCCACGTGCGGCGAAGCACCGCCAAAGATGAGCGCTGGCGCGGACGCCTGCTGCTGCTCGGTTTCTTGGCGCTGGCCCTCTTGGGTTCGACCGAGCTGCTCCGCGCCCTGGACTTTTCCGTTCCCTCCCTCGGCAGCATCGGCGTCCTTGCATGCAATGGCCTCATGGCAGTCGGCGCCCTTCGATTTCGTCTCCTCGACCGGCCGGTGAGGTCGATGATCGTTTGGAACGCGCCATGGATCGCTGCTCTCGGCGTGGGCTCGTACGTTTCGATATTCCAATTCCGCGGGACCACCTCGGCAGTGCTCGTCCTCGGCCTCGCCACCCTGCTTTTTGCCTTGGCGGGAGGAGCGATGCAGTTGAGAGCGTCGCTGGCAATTCGCCGCGCGAGGTTCGAGCGCTTGGCGACCTTGGGTCGGTTCTCTACGCAATTGGCTCACGACTTGAAGAATCCGCTGGCGGCATTGAAGGGCGCGGCGCAGTACCTCGTTGAACAAATTCGCCGCGGAAAACAGATCTCCGCCGAAGCGGAGCTGGTCTCGCTGATGCTGGAGCAGATCGATCGGCTCGCCGCGGTGGTAGAGCGCTATCAGCGCATCTCCAGAATCGAACCCGATTTTGCGCTGCTGCAGGTGAACGAATTGGTGCGGGATGTACTCGCGCTTCAACCGTTTGCAACCGCGGCGAAGGCGGTTTCGGTTCGCGTTGAGCTGGATGAAAAATTGCCGCCATGCCTCGCGGATCGACAACTGCTGTTCGCGGCCGTGGAGAACGTGGTGCGCAACGCCTTCGAGGCGATGCCGAACGGTGGAACGCTGACGGTTCGGACTCGCCCCGACGGGAGCGACCGGCTGCTTATCAGCGTCGAGGACACCGGCGAGGGGATGAATCCCCGCGTCCAAGAGCGGGCGTTTGACGATTTTTTCACCACCAAGCCACAAGGCACCGGTCTTGGCCTGACTTTCGCCCGCCGGGTCGCCGAAGCGCATGGCGGCGATGTTTTGCTGACCAGCCGCGAGGGATTCGGTACGCTCGTCTCCCTCGAGATTCCCTTGCGGGCGCCATCCGGATGAAAGCCAGCATCAAGGAGCACGGCAGCGTGCTCGTTGTGGACGACGACCCGGCCGTGGGCAAGGTGCTGGAGGCGTTGCTGGCCCAGGACGGAATCGCGTCGAGCCACGTGCTCAGCGGGTCCGACGCGCTCCAGGCGCTCGGACGGCACCCCTACGACGTGCTCGTGAGCGACGTGCGGATGCCCGGCATGGATGGCATGCGACTGCTAGCCGAAGTCTCGATGAGCTGGCCGGACATCCCCGTCATCTTGATGACCGCCCATGGCACCATTCCTTTGGCCGTCGAAGCGATGAAAGCCGGCGCTGCCGACTTCGTTCTAAAGCCATTCGATCGCGAGGAGATTCTGTTCTCAGTGCACAAAGCGTTGGAGTCCGTCCGTCGGCTTGGGACTATTCCGCCGCCGGCAGGCGAGAGCCTCCTCACCGCCTCCCCGGCGATGCAGGAGGTGCAGGACCTGATCCGCCGGGCCGCCTCGGGAA
>Ga0126383_10001102_pt1 | contig 16410 bp, 12 predicted proteins | sample PanSoiMetPlot_35_FD_96882 | JGI IMG/M metagenome (GOLD analysis project Ga0126383, IMG submission 96882) | Tropical forest soil microbial communities from Panama - MetaG Plot_35 | ecosystem: Environmental > Terrestrial > Soil > Tropical forest > Bulk soil | place: Panama | collected 2016-02-17
AGCGTTGCCCAAAAAACCTGAAGAATGGCTGGAAGTTGCCTCACCGCCGCAAAAAACGCGCGGCGTCTTCAAACTGTTTTTAGGCTACGCCCCCGGTGTCGGAAAAACTTTCAACATGCTCAGTGAAGCGCTGCGGCGGCGCAGCCGCGGCGAAGACGTGGTGATCGGCGTCGTGGAAACCCATGGACGCCAAGGAATTGAAGAGTTGGCCGAGCAGTTGGAACGTATCCCGCGCAAGAAAATCGAATATAAGGGGACGATTTTCGAAGAAATGGATGTGGACGCGATTCTCGCGCGGCGCCCGGCTGTAGCGCTCGTAGACGAGCTGGCGCATACGAACATTCCGGGAAGCAAGCATCGCAAGCGCTACGAAGACGTGCAAGAAATTCTGGCGGCAAATATCGATGTAATCTCGACGCTGAATATTCAGCATATCGAGAGCCTTGCGCCGGTCGTGCGCTCGATTACGGGGATCACCGTGCGCGAGACGGTGCCGGACTGGGTGCCGCTGACGGCATCTGAAACCGTGATGGTGGACCTGACGCCCGAGGCGCTGCATAACCGCATGAAGCGCGGCGACGTGTATAGCACGGAAAAAGTCGAGCGTTCGTTGAAGAATTTTTTTCGTCGCGGCAATTTGATCGCGTTGCGGGAACTGGCGTTGCGCCAAGTTGCTGAGCAGGTGGACCGCAGCCTCGAATCGTACATGGAGGCGCAGGATATCCGGAAGAATTGGGGCGTAAGGGAGCGCATGGCAGTGTGTATTTCCGCGAATCCCGCCGGGCAATATCTTATAGCGCGCGGGGCGAGGATGGCGCGGCGCATGGATGCGGAGCTGTACGTCGTTCATGTGGACCGCGATTTTGGGATTGGTCCGCGTGAATCCAATCCGAATGCTTTGGCGGCCAACCTACGCTTCGCCGAGAGTCTGGGCGCAACGGTGATTCGCTTGAAGGGGAAAAGTGTTGCGGACACTGTGGCGAATTTTGTGCGCTCCAAGCACATTACCCAGGTGATCTTTGGGCGGGCGCCAGTGCGCGATTGGAGAAAATATCTCTATCTCTCCGCGGTGCATCGTTTCCTGCGTGAATCTCCTGCAGTGGATGTCCACATCGTGACCCAGGAAGCGGACGAGTAACCATTTTCTGACCCTGCAAGGCCCTACTTTTTGGTTTTTGTAGCGCCCTCGGGTCAACGGAAGGTGGCGGAAGCGTGTGGGAGTCGAATGTAATCCGAGACGGAATTTCAAGGACTTACGAGGAGCGCGGAGGAGCAAAAAGCCGCGTAAAGAGCACTGAGGAACTGTTATTGTTCCCTGATTTGTTCCCTCGTTTCTCGCGAGTCTTTGAATATCCGAACCGCGGGAAATTCGCCCACACACCTACTTTGCACACGTCGGCTAAGAGATACAAATTTTGCGGCACGGATGGCAAGCCGACTGTTGATCCCCGACGCCCCTTCTACCTCAAGCCGTACTGGAACACGATCGTCGAGCCATCATTCAGTGTAATCGTGTACACGTACGTCTGGTTCGCGAGCAAGTTCGCAGTGTTGATGTTTAAAGATCCGGCGATGATTTGGGTTAGATAGAAACTAGCAACGACGAATTGCTGGATTCAAAGGGGTCGCAGACCGGTGCCAAAGCCGGTATCCAAGGACAACCACCGCCAATATCAACCACAGCAGTTTTCTCACTCTAGGCATCCTCGCGATAATCACCATAACGACGGTCCAGCGATCTTATGCTTCGTGACCGTGGCGTGTGTCCAGTAAATGGAGCATTCTGGTGGAAGAGCGCACTTGCAGATCAGTCTCCACAATGGAAACCAGCAGTGGGTTCTTACTTTCCCCGAAGTATGAGAATCGAATACTTTTGCGAACGCTTCCTAAAGCTTTGGTATGAATCTCGTCAGAAAGGCATAATGTGTGCAGAATCGATCTACTCCGGTCAGGGCAACAAGCGCAGGCGACAAGTGCCTGCGCACCAATGGCTCCCGACAAGAAAACTATTTTTTATCTGGCGGGGGCTGCTGGCGTTGCTGGTCTTCGGTCCACGGCGGAACTATGCCCAAGGATCTCGCGTACGCGATGGACTGGCCGAGATGTTCCGAGGCGTGGCGCGTCATAAAGAGCAATATTCCGCGCTCAGTATTCCTGCCGCCAAACCAGTCGAGGCTTTTCTCCAAGTCGGCGTCCGGCATTTTCATGATTGCGTCGCGCTCATGCGCGAACGCGTCCTTCAGAATCCGGATCACCTTGGCTTTATCCGTCGTGGATTTTTCCAGCTTGGGGACGTCAATTCCGGCCGGAACAGGCGAACCGATGAGCGTCGGAAGGTTGTAACCGGCGGCGGAAACGTGCAAGAAAACCTCTGAGACGGAGCGAACACCAGGGGCGGGCCGCCAAGTGAATTTGTCTGCGGGGATGGCTTCAGCAAGGCGGCTAAATTTATCCTCTTGGATTCTGACCTCGGCCATGACTTCGGCACGATACCCGGAAAGGCCGGGCGTGGGGTCTTTGTAGGGGTTGACCTGAGCGGTAGCCCCGACACCAAATACTGCGACAATTGAGAGACACAGGACGGATTTGAGGACGCTATTCATCGGTTCCTCCTGAGCAATCCGGCAGGGTTGGCCCTAATTTTAACGTTGCCGGATGCCCTTTCGCTGGGGCAGTGACAGATAGCCATGAGCGCGCCTTTCAGACTACTAGCAAACATTTGCCCCACTCAGATCTTCTTTTTCTTAATTCGATCTAATCCGGTGCCTTGTCGCGATGGATACGGTTTTGTCGGATCAAATTAACTCCGCACACGTTATTAGAGCGTTTTCTGTGTAATGCACCGCAGTCATCGTCCCATTTTCGTGTGCCAAATTCAGACTCGCAGGCAGCGGATCAGGCTCCCAGACTGATTGAGCACGAGTTCGGTGACCTTACCGGCGGAATCCCTCAAGAATTCGGCCTCGACATCCCGCGTGCGCATGAAAAATTGCCGATCAGACTGCGCGTAAAAGAGAAAGTCAGGCCGATTTGGCAGGCGCATAATCAGGCGGCCATCTTTGGGCACGACGGAAAGAGTCGTGCCACTGAAGCTGTATTGACCCGCATAGGCCTCGAGCGTTTTCGCCGGGAGGCTGACGACCTTACGGTCGGCACGTCTAGTGAAGCGCGAAATTCTGTCAGCGACTTCGGCAGGCTGTTCGAGTTGAACTAAATGTCCCGCGTCCTTGATGACGACGCGCACCGCGTCGGGTACGCCAAACTGAATCACTCCGCAATACGCCTGGACATCGGGAATGTCAAATTCTCCTGCGACGATGATGGTGGGAGCCTGAATCTCTGCCAGACGCGAGCCGGCGCCTGGTGTTGGACGAATCTCGAGATTGCCAGCATAGCGAAGACTCTGCGGATACTTAAGGAGAGCGTCGAGGAATTTCCTACGGGCGGCTTCGTGACTGTCAGCGATAAGGAAGCGGTCCTTGGACCAATTCTCGGCGGCGGACTGCACATCGCCTTTTTCCAATGGCGCATTGTTCTTCTGGCCGCGCTCGGCAAAGTAAGTGGACCCTTCAATGCTGGCGTGGACCACAGGGCCGATCAGAAAAAGCCCTTCAACCATTTCGGGATGCTCCAACGCGAAATCAATGGCCAGCGCGCCGCCTGACGAATTGCCGACGATGAGGGCCGATTTGGAGTTCGTGTGCTGCAAGACTGCACGCAAGTCGCTAGTGGGGGAGAAAGGGGACTTGGGAGAATCGCTGCGGCCGTAGCCTCGGCGGTCATAGCGGATGACGTGGAATTCAGCGCACAGCTGCGGCCAAACGTGGTCCCACGTCGATGAGGCCAGAAGGCCGTCGTGCAAGAGCGCAATTGCGGGTCCCGAGCCGCACTCTTCGTAGTAAATCTTCGTCCCGTCTATTTCGAGAAACTGCCCCGGCTGACCTTGCGCCTGCGACGCAAGTTGAGAGGTGGCTTGGGCGCGTTCGGAAAGTAATGCTGCGTACATTAAAAGCAAGAAAGGCAAGACAGCAAGAAAACGATAAGGGTAGGCGGCAGCTCCATTACCAAACAACTGCATCTCAGAATTCACGATGAATGCCCCGGTATTCCCCAGAAATAGCCCTCGGTCGAGTCTCGCTTTCGTTGTGCCCCGTCTTCTCAGCCGCGGCTGGTCGGCAAAGGACATTCCAGCCGCCGCCAGGAGGACCACATTTGCATTCCGGCGGTGAAATAGGCCGCGTTGTAGGGTCCCGTGCCCTGCTACCTAGCCCGCCTGATTGCAGGAGGCTAGAAGATAAACTTCGCCGCGAGTTGAATTAAGCGAGGAGCGAACGCAGTAAATTCCTGGCCGAAACTCGCGCCGTCGCCGAAGCCATTGTCGATTCCGCCCGGGTTGAACTGAGTGTGATTGAACACATTGAAGACCTCGATGCGGAGTTGAAAAGAGGTATGCTCCGTGATGCTCGTATTCTTAAAGAGACCCATATCAAAATTATTGAGTCCGGGCCCACGCAAGCTATTCCGCCCGACGTTGCCAAACGTTCCGGAAGCCTCCTGCGTAAAGGCAGCCCCGTTGAACCATGCGTTCGGAACAGTAGCTTTGCCATCTCCGCCCTCATTAGTCGGCACGAGCGGGGCAAACGACCGCGGGTTACCGAATTGGACCTTACCGGCGATATTAGGCACGTCCTGGCATGCGAAGTCCGACAACTGGAACATGCAGAAGCCAGACGCAAAGTTATTGTCAACGATGTCGAGTGGGAACCCCGTCTGGAACGTGGTCAGGCCGGACCACATCCAACCATCAGAAACCCTGCTCGGGGCATGCTGAAAGGACCTCAGTTTCCGAATGCTGGGAATATTGTATACGTAGCTGATAACCAGCCGGTGCCTCGCGTCGAAGACCGAGCTGCCGTAGTCGCACGACGGGCAGTACGGATTTGCCGCGCGCTCCAGAGCAAGGGCCCCGAAACCACCGCCCCCAAACGAGCTGGCCTCAAACCCGGATGTGTTGTCGATCGAATGAGAATAGGTATAGGCAACAAGCGTCTGTAGACCGTGCGACATGTGCTTGTTCCAACTGATCTGCAAAGAGTTGAATCGCGAGTTACCCGTTGTCGTGATGTCGTCAATCGGGCCGTAAACCAGCGGGTTATACCGGAACAACTGTGGCGCGGCTTGCCAAAGGGTAAAGTCGCCGCCAGCGCAGGTGCCGGCGTTGGCAGGGACTGCGCAATAAGCCTGAACCGCCCCTGGGGATGTCGGAACGTTTACTGGAATACCCCGCGTCAGATGGTGAGCAACCGCTCCCACGTAGCCAATCGATAGAATCGAAGCGCCGGGAAGCTGGCGCTCCAGCGTCAGGTTAAAGTTCTCGGCCATCGGACTCACTGTGGCCGCATCTTGGAAGGCTATACCATTATAAATGGGCTCAAAGGGTGTAAGGTCCACGGTCGGAGATGGCGAAGGTGGCGTGAATGGGAACGGATTTGTTACCGTGGCCCCAGTCATGATGTGCGCGAATGGATTTGCAAAGCCCGGAGCTGACGCACCAGTGGAGGTAATGGAAAACGGCGGGGCTGTCAGGGTTTGCAATGTCTGCTCTTCTTCGGACCTGTTGTAGTAAATCCCGTAACCACCGCGGATGCTCGTTTTTCCGGGTCCACCCGTAAGTCGGCCCCCCCAACCAGGGCTATACGCAAACCCGAAGCGAGGGCCAAAGTTTCGAAATACATGCGACGTGCCTGTAGCGTGAACCCCGGGATCTCCCTGCCATACAACACCCATCGGTGCCAATGGGAAGAGCGTTGATTGCTGGTTTGGATTGAAGCTGATCAAACTGTGACCGTGCGCAAAGAGATCCTGGAATGGAGTGTCAACTTGCCAGCCGGTTCCATAGGTAAGCGTCAGGTTTGGGCGAACCTTGAACTCATCTTGGAAATAGCTGTAATACTCCTGGTTCCGGGCATCAATGATTGCCCCACTGCCTTGAGTGTAGTTAATAGGAATGCCGAGCAAAAAGTCCAATCCAGCAACGCCCGTGCCAAAAGGAGCGTTGGCATTCTGAAAGTTGTAAAAGCCGTCGTTCGCGGCAAAGAACGGGTTGAAGACCTCAAAGCGCCGCATATCGAACCCCGTTTTTAAGGTATGGTGGCCTAGAGTAAAGGAGAAGTTGTCTGTCGCTTCGTAGGTCTGGTCAATTCTTGGCTGGGGCCCATTATTGGAGAAACCCAGCGTAAATAAACCCTGGACCGTCATCCTTGGAAGCCCGGCCCCAGCTGGGTCCTGGGGACTGATGTTGAAACACATGTTACCGCCGCCGCCGACGTAACTCGAATTACTGGCGCAGAAGCTGTTAGGTAGGACAGGTTTCTGCGGAAATACGGCCACAAAGTTCAAACGCGTATAGCCGCCGCGCAGCTCATTGAGCATGTGATCGTTGAAGATATGCGTCCAGCTAAGCGCGCCCTGATTAAGAGTAGTCTCACTTTTGCTGCCGAAGCCCGGCAGAGTAGCTCCGGTAAAGGGCAACTCCTGCTTGGTAAGATTGTGTTGCCAGAACCACTCGCCCCATATTGGGTCTTTGGAGCCCAGGTGTTGGTCGACCCGCCCCAGGTATTGATTCGTACTCCCTGGATTGACCGGACTAAACTCGAATCTGTTGCCCGGGCTGTTCGGCAGGGGAACAAACTGAGACATGAGTTTCGCTGACAACGGGTTGAGGTCCTGTGTAGGGATGATACCCGTGCTGAAGAGCCCATTTGTTAGTAGTGCTCCAGTAGTTTGATTGTACGCTTTTCCGTAGAACGTGCCCGCTGGGCACGGCGTCCCGCTGGAAACCGGGCAGGGGGAACTAGCATCACCAAACAAAGGAAACGGGGACTGATCTGGGTTTTTGCCAGGGGTTATCGGATTTGTAGTAAGATCCGGCGGTGTGCCATTAAACTTGGAGCTGCTGCCACTGAAATCGCCGCCTTGCTGCGCCTGCGAGAAAACCCTAACGTTTCCCCCGGCTCCCGGCGCTCGGTTCCGGGTACCCTGATAGGAAAAGAAGATGAACGAGTGATTCTTCCAGATCGGGCCGCCTAAAGTGCCGCCAAATTGATTCTGGTGAAACACTTGCGGCTTCTTCGCAAAGAAGTTCCGCGCGTTCAGAAACGTGTCGCGATAAAAGTCGAAGGCATCACCGTGAAACTCGTTCGTGCCGGCCTTTGTAATAGCGTTGATCACGGCGCCGGAATTGCGTCCGAATTCGGGATTAATTACGTTCGTCACCATTCGAAACTCTTCAATCGCATCGGGACTCGGAATGATGAGCGGTAGATTCAGCGGAAGATCGTTCGTGTCGGTTCCGTTGATCAGGAAGCTATTCTGCTGCGTCTCGCTGCCGTTTGTCGCGAAGCCGCCTCGCGCATCGGCTGCTGCCACAACGCCTGGCTGAGTCTGCTGCAAATTGACCCAGTTACGGCCAAGGAGCGGAATGTCCACTATCTGACTTGACTCGATGACGGTGCCAAGCTGTGCGGAGCTACTATTGACCTGGACAGGATTGGCCTCCACAGTCACAGTCTCGGAAAGCTGGCCCACCTCCATCGTAATGTTTAAAACATAGATTTGCTCCACGGTTAGCCTAATAGCGGTGGAAGTAACGGCCCGGAAGCCCGATTTGCTGGCTTTCACAATATATGTGCCTACGGGGAGGTTCAAAAACTGATAGTTTCCCTCTGTCCCCGATGTGGCCTCGTACGGGATGTTTGTCCCTGTGTTTGTGGCGGTCAGCTTGACGCCCGGCGCGGCAGCGCCGGTCGCGTCCGCGACAGTACCTTGAATCCTTGCGTAAAGATCGTCTGCCTTAGCGCACGGAATAAATGTTGTCGCCACTATCAGCGCAAATATCAAAAGAATGGAAACAAGTAAAAGCAATGAAGAGCCACTCTTTAGAATAGATTTCATTCGGATTGTCCCCCCTTGAAATCATCGAAGCTCGAGGCCGTACAGCAGCCATGACGGGCCCAAACGTTTTTTCAAATTCGGGTATTTCTAGTCACGCCACCACTTGTCAGAAAAATTGTGCAAGAGGCATTCCAAGCAATGAGGAAAAGGAAAATGGTGGGATAAAACTATGGCTTGCTGTGACGACTTGATCATCCAAGGGGCCAAGTTGCGGAGTGAATCAGTCTGGAGTGCGAGTTAGGTCAAGTCTGTCTGGCAACACTCATACCAAAAACGGTAGAAAGTGCTCGCAAGAATATGCGATCCCATACTTCAGAGGAAAGAAGAACTCCTTGCTGGTTTCCAGTCTGTCGACTTGAGTGAAGACTCAAGGGTTTAGGGGGGGACCAGCTAGACTTTTTAGGAATTCTTCAAGATGGTTCCAGTAGCCGCGGCTCACAGATAGACTTTTGCCACTCTTGAGAAGGAGCAGATACTCACCCTTGCCGCACGCCTGTATCTCTTTTATGCATTCTGAATTGACAATGAAGGATCTGTGGATCCGCACAAACTTATTCGAATCGAGCCTTTCTTCCATAGTGCCAATCTTCTCGCGCAGCAGATGGGCCTGGTTACCGACATGGACACTGACATAATTTCCTGAAGCCTCAATCCAATCGATTTCCTTAACGCCGAGAAACAATATCCTCCCCCCTGACCGGATGAGGAGTTTCTCTCCTTTGGGGGCAGAGGTCCCACCGCTAGTTTCCGAGGCACTACTTCTCGCACGGATCTGAGACCGCACTCTATTTAGCGCTTGCTTGAAGCGGTCCTCATCGAAAGGTTTTAGAAGGTAGTCCTGCGCCTGAATATCGAAGGCGCGCACAGCGTACTGTTCATAAGCAGTCGTAAAAACAATGATGGGAGGCTGTTTCCGGTCAATTGCGTCGATCACTCCGAAACCGTCGATTCCGGGCATCTCCACGTCAAGAAAAAGAACATCCGGTTTCTTTTCCTGAATCTGCGAAACTGCTTCCGGCCCGTTTTTGCACACTGCAACGACGTTTATGTCCGATTCCCTTTTAAGGAGGGACACAAGTCTCTGACGAGCCAATAACTCATCTTCGCCAACGAGCGCTTTGATCATATGATTCGTCATTCTCATCGCTCGCGTTCACGGAATGTAACAGTCAGGGGCAAGGTACGTATGAAGACTGCCTTGAATTCTCATAGGTTGCCGCTAGGTCGGCGCGTCCGCTGACGGCCTTACATCGTCTAGGAGTGCTCCAGTTGCGTCACCGGAGTTCTCCGTCGGCCGAGACGCCCGGAATGGGATACCAATGTCAACTTCAACTCTGTGGCCGGGCAAAGATTTTATCTCCAGATGCTGCATGTCTCCGTAGAGACTGCGAAGGCGAACTTTGAGGTTGCCAAGGCCGAGCCCATCTTTCACATTTATTGCGCTTGAATCGAGTGGCGGAACATCGTTAGTAACTTTGATATCCAACCATTCGTCTCTTCGATGCACGTCAATGTCAATCGTCCCAGCGCCTGTTCGCTTGGATATCCCATGCTTGATGGCATTTTCTACGAGGGGCTGAAGCAGGAAGTACGGAACAGACGCAGTCAAGGCATCTGGATCGATTGTCATTTCCACGAAAAGTTGCTCCTGAAAGCGAAGCTCTTGAATCTCGAGATATTTTTTCAACAAGTCCAATTCCTGCTTTAGGGTGACTTCGTTAGCGTCGGCCTCCGCAATACTCATTCTCAGCAAATCGCCTAGACATGCGATCATTCTCTCAGCTGTTCTCACGTCCTGATGCATGAGCGCAGAAATCGAGTGTAGGGCATTGAAGAGGAAATGTGGCTGCAGTTGCATCTTGAGAACCGACAGCTGCGCGCGTGTCAACTGCGTCTCCAATTGGAGCGACTTGACTTCCTCATTTCTGAACTTCTGATAATAGGAGACCACGGTAGCAATGAACGTTATAACGCAATAGATCCAAATGTCGTTCTCAGCATCGAAGAGGAAGGTCCTCTCGAATAATCGGCCAAAGGAAACGCTCCGATCAGCCGAATAAGCAAGGCTCTGGAGGGGGACTCGGATCACAGCCTCTCCGACGGTTAGACATGCCAATGCGCCAACATGAATGGGGGTAATCCTGTGGAGCTCTTTTAGTTGAAACGGAAATCGCCAAGATAAGTACAGAACGGCCGGAGTCAAAATCAAGGCCCATATTGAATAAAATAGGAGGTTCGGTGTCGCTGCGCGGCTCCAGGATATCGACCTTCCACCGAACAACGCCAGTCGATGCGTAATCCAAGATCCGATAACAAAGATGACGATCCAGACTGGAACAAGCAGTAACCAAAGCTTCCAGATCTGCTTCAACGAGTCGTCATTCGGACGCATGGGAGAATCCCTCATTGCCATTCGCGTGTTAGAGCAACGTCTGCTTAAGCGCGACGACAGCTTCTCGCGGGAACCATACTGCGCAAGAAACGATACAGCATCCTGCCGAGACTTCCCTCAGGCGCGCACACGTTGTTGCTCAATCGACAAGCCTTCACTGTAGATGGTAAGTCATTTCGCAGCGTTTAGAATCCGTACTGCATTTGGCACCGAGAAGGCACGAGAGAAACATAATTCAGAATGGGCCCCTTGGAATTGGCATGGGGGACAAATTGAGGTCCTAGCGTGATGAAATGCCGTATTACCGGGACCGATTCACCTTCTACGAGCTAACAATTCTGCTCCTTATCGCGTCGAAGTATCTAGAATACCGATCAGTTGAGACCTGAGTGGGGCGAAGACCCGTGGGACTCATGAGGTTCTGTCCATCGCCGTCAATGGGACGCGTCATTTCGTTTCCGCGCCACCAAATTTGCCGTTGCTTTGGGTTTTGCGGGATACATCGAGATTGTCAGGCCACGATGGCACCTCGTCCACAGCGCGAGTAAGAACGTTACGTTCAAGACCAACCCGAGTATACCAACCTCGGGTCCAAGGAAACCCAGGTTCTTGATACCCAACGCACCCACTCTCGATCCAATTCCGAACAGGACGTAGGCCATGCCGTTCCACACACCGTGGCTCACACTGGACACGATGATTGAGCCGGATTGCCACCGCATCAAGCCCCATACTGCTCCGATCACGGCGGCGTTAACTAGAAACACGGGGACTTGTGACCGCGGGGGCTCGAAGCCCGTCTTAAGAATCGCTTCGGACCAGTGCCACGACGCGAACGCGATGCTACTCCACATAAGGACGCTCTTCTCGTTTACGCCTGCCCTTTTCAAAGACGCCCATAGCCATCCGCGAAAAAAGCCATCTTCGGTGACGACCGCCACTAAAATAGTCGAGACAGCGGTCAACACGAAGTTGATGCCGACTTTCTTCCAGTTGGTATGCGATAGGTCTGTGGCCCCAGCCCTCGCGGCCGCGAAGATAAGCATTGCGGCGATGGTCGCTGGGTAGAGGAGAGCTATCACGTAGTGTTGCCAGCGTCCCCAAGCGAATCCCACTTCTCTTCGTGGAAGCCTTTGTGCGTACCAGAAAATTGCCAGAAGTACGGCCAGTGGAAGGGCGCTGAACGCGGCGAACCCGGTAGCGTCCATCGTGGAAGTAATCGCAATGGCCGCCAACACGCCAAGGACGGGGCAGCGCAGGTCTGTGCTCATTCTTCGCTCCTTTTTGGCGAATCCTGACGACGAAACAGAGTTTGAAAGTCGGCACGCTCTTTCTAGCCTCTGGTCTCCAGCCCGTTGACCTCAGCAATTCGCTACTTCCCCGATTTCCCTGCCACTACCCCGAGCCTCTTCTCTACCTGCTCGTGCAAATCCCGCGGAGCTCCAAACCACGTTCCTGCTGCGTTTCCCGCTCCGTCGAACAGGAACAGGGTCGGCACGGCCGCTACGTCGCTGAACCGCAGAGACTTGTGGAACAGCGCGATCTCGACCGCCGTAGCCGACTTCCCCAGGTAGTGCAAACCATCCGCAGCCGACGACACCGAGGCATAGGGGCGACTTGCCATATAGAGAGTAAGAATCTGACCTTCCCGCGCCTCTGCCAGAGCTCGCAGCGCCGCCGGCTTGTTCGCCCAGGACGCCCCCCTATAACGCCCCTCCAGTTGTCCAATCTCCCCGTCCGCTTCGTGCACGCCTCGAAAACCGGCAAACCTCGAGGTTTTCCGGGTGCGCCGTGGCACCCAACACAATCATCTAGGTAAAGTTTCCCGCCCGCAATCAGGTGTTCGTCGGTTGCGGGAAACGGGCTCCGCAATTTGGGAGCTTTGCGACGGACTGAGGCATGGACTGCCGAGTACATCAACCGGCTTTCCCATGCAGGCGCATTCTCGTCAGACCGCGTGTCTGCGAAGCCGAACTCCAGATAGGTCCGCGAGGCGACGACGATCAACGCCACTGCTGCGAGAAAACCAAAGAGAACATCTTCAAGAATCGACCTCCGACGCTGGTTGAGGTTTACCAGTGGACGGGCTTTTCGTACTCTAGTGGTTATGTTTTACTCGCCAGCTTATGTCAGTCCTTGGATTCTTTGATCTTTCTCAACATCTCTCTTGCGTTGTCATTCTTCGGATCTAAAGTTAGAGCCTTTTCATAATTCTCTTGGGCCTTTTTTATGTCTCCCGACTTTATGTACGCTTCCGCGAGGCTATCCCAAACATTTCCTGATTGGGGAAAGATTTCCGCATTTAACTGAAAGACTTGAATAGCAGAGGGTGGATCGTTCTTCTCCAGCATTTCGTAGCCGAAACTGTTCAGGGAATTCTCGCCAAAGTCGTACGACCCTCTGTCGTAATATTTCTTTTTCAGATCCCCATAGTAGTCTAGCGCGGCCTTGATTCCTTTTTTCCTGTACTGTTCGCCAAGTTCCTCCGCGAGTGCCATTGGTCTGGGACGGCCACGGTGGCAAGTGTGGCACCCCATGCTTACCCGTTGGTCGCCGCTGGGCTCGATCTTCTTTAAATGATCGTTGATATCACCGAGCATGCGCAACATTTCGCGGGCGCGATTCTTGTTCGGATTATCGTCGGAAGCGAAGTCGTAGGTGGTGAGTGATTTGCCCTCCTCGCCTTTGTGACAATAGGAGCACCGAACCCCCAGCGCTCTTGTAAACCCGACCATCACGGGCCGCAATCGGGTGCCCGGCCAATCCTTGGGCAGTACCTGAAGGTTGGACGGTTTTTCCGGCCATGACCAACTTTCTTGCGGTCGCGCCGCAAAAGCGAGAAAAACTGTGAGCGTGATGATGCCCAGTATCCTTCCCATAAATCTTGGCATGATGATATCTCCTCGGCGCTGGAGACTCGATCTCCAGGCCGTCTCTGATATAGGCGCGAACCCGTGCGCGAACACTGCTCAAAGGTCCTTGGATTTTGTAGCCCGCTGAAGAACACACTTCAATAGGATTGGGACGAGCCGCTCTTAAGATGGGACAAAAAGGCAGGGTGCGGAGTTGAGGACTTGCGGGGAACGGCGATTTGCCAGAACAAAGTTGGCCGAGAGGCTCAAGAAGAAAAACGTACTGGTACCAATTTTCCCAGTACATTTTCCTTTTTTGAGGCCTCTGAGTATATAGAGGGGAGTTCTCGCCCCATTTGTCCTCTGGGTTAGGTAGAGCCGTCCCGCTGCCGCGCTCCTAATTTCGCTGCTCAAATACCGCCAGGGGTGACGCATCCTTGCTGAGTTGTGTTTATTTCACGCCAGCGGGACAGCTTGGGCCGAGCCATTTGGACTCGGAACTCCCATTGATGTTCATAGTGCGGCCGCCCTCGGTCACTGTTGACTGCACAGACCCTTTTACGCGTTCGGAATCGATGGCCTGTATGGAAATATGAGTGTCGCTCTTAGTACCTTCCCCAGTGCAGACTTCGCGGACCTCAAGGTTGCTACCTGTGGATTTGATCACTGTCTCTGTGCACTTCTGGTCGCCTTTGCCTTTGTCGCTGAAGGGGTTTTGCGTCAGCTTTTCCTTTGTCAGGCAGTTCTTGTGCGTGCGCGTGATTCCGTTCGCCCTGTTCTTCATGGCAGCCTCGAACTTGGCGTGCTGTTCGGGGGTCATTCCTGCGGCGACGTCCGGAGGGATGCCGACCTGGCCGGTGGTCTTCATAGCCGTGGTCGTCTCCCAAAGACCTGTCTTGACGTTCAGCGGTTGAACTTGGTCCTGCGCCGTTCCAATAAGAATCCACGAAAAAAAGAAGACGCCCAAAAACATTAGCTTCCGCATACATTCCTCCTTGCAGATACTGATTCACTTGTATTATCCGCTTCATCCCTTCCACCCTACGCGAGTTGGTTTTTTCACGCTCGGCTCACGTCCGGTGTGGAAACATAGGTTACTTTGCTGCCGCCGTTCTGCTTCGGGACGCCATCACCCGCGACCTGGGCGGCGGGCGGTTCGCTCAGGTCTTGGCTGCCCTCGGCATCGCCCGTTCCGGTGTCTGTCTGGTTCGCTCAACTCAAATTTGAGAAGAAGTGCGAACCGACAAACTTCTTGCACCTGACCCAGAGCATCCGACCGGCGAGTTGACAACGTCTGTAAAGACGGTCACGAACTGCACTGGCGGCTGACCTCGACGCGACGGTTGTGTGCCCTCCCCAGATCAGTATCGTTGGTATCCAGCGACCGGCTGAAGCCATAACCCTTGGTCTTGAGCCGCGTGGCCGGAACGCCGAAGCGATTAACCAAGACGTCGCGCACTGAATTCGCCCTGCGTGTCGACAGGTCGATGTTGTATTCCGCCGACCCGATGTTGTCGGTGTGCCCCTCGATGGTGACCACCCAGTCCGCGTGCTGTTTCAGGACCTCCGCGAAGCGCTGGAGCGCCGGCATCGACACCGGCAGCACCTGGGCGCTCGCGGTCGTGAAATACACGCCGGTCAGCTCCGCCCGGCAGCTCTTGCCGGCCAGTCCTGGGGCGATTGATGTCATTCCTCCTGCTATCCCTCCCTTACCGAACTTGGACTCAGCACTGAACTGATCGACGATACGGGTCACGACCTCGTAACAGCAGTGGACTGACCACTTGAGAAGCAGCGGGTTGTCCGGGTTATCCAGGAACCAAAGCTCTGGCGTGATCGTGCGATCGAGGAACTTGAGCTCCCCGCGAGCGTGCACCGCAGGCAGCGGCGTGGGTTTCCCGTTGAGCAGGACCGGGAACGGCTCATCGCCGCTACCGACCCGCTCGATCGTGCCGCGGTAATAGTGACGAGTCGGCGAAGACAGCAGCATCGTCACGCCGGAGGCGATGAGCTGCGAACTGCCCGCGCTCGTCGACATGCCGCCGGCGAAGTTTCCCAGCGCCTCAAGGCCTTGGTCGGGCTCGTTGACGCCGAGGACGAAAGCGACGTTGCCCGTGCCGTGCAAAGCCCTAAGCACCACGCTCGAAGTGCCCATAAACGTCTGCCCGGGCATCAGCTCCGGCTCGTCACTTCCGAAGAGAATCTTCATGCGCGCCGCGTTGCGCAAGTCCTCGCGCCTGACCGTACGCTGGTACGAGCGCAGGGTGTTCTCGAGGAGCGTCGCGGCCGCCGCGCCGCTCGTAGCACTGATGTTGAAAGTTAATATCACCTTGTCAGCCCCCGCGTCCGCGACGGAATAGACCGACTCCGTGTCGGCAATGGGTACGGATCCTCGGCTCGAAACGAGGCCCGCGTGAGAGGTCACCGTAAACACTAGGCCAGACGCCAGCGGCACGATGTCGGCTCCAGGCGGCGCGCCCGTCTGCCCCGCGGCAATGATGATTGGAGCAGCGAGCGCGCAGGAAGCAAGCCCCAGCGCCGCTAGACGCGCGGCCCATCGCGTCGACCATCCAGAATGCAGAAGCACTACCTGGATCATCAGTCCTCGCCGAGACGACACATTGGGATGTTCGGATCGATAACTTTCCATTGCGGGGCGCGCGAAACCTCCTTTCTCCTCGTTCAAAGCCTGGACATCGCCTTTTCCAGCATCCTTAGCGGCGCGTTTTTCGGCGCGTCTTTCGCCAGGCCCAGCGTGTCCACGCTGATCATCACGTCGTTCTTCACGGCGTAGTATTGTCCTGGGCGCGCGCCGGTTGCCGCCGCTTCCCAGGACGGGCTCGCAGGCAGTTCGTTACCCCCGATGCTCTCGACCGCCTGCTTCTCATTGGCTTGCAGGCCCGCGCTCATGCCCTTCAGGAGCCCTTGAACCATCGCGGTGTTCTTGCGAAGTTCGCGGAAGCCGTCCGTCCATTGGACCTCCAACTCAACCGTCGTCCGCAGTTTCGACCCCCACAGTCCCTCGACCGTACGGTAGTACTCGCAGCTATCACCGTTGGACTTCGGGTCCGCGTCCAGCGTGCCGCCCATGAGCGCTTCGGCGTCGGCGCGCGTGATAAGAGCGCAGGGGTCACATCGCTTAGGCCGATGCGCCGCCTCGTAGATCTTCGCTGCCTCCGCCCCGGCCGGGCCGTTGATGGCCAGCGGATGATC
>Ga0126383_10001103_pt1 | contig 16409 bp, 12 predicted proteins | sample PanSoiMetPlot_35_FD_96882 | JGI IMG/M metagenome (GOLD analysis project Ga0126383, IMG submission 96882) | Tropical forest soil microbial communities from Panama - MetaG Plot_35 | ecosystem: Environmental > Terrestrial > Soil > Tropical forest > Bulk soil | place: Panama | collected 2016-02-17
CCAACGAGCGCGTCGTGTGGCCCTGGCCTGTGAGGTCGTCAGCGAGGACCACATCACCCGGTCCAAAACGGCGCGTGGTGCCATCGCCGATCCCGATTTCCATCTGCCCCACGAGAATAAAAATGTATTGTCGCCGGGGCGCGGTGTGCCAATCGCTCCAATAGTCCGCAGGGAAACTGCGGAACACGAGGTTGGCACCCGCCTGAAGCGCAATATTGTGGCTCCCCTCGGCCGGCAGAGGGAGATCTTCAAAATGGGTCTGGCTGTCGTGGCCCGTATATATCCGTACGATCATGCGCGTGCTCCTTCCCACAGAGAGATCATCGTGCACGCAAAGGCGTACTCCGTCATCGCCGACGACGAAACCTCTGGCATCCTTGCTCCGCACGCTTCCACGGGAATGCCAAGATTTTTGCCCGGCCGCTTTCGACCCTTCAGCGATGGTTCCCTTGTGCTCGCAAAAGGCCCGCCCATGCCCCCCTTCCGGTGATTGGGCCGAGGCTCCCTTGGATTTGGGGATTTAGGCGGATGGAGCGATACCGTTGGCGGCGCGCTCGAGTGCGGCGATGTCGATGCGCTTCATTTGCATCATCGCGTCGAAGGCCCGCCTTGCCCGGGCGCGATCGGCATCGCCGATCAGCCTGATAAGCTGGCGGGGAACGATCTGCCACGAGACGCCGAAGCGGTCTTTCACCCAGCCGCATTGCTCAGCCTCGGGGACCGCCGAGAGTGCATCGGCGAAGCGATCGGCCTCGGCCTGGGTCTCCACCGGAATCTGGAACGAGATCGCTTCATTGAATTGGAATTGCGGTCCGCCATTCAGGCCGGTGAACGGTTGATTCATCAGTGTGAACTCGACCAGTAGCACGTCGCCTGCCTTGCCCGACGGGTAGTCACTCGGTGCGCGATGGACCGCATCAACCTGGCTGTTGGGGAACACGGAGGCATAGAACATGGCGGCCTCTTCGGCGTTGCCATCGAACCAAAGGCACGGGGTTATGCCAGACATGGAGACTTTCCTCCTAAAAGTGGCCGCTCAGGAGCCTAGTAGGCTCTCTTGATATCGGAGCACTGCTGGGGGACCAAGGGTCATGCGGCCAGAGCCCGCCTCAAAGCGCGTACCTAAATAGGTACCGACCACCCCGTGGACGGCCTTCATTGAAGGGGAACAAATCGGCTGATCGCCGACCTAGTCTAGACCAAATTCGCCTCACGAGGTTCGGAACTGCAGCCGCTGATCGGTCAGGAACACCGCGTAGAAATAAAGCTCGGCGTCGAGTGCTCGCTTTATGTTCTCGGCGCGCCGGAACCCGTGCTGCTCTCCGTCGAACAACAGATAGAGAAACGGGATCCCCCGCCGGCGCAGTGCGTCGACCATCTCCTCGGCTTGTTGCGGTGGGACCACCCTGTCCTCGGCGCCCTGGAAAAAGGCCACCGGCACGGTCAGCAGCTGCGCGCCATGGACCGGGGATCGGGCCGAATAGAGGTCTTTTCGCTGCGGATAGGGTCCGATCAGGCCGTCGAGATAGTGCGCCTCGAATTTGTGCGTGTCTTTGGCCAACGCCTCGAGATCGCTGATGCCGTAATAGCTCGCACCGGTCTTGAAATCGCTGCGGAACGTCAAGGCGGCAAGCGTCGTATAGCCTCCGGCGCTGGCGCCGCTGATCGCCCACCGCTCCGGATCGACCCGCCCCGCCGTCGCGAGGTGGCGTGCGCCATTGACGCAATCGGCGACATCTACAATGCCCCAGTTTCCCTGCAATCGAAGCCGGTATTCCCGGCCATACCCGGTACTGCCGCCGTAATTGACGTCCAGAACGGCAAAGCCGCGGCTCGTCCAATATTGCGTCCTCCAGCTGAGGGTCGGGGACGCCGCCGAAGTCGGACCGCCGTGGCAGTGCACGAGCAGCGGCGGAAGCTCGCCGGCGAGAGGGGTGAAATCGGCGTTTTGCGGAGTGTAGAACAAACCGTGCGCCCGCAGCCCATTATCGGTCTCGAACGTCACCGCCTCGGGTATGGAGAGATACTTTTGGTAATTCTCCACCTCTTGCGTCGTCGACCGTTTCAATATCGTTCTCGGCCCGGATGCGAGGTCTAGCTCGACTATGGCCGGCGGGCTCGTTGGCGAACCGCCTCGGAAATAGACCCGTTGCGCGGCTGCTCGGACGAACGAGATGTCGTCGTATTCTGCGGCAAGCGGGCGTGCTTCGAGCGATCTGAGATCGATCGCGGTCAGCCGGCATACCCCGTCTTCCACATAGCTGCAGACGAGTTGATCGACCGAGGCGAAAGCGAAGGTCGGGGTGCGGAACTGCCACTGCGCTCTGCCGAACTCCGCCGCCCGGGGGTAGACGGGCGCAACCGGAGCGGAGGCGCCGAGCGGATCGCCGGGGACGCGGAACAGGTTCCACCACCGTTCGCGGAGCGAGGGCTGGGCGCGGTCGGAGACGAAATAAAGCATTCCGTCCGGCGACCACTCGGGTTGAAAAATCGACTCGTCATCGCCGCCGGCTACCAACCGTTTTCGTCCGATCGTCCCATCGCCGGCCACCTCCGCGACCCACAATTCGCAGCCGATCCAAGGCATGTTCGGATGATTCCACTCAAGCCAGGCGAGCCTGTTGCCATCCTGACTGAGACGTGGCGACGCGTAAAAGTCGCGTCCGGACTGTAACACTCGCTGGGGCTGCGACGGGTCCAGCGGGACTTCCACCAGCGAATTGACCGGCTCCGGCCCACTCTCCGTGTGGTCTTCACGCACCCAGAGCATCCGGCTGCGTCCGGCATCAAACTCACCATCCGCATAGCGGAGGCCTTGCGTCACAGCCGGCTGGAGGGTGATCGCGACGGGCGCCGTTCCCGGCTCCTGACGATAAAGGCGCTGGTCGGCATCGTTGCAGAAATAAACGACACCGCCGGCGACGAGGTATGCGCCGCCGCCATATTCCTGGACCCGCGTGCGCACGTTGAAGGCGCGACCGGTCGCCGGGACAGGCGAAGTAACGTCAGCCTGCGTGCCGTCCGCGGCGCGGCGAACAAGGACCGAGCGTCCACCCTCCTGCGGGCGGGCTTCGAGCCAGTAGACATCGGAGCCGTCGAGCAGAATGTCGCCGAGTCCGATCGAAGAGGCGACGATCAGGTCGGAGGTGATCGGCGAGGACCAGGAACCATAAGCCGCTACCTGTGGCTCGGGCATCTCACACCTCTGACCATCATTGCTTCAGTTCGCCTCCGGCGTCGTGTCCTACACATCGTAGTAGTCACGGCGACCGGGTCCAGTCGGAGCCGGCCAGCCCCTTCTCAACCCTCGGATTGCCTCGGGTACCGTCACTCAGAATTCGTATTTATCGATGACCATCGGCTCGTGACGGGCGGCGGAGATCCACTCCTGCATTGCCGGAACGCCCATGATCGCCTCGCAATAGGCTTCCGCCTCGCGCTCGAGTACAATCCGGTAAGTTCGAAAACGGGTCACGATCGGGGCGTAGGTCGCATCGGCAATGCTGAAGCGGCCGAACAGAAAATTACCTTTGCCTTCGCCAAAGCGTTTCCGGCAGTCACGCCAAATCGACATGATCCGATTGATTTCGGCTTGGACCTCGGGGGTGACGCCGCGATTGGGGAAGCTCGATCGCACATTCATCGGCAAATGGGCACACAGCGCCTGAAAGCCCGAATGCAATTCGGCGCAAACCGAGCGGGCGACCGCGCGGGCGTCGTGATCCCGCGGCCACAGCTGAAAGGTCGGAAACGACTCGGCGAGATATTCGCAGATCGCCAGACTGTCCCAGACGACGAGGTCGCCGTGCCGCAACGCAGGCACGGTTCCCGACGGCGAATACTTCATGATCGTCGCCTTGCTCGTCGCTTCATACAGCGGGATCACGATCTCGTCGAATGCGACCCCCGTCTGCTTGAGGACGAGCCAAGGTCGCAGCGACCAGGACGAGTAATTCTTGTTCCCGAGATAAATCGTAAAGTCGGCCATCAGGCGGACCCCGCGCAGCTGTGGGAGCGTACTGTGCCGGGAACCGGGTCCGCGTGCAACGGATGGCGGAAGAGGCAGGAGTCGAACCTACCGAGGACGCCTGGCGCCCTCCAACGGGTTTGAAGCCCGCGCGAGTCACCGGACCCGATGCTCTTCCAAATCGATATTGCCGGTTCTTTGCGCTGCTTCAAAGGGTCAAACAGCTCGCCTCTTCTCGTCAGGTGAACACCTCGCCGCCGCGCAGCACGATCCGCGCGTCGCCGGTCCGCCGTGTCGCGCCCATCTTGTCGAAATACTCGAGGATCTCGATCGTTAGATTGCGGCCGACGCCGGAAAGATCCTTAAAGCTCGCCGCGGTAAATGTGCCGTCGGGCGAGCTGTCGGCCAGTTCTCGCGCGATTTCGCAAAGGCGTCCAAGGGTCTGCGGGAGAAAGAAGCGGTTGTCGGCGACGCGGGCGACCCGGCCCAGCCGTTCGGCGCGGCTCAGAAAGTGCTCTACCGCGTCGGGCTCGAGGTCGAGCAGGACCGCCAGCTCGCGAATCCGCGGTGGTCGCAGATCGCCACAGGCGAGGAGGAGCGGGTAAACGCGCTCCCAAAGCCGCTCATCCGACCGGGTCAGGCGCGGCTGGTGTTCGGGCAAGCGCCAGATCGGGCCTTGACGCACGGCCCGGCCCGTGGCGGCGAGCTGGTCGAGCGCCGCGTCGAGCGCAGCATCGGGTGCTTCGCCACGCAATTGCCTGATCAAGACTGGCCGGCTGGGACCCAACGCGTCCGGTTGCGCGTGATGCCACGCATCGAGCACATCGATGATCTTGTCCCCCAGCCCGGCAAGCCGCTCTCGGGTCACTGCGACCGAAGCGCTCGCCGTCCCGACTCGCAGAAATTCGCCGGCTTCGGTCAACCGATCGAGTTCGCTCGGTGCCAGGTTGCGCGCCAGGCCGAATTGGCTCAGATCGACCACCCCTTGTAGCGCAAGCAAGTGGGCCAGAGACAGCTTCGGGTCTGTCATGGCGAGCGCCGCGAGCGCCGCAAGGCGCGTTGGTTGCCTGCGACCGCGGCGGGGCGCAAACGGGTCGACGACACGTCCGCCGGCCAAAGTGCGACGGGCGGCGTGATCGCGCAATACCACACGGTCGCCCCACAGCGCGCCAATCGGCTGATCGAGGTCGATCTGCACGAAACCGGTGTTTCCCGGGGCGATTTCTCGCGAGCTGAGCACCGCAGCGCGGCCGATGACATCCGTCGTGCCGAGGTGCAGATGGACCGGCAGGCCGTCGCGTAGAGGAGATTCGGCATAACGCGAGACGCGCAACGAGAGGTCGAGACGAGGCGTCAGCGCGTGCCGTTCCGCCGTGACAACCCAATCGCCGCGGCGCGGTTCGCTGCCTTTCGGAAAAGAGCCGACGAGATTGATCGCGCATCGCTCGCCGGCCGCGACGCTGTCGGCTGGCCGGTTCTGTCCATGCAGACTGCGCACCCGCAAGGAAATGCCACCGGCGCTGAGCAAGAGGCGGTCACCCGGCGCCACCTTTCCGGCGGTGACGGTGCCTGTCACAACGAGGCCGATGCCGGGCAGGGTGAAGACCCGGTCGATCGGCATACGGAACAGCCCTGATGCGGCGGCCGCGGCCCGGCTGCGGGCAGCGGCCTGGGCGCTTTCTTGAAGATGCCCGGAGAGAGCGGCAATACCCTCGCCGGTCCGGCTCGAGACCGGGAAAATTACAGGACGGCGACAGCCCGCCGCCTTCAGCAGCGCGCTTGTCTCAGCGGCCACGGCAGCAGCGCGGTCGCGCTCGACCCGGTCGATCTTAGTAACGACCCCCGTGATCTCAGCGATTCCGATCAGCTCCAATATGTCGAGGTGTTCGAGGGTCTGCGGGCGTGGCCCATCATCGGCGGCAACGACCAGCAATACCCGGTCGATCGACAGGACGCCGGCCAGCATGTTGGGCAGAAAGCGTTCATGGCCGGGAACATCGACAAATCCGAGCTCCGTCCCGTCGGGCAAGGTCGAATAAGCAAAGCCCAGATCGATCGTCAGCCCGCGCCGCTTCTCCTCGGGCAAGCGGTCCGCATCGATCCCGGTCAGCGCCCGGATCAACGCGGTTTTGCCGTGGTCGATGTGACCGGCCGTCGCCAGGATCATGGCACCGGTTCTGATGGGCCTGTATCCAGGCTCTCTCCGTCATTCCCGCGAAAGCGACGGGATTGCCCGGAAAGCATGTCGAGTTGCGTAAGGAACGCCGCCTCTTCTTCGAGACAGCGCAGATCCAGAACGACACGCCCGCTCTCGATACGGCCGATAACAGGGATCGGCAGCAACCGCAGGGCCCGCACCAGCGCCTCGACCGCAGCACCGGAGCGGTGTGCGAGCGGCTGCACCGCCAGCGCCGTACTCGGCAGCAGCGACACCGGGAGTGCACCGCTGCCTATCTGGCTTTTGGTCTCGACCAGAACAACTTTGGCAATATCGCGGAAGGCGCGCTCGACTGCGGGAAGCAGCCGCTCTGCGATCTCCCGGATTTCTTCTGTCGGTCGAGCGAGCAGACGCAACGCCGGTAGGCGCGCGGCGAGACGGTCGGGATCGGTGTAGAGGCGCAGCACGGCTTCGAGTGCCGCAAGCCGGATCTTGTCGAGGCGCAGCGCTCGTTTGAGGGGGTTGCGCGCGAGCTTCCGGATCAGCTCGATGCGCCCGACGACGAGCCCCGCCTGAGGGCCGCCGAGCAGCTTGTCCCCGCTGAACGTGACGAGATCGGCGCCGGCCGCCAGCGCCTCGGTGACTGTCGATTCGTGCGGTAGTCCCCATCTCTCGAAGTCGATGAGCGATCCGCTGCCCAAATCCTCGATAAACGGGATTCGATGGTCGCGCGCGAGAGCGGCGAGCTTTGCGGCAGGGGCCGCGGCGGTGAAGCCGTGAATCGCGTAGTTGCTGGTATGTACCTTGAGGATCAAACCGGTTTGCGGGCCGATCGCCGCGGCGTAGTCGGCGAGATGCGTCCGGTTCGTTGTCCCGACTTCGCGTAGCCGGGTTCCGGCCCGCGCCATGATGTCGGGCAGCCGGAACGAGCCGCCGATCTCGATCAGCTCACCGCGTGAGACGACTGTCTCGCGGCCTTCCGCCAAAGTGTTCAACGCCAGCACCAATGCGCCGGCGTTGTTGTTGACGGTCAGCGCCGCCTCGGCCCCGGTCAACCGGGTCAGCCAACCCGCGACATGATTGTCGCGTTCTCCGCGCTTGCCGGTCGCGACCTCGTATTCGAGGGTCGAGGGATCGCGCATAGCTTCGACCGCCGCCGCAATCGCCTCCTCCGGCAACGGGGCCCGGCCGAGATTGGTGTGCAGTACGGTGCCGGTCAGATTGAAGACCCGGCGCTGCGAGGGTTGCATCTCGCGGGCGAGCGACCTTGCGCACTCCTCGGTTATCGCCTCGACCGAGGCAGAGACACCACAGTTGCGCCGCCTCGCCAGCGCCCCCCTGACCGAGTCGACAACCAGAGATCGTCCATATCGCGCGATCAAGTCGACGGCCGGCTCGGAGCGCAATACCCGGTCGACCGCCGGCAGCCCCCACCTACCCCCGCGTCCCTCCGCGGTCATTTTGCAGCGATCGGTTCAGGAAGGACCTCCGCGGCGCCCTCCTCAAAACGGACGCGTGGCTCGCTCCCGCTTAGATCCGCGATACGGCCGATGAGCGCTGCCCCATAGCCGAGCTCGCGCAGTTCGGCGAGGCACTCCGCGGCGCGATCGGCTGGAACACCGGCCAGCAGCCCGCCCGCAGTCTGCGGGTCTATCAACAGCGGGGCAATGCTATGGAGCTGGGCCGCCGGGTCGAGGATCGCCAGCGCGGCGATGTTGTCGGCGTGCAGCGAGCTGGTGATGCCGCTGCCGAGCAGCGGCAGCGCGCCGTCGAGGGCGGGGATTGCTTCGGGATCGAGCACGGCGTCCATTTCCGAGGCGCGCAGCATTTCGACAAGGTGGCCGAGAAGCCCAAAGCCGGTCACGTCGGTGCAAGCGCTCGCCCTATGTGCAATCAGGCAAGCGGCCGCGGAGGCCACAGACTGCACCATCGTCTCGATGGCACCCTCGACCAGGCGTGACGGCACTAATCCGCGCGCCGCCGCTGCCAAAATGACCCCGGTCCCGAGCGGCTTGGTGAGGATCAGCCGGTCGCCGGCGCGCAGCCCGGCCTTGCGCAACAGCTTTCCCGGGCGCGGTCGCCCGGTCACCGCAAAACCGAGTGCGAGTTCGGCGCCCTCGGCACTGTGCCCGCCGATCAGTACGGCCCCTGCCGGCTCCAACACGTCGAGCCCGCCCTTCAGCATGTGGAAAAGATCGTGCTCGACAATCGCCGGGTGGGCTGGTGGCAGGGTGGCGATCGCCAAGGCGCTCTCCGGGCCGCCGCCCATCGCGTAGATATCGCCGAGAGCATGGGTCGCGGCAATCCGGCCGAACAGATATGGGTCGTCCACCATCGCGCGGAAGAAATCGACCGTTTGCAGCAGCGGCGGCGCGCCGGGGAACGAAATCAAGGCGGCATCGTCGGGGCTGTCGAGGCCGATCATGACGGCGCCGCTCGCTGCCGGGCGCAGCCGCCCCATGACCCGGCCGAGCACTGCCGCCGGCACCTTTGCGGCACAACCGCCGCAGCGCATCGGGTCTTCTCCCGGTTCCGGCGCCATCTCGGGTAGTTCGGCATAGCGCCGCATCCAGCGGCGGTCGATCCAGTCCTTCAGCTGCCACAATCGCGGGCCATGCGCGGCAAACGGTCCGCGCGAGGCGACCGCCTGCTGATCTCCAGTACCGATTAGCGCGAGCGCTCGCTTTTGGGGCACCGCGCGTCGCAGCCGCTTGCCGGCAAGCGCGCGCCGCAGATTGGCGGCGAGCGGCGGGCCCTGACGGACCGCGTACACGCCCGCCTTCTCGCGGGGGTGAGCGAGCATTGTCGCCACGTCGCCGGCGGCAAAGATCCTCGAGTCGCCACGGGATCGCAGGTAGTTGTCGACCGCGATGAAGCCTTCGGGCGTCAGCGGCAGACCGGTATCGGCGAGCCAGGGCGCGGCCCCGGCCTCGGTCACCCACAACGCCTCGTCGAATTCGATCCGCCTGCCATCGGCGCACAGCAGAACTTGCGGCGCGACCCGGACGACGGCGCTGCCGGTGACCACGGTAACCCGGTGATCGGCGAGGATCTGCTCGAACAGCTGCCGCACCCGTGCGTTGTGGGACGGCAGCAACCCCTCACGGGTCACGAGCGTCATTTCGACCGTGCCGGTCAATCCGGCTAGGCGGTGCTGGGCCGAAAGCGCGAGTTCGACCCCGCCGGCGCCGCCTCCGACCACGACGAGACGCAGCCGCGACATCTCGCCGGCGCGCGCAAGCAACGCCTCCCAGCGCGCCGCAAACTGGTCGATCGGCTTTACCGCGATCACGTGCTCGGCAGCGCCGGGGACATCGTCGGCGCGCGGGGCCGAGCCGATATCGATCGACAGGACATCGTAACGGATCGGCGGGTGGGCGTCGCACAGCAGGGTCCGCTTGGCCCTGTCGAGCCCGCTGGCCTCGTCGCGGACCAGCCGCGCGCCAGCGAATCGGGCGAGCCGGCCGAGATCGATATGGCATTCGTCGAGCGAGTAGTGCCCGGCGACGTATCCCGGCAGCATGCCCGAATAGGGTGTCTCGACGTCTCGGGTGACGAGCGTCACGCGCACCCCGGGCACCGGTCGCATGCCGAAACCCTTTAGCACGTGTACGTGGGCATGCCCGCCGCCGACGAGAACGAGATCCTGGTCTATCCGACCGTGCCGCTGCATCCCGACGACTATGCCCCAGCGCTGGCCGCTACTCCAGTCGTAGCGCGAGGGCGGGACTTAGTTCTCGAAGTTGTGGATGAGTTGCGCGCGCCGGCATGGCGTCGCGACGCAGCGCTAGGCTATCGTTCGCTTCAAACCAGGTCAGGAGAAGCGATGCAGATAGGGTTCAATTTGCCGATCAGTGGTCCCGTGTCGTCGCCCGAGAACCTGGTCTGGATCGCGCAGCAAGGTGAGGCGCTTGGTTACGATTACCTGACCTTGACGGACCATATCGTGCTCCCGAACCTGCGCGCGCCGGGATACCCCTATTCCGAGAGCGGCGAATTCTTCGGCGAAGGTCCCGAGCATCGGCACGAGCAGCTGATGACGGCGGCCTTCATCGCCGCAAAAACCCTCTCGGATCCGCCTCGTGCTGGCGGTGATGGTCGTGCCCCATCGGCCGGCCGTGCTCGCTGCCAAGATGCTGTCGACAATCGATTGCCTGTCCGGCGGGCGGCTCGTCGTCGGTATCGGTGCTGGTTGGCTGCAGGCCGAGTTTGATGCCGTCGTCGGGCCGCCCTTCGCCGCGCGCGGGCAGGTGACAGACGAATATCTAAGCGCGTTCCGCAATTTGTGGGCACAAGAGGTGCCGCGTTTCGTAAAAAACTGGGTCAAATACGACAGGATCTTTTTCGAGCCCAAACCCGTCCAAAAGCCCCACCCGCCGATCTGGGTGGGCGGCGAGAGCGGCCCGTCACTGCGTCGCGCCGCCAGGTTCGGGGACGCCTGGTATCCGATCGGCAGCAACAACAAGCATCTGCTCGATAGCTTGCCGCGGTACCGCGCCGGGATCGACCGCTTGAGGCGGAGGATCGCCGAAGCCGGTCGCGAGCCGACGAGCGTCGCTCTCACCTATCGCGTCAAGCAATATGGAGAAACGCTGCCCGCAAAGGCTTCCGACGGCGAGCGCCGGCTATTTTCCGGCAGCACCGCGGACATCGTTGCCGATTTGCAGGCACTGCAAAACCTTGGGGTCGGCGCCGTCGATTTCGACTTCGAGCGCGCCGATCCCGAGACTTCGATCGCCGAAATGCGCCGGTTTCAGGAGCAGGTAATGTCTCGGTTATAGTTCTGTGTTTGAAAGACCTCGCACGTATGGGTCGTGTTCTGCGACACCAATGCTTCGCCCTCGGCTGCGTGCCGAGTCAGGTTGCGGCTGGCGCGCCCACTTCGGAGGCTGAGACGGCCCTTCGACGTTTGGTTGCCTGGGCATTCTTCACGATCCGGTCCAAATGCGTCCACACTCCGTCGAGCGCCTCCGCAATGATCCGGGCGTCGCGCAAGGTCTCGTATAGCAGTTCCGGGCGTGCGCGCAGAACAATCTGCGTCACTTCCAGAGCCTCTGCGGCATGACGTTCCTCGACCTGCTGCGAGAAGCATTCCTCGAAATACGGCTCGTTCCTGAAGTGTGGAAAATGAGCGGAGATGGCATCGGCGAGCGCCCGCATCCAGTCGACAGAAAGCATCTCGACCGCGCACCAGGCGCCGAGCGACCTTGAATAGAGTTTGGGAGCAAGGCGCACAAAATCGGCCGTTTCGGCTTCCAGATAGTGGCAAAGCTCACCAGGGTCACCGAACTCCTCGTCGTCGAGCAGGCCTCTTGCGCCGATGCTGCGAAAGGCTCTGGTCAGCTGGTAATGGTGAGTATCGCCATCTGCCAACCCGTCATCGTCGATGAATATGCGGAGCTTGCGCTTGCGCAATGCCGGGTTGTCGAGATGCGGGAGAAAGTAGACCGCCGCGCGGGTTGCGTGCATCGCCGACTGGTAGACCAGATGGATCTCGCCCAGGAGCCGGGGATCACTCGCAACCGTGCGGGGCAGGCCCGCCAGGCGCCGAAAAAAAGGCATTCGTGACGGGCGGTGTTCTTCGAGTATGGCGGCCAACGCCTTCGGCAAATCCTCGATGGCGCAGAGCGTCAGATCGGGTTGGCTCGACCCACGGCCAATCGGGTGGTCCTCTCTCACTGCCATTCCCCCTGAGTCTAGCGGGTTAAGGTCAACAGTGCGGCCGAGCCAGGCTCGGCACCGGCCCTGGAGCCTATTGCCGATCCGTAAACTTAAAGTTAAGCATCTAAAATCCAAAAATCGTAATGCGTATTAATTATTGATTCAGCGAGAGATCGTAGCGTTGGCCATCTCCCGTATCGCGAGCATCGATGAACACCGCGAGCCGAAAACCCTCCACAATGTCCGGTGCATTCGATCAATTGGCGGTCGCCTGGCTGACCATGTTCATCATCGGCAGCGACCTATTCGTGGTCTCGCCGCTGCTACCGCTGATCGCTGCCGACTATACCGTCGCCTCGGCCTCGGCGGGATTGAGCGTCACCGTATTTGCCGTCACTTATGCGCTGAGCGCTCCAGTTCTTGGTCACATCGCCGATCGGGTCGGGCGCAGGCAGGTGCTGATCTACTGCCTGTGCGCCTTTGGGGCAGCCAATGTGCTAACGGCACTCTCAGTGAACTTTACTTGGCTGCTCGCTACGAGATTTGTAGCCGGTGCCGCCGCTGCCGGAGTGTCGCCCTCGATCTATGCTCTCGCCGGAAGTAGCGGTCCATCGAAACGGCGTGCTACTCGGCTGGCGGTCGTCGTATCTGGCCTATTGATGTCCCTTTCCTTCGGAACACCGCTAGGCCTGCTGACCGCAGCATCATTCGACTGGCCGCTCGTTTTTTCCGCGCTCGGCGTGTTGAGCCTGGCCCTGGCGTGGGCAAACAGCCGAGTGTGGCGCAATATCCCAACTGCCAAGGGTATTGCCGGATCGGCGGATCGATTGGCGGCGACTGCCGTCGCCGAGGGGCTTGCCCCAACGGTGCTGTGGAGCACCGCCCTCTACGCCATGTACACCTATCTCGGAGAAGGCCTCAGCGCATTGAGCTATTCGAGCGAGGAAATCGCGAAGGTAATCCTGTTTTATGGCTGCGGGGCAATCCTCGGCACCCTGGTCGGCGGGCGCATGGCAGATCGCATCGGGGCGGGCCGGACGACCGCCATCGGGCTCGCGGGTCTCGGCTCGTGCCTTCTGCTGCTGCTGCTCGCATTGCATCTCGGATTGCTTGTCGATTTGGCCTTCGGGCTTGCTTCGCTTTCAGCGCAGCTTTTCTTCCCGGCGCAGCAGCTGAAGCTCGCGAACTGCTTCCCCGCCCGTCGGGCGACAATGCTCGCATGGAACAACAGCGCCCTCTTTTTAGGGATCTCGCTGGGTTCGTTGATAGGCGGAGAAGCCGTTTCCCTCGGCGGATTCGATATCGACTTGATGATCGCGGCGGCCGGCGCCTTCGTCGGTTGGATCGCAAACCAGGATGGCCGGCGACGCCGCGCCGAGGTCAGGATCGCGCCACCACATCAGCCTCTCGGGGCAGCGGCAAGCTGATCGTCACTGCCGTCCCCGATCCGATCTCGCTTTCGATAATGAGGCTGCCCCCATGCAGCTCGACAACCGATTTCGCAAAAGGCAGTCCGAGACCCGCGCCCTGATGTTTGCCGTCGAGCACGGAATTCACGCGGTAGAAGGGCTGCACCACCAGGGGGATGTCCTCGGCCCGGATGCCGATCCCGGTATCCCGAATACAAATGCGCAGCGCAGTCTCCTCGATGGCGCTCGATATCGTGACGCGCCCTCCTGCTGGCGTGAATTTTATCGCGTTGCCGATCAGGTTGACGAATACTTGCTTCAATTTGACCGGGTCCGCTTCCAGCACCGGCCAGCCCGACGGCTCGCCCTCAACGATGACTTCGACCTTTGCGGCTTCCGCAGTCGACTGCAGCATCACTAGGCTCTCGGCAAACAGTGCACCGGGCTCCGTCGGTGCCCGTTCGATCTGCAGCTTACCCGCCTCAACCTTGGAAAGGTCGAGCATTTCCTCGACGAGAGAAAGTAGATGCATACCACTCTCGTGGATGTGCTGCGCGTATTCCTTGTAGGCCGGAATGCCGATCGGCCCCATTATTTCGCGATGCATCATTTCGCCAAAGCCGATTATTGCATTGAGTGGAGTGCGTAATTCGTGGCTCATATTGGCAAGGAACATCGACTTGGCGTGGTTGGCTTTGGCCAGTTCGACCGTTCTTTCCTCGACGCGGGTCTCCAACGTCGCGTTGAGCTCGCGCAGCTCGTTTTCCGCCCGTCTTTGCGCGGCATAACGCGCGGCGAGGGCGTCGGCCATGGCATTGAAGGTTGCGCCTAAATGGCCGATTTCCGACGCGGGCTGGTGCACCCTTACCCGCGCGTCAAAGTTGCCGTTGCGCCACTCGTTCGCGAAAGCCACGAGGCCGCTGATCGGCTCCTGTAAGAACCTGCGCCCGCCGAGTACCGCAGCGAAAGTCGCGGCGAGCAAACCGAACACAATCAGGGCAATGCCGCGGGCCGTCGCGCTGTCGATCGCCGCGAAGGCTTCCGCCTTCGATTGCCCGGCGCTCAGAAAGAAGTCCCGCGGTGGCAGGGCTGCCGGGACATAGCCGAATATTCGCGTGGTGCCATCCACGCCGACCGCCTCCTCCCAGCCCGTGGTGTTGCCGTCCATAATCTCTGCATGACCTTTTCTCATATTCTTGCCGACAAGGGCTTCGGGGTTGGGCAATCGCGCGATGATATTGCCTTCGCGGTCGGCAATCAGGATCGAGGAAGTCGGCGACAGCCCCCTTTCCTTGAGGTGTTCGGACAACCAGCGCAAGTCGAGCCCGGCGAATACGACACCGGCAGGGTGTCCGTCGGCGCTGTCGAATCTCAGCGCGAAATGGATCATGCGCTGTCCGGTCGCCGGATCAGCCCAGTAATTGCCGACGGCGAGCCCGTCTTGTGCCATTGCTCGCTTGAAGAACGGCTTGTCTGCGACCGAGGAGTAGCTCAGCGGGCTGCTGGAACAAAATACCTGGCCGTTGGTATCGGCCGCTGCTAGCAGGTTATAATTGGCGTATTGCGACTCCAATGACCCGAACAGCGTGTCGCAGGTTTCGCTCTCGCGCAACTTGACGGGTGTGAGCTGCGATAGCGCGAGCAGCAATTGGCGAGCCCCCTCGCGCAGTTCACCGATCTCCTCGCCGAACTGCTTCGTAATCTGTACGACTTGTTGGCGAATGTCGGTTTCGCGTGCTTTGCGCAGCTCATATTCGTTATAGGCCTGGATCACTATCGCGGGACAGACCGCAATCAGTACCAGTATGATCAGACGAGCGGTCAAATTGACATGCGGCAGGCACAGCCAGGCCGGTCGGCGCCTGACGGCGATCGTCCGACCGAGCGCCGAGCTTGCTCCCTGGGTAATCATTCGCCCTTTCTCCAAAAAACTAGGCACCGCTCGCGATTACGGACGTCGCCCCGGACATGGCGGACAGGGGCCGCCTTGCTAGCCTGCAATTTGGCTAAAATGGGTTAATCAATGTTTAATGGGCTAGATTGCCGTGCCGAGCTTTTTTATCATGCAGATCCGCGTGTGCCCGGGCGGATCGCATTCGATGCGGCCGAGCGCCTGATATCCTTGCCGCTCGTAAAAGCCGGGTGCTTGGAAGGTAACGGTAAACAGGATGGCCCTGCTACACCCGCGCCGGAGTGCTTCTTCTTCCGCCGCGCGAATGACTCTGCCGCCCAGGCCGAGCCGGCGCAGGCTCTCGGGGAGGAAAAACAAATCAATGAACAGGAGGCCCATCGACGTCCGGCCCAATAATCCGCCGACCACCTCTTCGGTCTGTGGATCGGGGACGAGGATCGCGAGCGGGCGCGCATCGCGATATCCCGCCTGCCCCAGATTGTATTCCGAAAGCCCCCCGCGAATTATCTTCTGCGCCCGCTCGTCGGGTGCATCGGTCAGGATGAGTTTCGGCCCTTTTTCCTCAACGGCCACACTAGTTCTCCTCAGACCGGCACATCGCCCTGCAGCATGACGCGGTAGAGATACCGCAGCTGGCTCATATCGTAATCGCCATTGGCCTTGTGCAGCAATGAGCGGTTGTCCCAGATGACGAGATCGCCCGGCCGCCATTGGTGGCGGTATTCGTACTGCGGCTGCATCGCGTGATCGAGCAAGTGGCCGAGCAAATGCAGGGCCTCCGTTTCCGGCATTCCGACGATGCCCTCGATACGGATCGGGTTGATGTAGATCGCTTTGCGGCCGCTCTCCGGGTGAGTGCGGACGATGGGATGGGTGACCGCGTCGGGGACTTGGCTGCGATTTTCTGCACTCAGCTCCATCAGCTTTCGTGCGCTGTGGCGGCTCTGGTAGACATGGATCGCGCGCAGACCGTCGATGCGCCGCCTGGTTTCTTGCGGCAGCTCGTCATAGAGGAGGTGCATGTTCACGTATTGGGTGTCGCCGCCGTGCTCGGGCAGGCTCACCGCATGCAGAGCCGTGGCTTTTGGCGGTCGCGGCGCGTTCGAATGGTCGGTGTGATAGCCTTCGCCCGGAATGTAGCGCCGGCATCGGGATAAAACTCCTTGTTCGAAATGTAGTGGACCGGTGGGCAGTCGGTGAGCGCAAAGCGCGAATTGTGCTGCGGAAAGATTTCGCCAAACAGGCCGACTGCTTGGACCAGTTGATGGGGGGCCAGGTGCTGGTCGCGAAACACCAGGACCG
>Ga0126383_10001104_pt1 | contig 16407 bp, 11 predicted proteins | sample PanSoiMetPlot_35_FD_96882 | JGI IMG/M metagenome (GOLD analysis project Ga0126383, IMG submission 96882) | Tropical forest soil microbial communities from Panama - MetaG Plot_35 | ecosystem: Environmental > Terrestrial > Soil > Tropical forest > Bulk soil | place: Panama | collected 2016-02-17
CAGCATGGCATGGGCCCGACTGATGCCGTAGGGCAGAAAGGTGAAGCGGGTCGGCCGGTAATCGGTAAGCTCGGTGTTGCAGCGCAAACAGGAAACGCTGGGCTTTTCTTTCACGGAAAAAATGCCCGCGGGCAAATTCTCCGATGTGGCTGGCTGGGGTTTCATAAGTAATTCCTTCAATCCCTGAGGGTCCTTGGGCGAACACTACCCCTATTTGACGGGCAATTGCGTTGCCATGTAAAGGGGAGATTGCCGGCCCCGAGTATCCGCATACTAACCAAAACCCTTGGCGGAGGGGAATACAGTCTCTGGTTCATTTTCACGAGGCAAAGTGTAGGCGGATATCATTGTTATGCAAATGTATGCAGCCGCTGCATCTTCCATTGATCCATGTCTCGAGCCTGTCTCCTGAAAACATAAGACCTCCGCTAACCGCGGCATTGGCACGGTTCGTGCACGGCTGTGGCTCAAGGTACTAGTTCGCCCGCTTGGGTACCGGCTTCCAACAACGTACTCTCGGGTTCGTTTTCCTGTTGCAATCGATTGAAGCTGAAGCAGTCTCCTTGGCGTAGTTGAAATGAAGAGGAGAGATTCGTCTCCGTCTGCGTTTCTTCTGGCCACGAAGTGGGGAATCGAAACTCAGATATGCCAATGAGGGGGGAAAGATGAAGGGGCTTGGACTAGCATATAAGGTTCGCTGGTGGGCATCGCTGTGTCTGTTGGGGCTCGTCGGCCTGGTTGAGAGCGTAGGCGCACAGGGACAGACGAACGCTGTTTATCTCAACGCCAATATCGGAACTGTTTCGAACGCCAATGTTGTGCTCGGATACAGCAACGACGGAAATGGAAATCTGACACCTCTGCCCGGCTCGCCGTATCTGACCGGGGGAACCGGATCTGCACCGGCGCAAGGAATGACATTGGGTCTGCAGACCGACGACGATCAGCAGGTCATCGTCAACAAGGCTGGAACCGTGCTGCTCACCGTAAACGGGTTCAGCAACACGGTTGCCGTATTTACCATCAACTCCGATGCCAGCCTGACGCCGATCGTTGGCTCGCCCTACACATCCGGCGGTCCGCAGCCGGCCAGCCTGGGCCTGTTTGACGGAATTCTGGGAAGTGGAACCAGCTTTCTCGTCGTGGTGAACAAACAGAGCGATCCCAACCAGATCAATACCAAAGCACCAAACTTCCAGACCTTCACCATGGCCAGCAACGGCACCCTGACCCACAACGTGGGATCTCAGGTGACGCTGCCCTTCGGAGCGTCGCCTTCGCAGGCGGCCATCGGCCAGCAGCACCTGGTCTTCGGTATGCAATTCGCCGGTGCCGCAGTTGGAGTTCCTTCGCAAATCTACTCCTACCGCATTCGCTCCAACGGGACTCTCAAGCTGAACAGCACGGTGCAGACGCCCACCGGTAATGTGTTCCTCGGCGAGGTGGTTCATCCGACACAGAACATTCTTTACGCGGCGCTGCCCGCCGACAACCAGATTGCCGTCTACCAGTACAGCGTTCCCGCCGGAGTCATGACCTATCAGACAAGTGTCTCGACTACCGGGACCCTGCCGTGCTGGCTGGCTATCAACGCCGCCGGCACGCGGTTGTATTCAGGGAACACCGCCTCGAACTCCATCACGTTGTTCGATCTGACCAACCCGTTGCTCCCGGTCGAACTGCAGAGTCTCACCCTGACTCCAACCACTGCGAACAGCGGCGTCACCAATATGCGGTTCGATCCCACGGGCCAGTTCCTGTATGCCATCTCGAACTCGTCCACATCGTCCTCGTTGCACATCCTGAATGTCGCGTCCGACGGAACCATGACGGAAACCGTGACGCCCCTTACCCTGCCGGTCCCCAGCGGCAACTTCCCGATCGGGCTGGCAACGTTGATTAAGTAGTTACACAAGTCACCGGGCCGTGCGGCGGCCGCCTGTACGGCAAGTCGCGCACGGCCCTATAATGGAGTCTCGTAGCTTTGGGCATGGAACTACTGCTCAATCTGATCTGGGTGCTTCTGGCGGTGCCTGCCTTCTGGCTCTGGCGCTACCAGGCCCTGCCCGCGCGCCACAACCGCTATCTCACACAGGGCCGCTACGTTCTCGTCCTCGGCTTTGTGCTGCTCATGCTGTTTCCGGTGATCTCGGCCACTGATGACCTTCGGGCCATGCAGCCGGAAACCGAGGAATCTTCGGGCAGGCGCGTGTTTCGCAGCGCGGAAAACGAGAAAGATCAGATCATCCGTCTTGGTGCCGCCCCCGCCCTGCTGGGTGCCAGCCTCTGGTTTGCTCCGCTCGAACAGTTCTGCGGGCTGGTGTTGTCCCCGCCTTCCGTCGCTCCTTCCAACTCCGCTCTGGCCGTTTTCAACGGACGAGCTCCTCCCCTGTCCGTCCTCGTCTAAGTCCTGATTTTTCCTTTGCTGAACTTAGAGAAGTGTTTCTCATTGGCTGCATCGTCACTCACTTCAACTGAGTGATGATCCGAATTTTTATCGTTGGACGGGGCGCCGGAAAGGATGGCGCCATGATGGAGCTTCTTCATGCGAAAGATTGCGCGGCGTTGCCTCAGCCTCGCGCTGCTTCAAGGCTTTGTTCTCCTGGCCGCAGCGCAGGAGCCCTGGACATGGGAGCAGGTGCGGGCACGCTTCGAGCAGCAGAATCCGACCTTGAAGGCGGATCAGCTCAATATTGACGAGGCCAGGGCCGACGAGATTACGGCCTACCTCCGGCCCAACCCCGATTTCACCCTCTCGGCCGACGGTACCCAGGTCGCGCCGGCCAATGGGGTGTGGCAGCCGCTGGCGGGAACTTTCGAAACGCCGGCGATCAGCTACCTGCACGAACGGCGGCACAAGCGTGAACTTCGCCTGGAGAGCGCGCAAAAGGGAACTCTGATCGCCGAGTCCAACCACGCCGACGTCGAACGCACGCTCCTGTTCGCCTTGCGCAATGCCTTCGTCTCTACCCTCGAGGCAAAGGCTGTGCTGGCGCTGGCCAAGGACAACCTCGCTTACTACGACCAGTTTCTGCAGGTCAGCAACGAACGCTTCAAGGCGGGCGACATCGCGCAGGTTGATTTCGATCGTCTCGAACTTCAGCGGGTGCAGTACGAATCTGATCTGCAGACAGCGATTGTCAATCTGCGCACCGCCAAAATCCAGCTGCTTACGTTGCTGAACGACCGGACTCCCGTAGAGCGGTTCGATGTCGCCGGCCCCTTCGATTTCCGGGACCAGCTGATGACGCAGGAAGAATTCCGCAAGATCGCGGTCGAGACCCGGCCCGACCTGAAGGCGGCCGCGGAGGCCGTCGACAAAGCCGGGACGGATCACAGGCTGGCCGTCGCCAACGGCTCCACCGATCCAACCCTGGCCGGTTGGTACACCCACAACGGCTCTTTCAACAATCCCGCAGCTCTGAACACGATCGGCGTCAGTGTCAGTGTTCCACTCCGTATCTTCGATCGCAACCAGGGAGAGAAGCTGCGCACGCAACTGGAGATGCAGCGCACCGAGCGCCTGCGAGATGCGGCCGAAGCCCAGGTCTTCAGTGACGTCGATTCCGCCTATGCGACGCTCACGAGCAACCTGACGTTGCTCCGTCCGTACAAGGCCCGCTATCTCGAGCAGGCGGTGCGCGTGCGAGACACCGTCTCCTTCGCCTATCAGCACGGCGGCGCATCGCTCCTCGATTTCCTAAACGCACAAAACGATTACCGCAGCGTTCAACTGAATTATCTGAACTTGGTTGGCTCTTACCTGACCGCCGGCGCTCAGTTGAATCTCGCAGTAGGTCGGGAGGTGATCCAATGACCCAACCCCTTCACAAGTTCTCAAGTTCAAGGGCCAACGCCAATGCGGCCTCCGGCGGTTGCCCTTGGAGCGACACGGCAGAGACACGCCCCTCTGCCGTGCTGTCACTGATTGTCCCCGGCAGCCGGGGCTGGCTGGAGATGAGTCTCCTGGCGCTTCTGGCTCTGCTGCTGCTGGGTACAGGCTGCACTCGCTCTACGGAAGCCGCGTCGACCAAGCAGGAGATTACGCGCGAGCCGGGTGTTTTTTACGTCGACCACCCCGAACTTTTCAAACTCGCCACCGTGGAAACTCGCCAATTGCCCAACGAGGTGACGGCCAACGGCACGGTGAATCCCGATGTCAGCCGCACCATCCACGTGACCTCCATGGGATCCGGACGCGTCGTCGATCTGAAGGTCCGGCTCGGTGATTACGTGAAGAAGGGCCAATTGCTCATGTCGGTCTCCAGCCCCGATCTGGCCGGCGCCGTGGCGGACTACCAGAAAGCTCGCGCCGATGAGGACCTCGCGCGCCGGGCATTCGATCGCGCCCAACTGCTCTACGACCGCGGCGCCCTGGCTGCCAAGGATCTTGAAACTGCCCGCAACGCGGAAGACAAGGCCAAAGTGGACGTCTCCACCGCCGAGCAACACGTTCGCATTCTCGGAGGCGATCCCCAGAACGGCGGTTCACTCATCGCCCTGCGCGCCCCCGTCTCCGGCACCATCGTCGAACAGAATGTCGCGGGCTTTGAGGGAGTGAAGAGTCTCGACAACACGCCCAACCTGTTCACCATCGCCGATCTGTCCCAGGTTTGGGTGGTGGCTGATGTATTCGAGAATGATCTTGGGCAGGTAAGTGTCGGCGATCCCGCCGAAGTACGGCTCAATGCCTTCCCGGATCGCGTCTTTCAGGGCAGGGTGTCCGACATTTCGCGTGTTCTCGATCCCAACACCCGGTCCGCCAAGGTTCGCATCGTGCTCCCCAATGGCGACGGGTCGCTGCGGCCCGGCATGTTCGCCGTCGCCACGTTCCGTTCCCGCAAGAAGCTGGCCCGAACCGTAGTTCCGACCACCGCGGTCATGCGCTTGCACGACAAGGATTGGGTCTTCTCGAAGGAAGAAAACAACCGCTTCCGCCGTATGGAGGTTCACACCCTCGGCGTCACAGCTGACGGATTCAGTCAACTGCAGGATGGACTGCAACCCGGACAGCTGGTCGTGGCCAATGCCCTCCAGTTTTCCACCACGGTAGCGGAGCAGGGCAAATGATCCGATCGCTGATCGATTTTGCCCTGCGCAATCGCATCATGGTGTTGAGTCTGGCGGTCCTGCTCTTTATCTGGGGCCTCGTTTCCTTCCACAACCTGCCCATCGAGGCCTATCCCGATGTGGCCGACACCTACGTCCAGATCATCAGTCAGTGGCCGGGCCATGCCGCTGAAGAGGTGGAGCAGCAAATCACCGTTCCTCTCGAAGTACAGCTCAACGGCGTCGCCCACATGACCCACTTGCGCTCCGTATCGCTGGCAGGTTTGTCTGTGATCACCATCATTTACGATGATGGCACCACCACCTTCAATGCCCGCCAGGAAGTGCTCGATCGTCTGTCGCAGGCCACCGTCCCCCCGAACGTGACTCCTGGTCTTGGACCCGACTACAGCCCTACCGGGCAGATCATGTTCTACGCCCTTACCAGCACGAATCCCAAGTACGACGTGATGGAGTTGAAGTCGCTGCAGGACTGGTTCGTCCTCAATCAGCTGAAGTCGGTGCCCAATGTTGTGGACGTGAACATCTTCGGTGGACCCACCCGCGAATATCAGGTTCAGCTCGACCCCAACAAGCTCGTCTCCTATGGTATCCCGTTGAGCACGGTCGAGCAGGCCCTGGCCAACAACAACATCAATGCCGGCGGCGGTTTCATCGAGCGCGGGCAACAGGCGCTCAACGTCCGCGCAGTCGGTTTGATGTCGGACACCGGCGACATCGGCGCAACCGTAGTCAAGGTGGTCAACGGAACTCCGGTCAGGGTGCGCGATCTGGGTGTTGTCGTTCAGGCGCCAAAGGTTCGCCTCGGACAGCTGGGCAAAATCATTCGCCACGAGGACGGCACGGTCATTAACGACAACGACGTGGTCGAGGGCATCGTGCTGCTGCGCAAGGGCGCGGAAGCCGATTCCACGCTCGAGGCCCTGCACCGCAAGATTCACCGCCTGAACAACGGCCTGCTGCCTCCGGGGGTCAAGCTCGTCCCCCACCTCGACCGCAGCGACCTGGTTAACTACACCAGCCGTACGGTGCTGCGCAACCTGACGCATGGCGTTCTGCTGGTCACGCTGGTTCTTTTCCTCTTTCTGGGGAACGTTCGCAGTGCTCTGGTCGTCGCCATCACCATTCCGTTCTCCCTGTTGTTTGCCTCCATCCTGCTCGATATCCGCCAAATTCCTGCCAATCTGCTCTCCCTGGGCGCCCTCGACTTCGGCATGATCGTCGACGGCTCGGTGGTCATGGTGGAAAACATCCTGCGCCATACGGAAACCAACATCGGCGAACATAAAAGCCTGGTGCAGGTCATCGGAGACGCCGCGCACGAAGTGCAGCGCCCGGTCTTTTTTGCCATCTTCATCATCATCACGGCTTATCTCCCCATCTTCACGCTGCAGCGCGTCGAGGGACGTTTGTTCGCCCCCATGGCGTGGACGGTCGCCTTTGCACTACTGGGAGCTCTCGTCTTTGCCCTGGTGATCGCCCCCGTGCTGTGCAGTTTTCTTTTCCGCGGACACATGAAGGAGTGGCGGAACCCGGTGCTGGAATTCGTCACCAGGCGCTACCGTCACTATCTGGACTGGTGCCTGGCAAATCAAAAGAAAGTCCTGGCCGCCAGCCTCGTCCTGCTCGCGATCATGCTGTTTCTGGGATTCAGCGGCGTAATCGGTTCTGAATTCCTGCCACATCTTGATGAAGGCGCGATCTGGGTCCGCGGCACCCTGGCGCCCTCGACCGGGCCTTCCGCCGGCCTTGATCTGGCAAACAAGGCGCGCAGCGTACTCGCCAACTTTCCGGAAGTGACCCAGATCGTCAGCCAGGTCGGGCGCCCTGACGATGGCAGCGATGCCAGCGGCTTCTACAACACCGAATTCTTTGTCGATCTGCTGCCGCGCAACAGGTGGCGCAAACAGTTCCGCACGAAGGATGAACTCATCGCCGCCATGGACACGGAACTCGGCAAGTTGCCGGGAGTCGTCTGGAATTTCTCGCAGCCGATTTCCGATAACGTGGAAGAGGCGGTCAGCGGCGTCAAGGGTGAGCTGGCCGTCAAACTGTTTGGCAGCGACCTGAAAGTGTTGGAGCAGAAGGCCAACGAGATGCAGGATGTGATGTCGAAGATCCCGGGCATCGCCGATCTCGGCATCTTCGAAGTGCGCGGCCAGCCGAACGTCAACCTGGTCGTGGACCGTGCCGCCGCCGACCGCTTCGGCATCAACGTCAGTGATGTTCAGGATGCGGTGGAAACTGCCGTCGGCGGCAAGGCCGTGAGTCAGATTCTCATCGGCGACCAGCGCTACGACCTGACCGTCCGTTATCAGGAGCCCTTTCGCAAAACCGTCGACGACATCGCCAATATCCGCATCCTCTCCCCCTCGGGCGAGCGCGTCTCCCTCGGTCAGCTTTGCCAGGTGAAGCTCGAAGACGGCGCCTCCACCATCTACCGCGAGGGCAATTCACGCTATATTGCCATCAAGTACAGCGTCCGCGGACGCGACCTGGGAAGCACCGTCGAGCAGGCCATCCGGCAGGTGAAACAGAAAGTCGAGCTGCCCGAGGGCTACCACCTCGACTGGACCGGAGAATACGAGAGCCAGCAACGCGCCAACCGCCGGCTGGCGGTCGTCGTCCCCATTACCCTCCTCCTCATCTCCCTGATCCTTTACACGGCTTTTTCTTCGTGGAAGTGGACCGCGCTCATTCTGGCCGTGGTGTCGCTCTCCCCCCTGGGAGGACTGCTCTCGTTGCTGGCCACCGGGACCCACTTCAGTGTTTCCTCCGGTCTGGGTTTCCTGGCGTTGATCGGCGTCTCGGTGCAAACCGGCGTCATCATGGTGGAATACATCAACCAGCTTCGCGTGCGGGGTCGCACCGTACAGGAAGCCGCCAAGGAAGGAGCTTCGCTGCGACTGCGTCCCATCATGATGACCATGCTGGTGGCCACCCTGGGATTGCTCCCCGCCGCCATGTCGCATGAAATCGGCTCGGATTCGCAGCGGCCATTTGCCATCGTCATTGTCGGCGGCCTGATCCTCGAGCTGCTGATCGGCGTCTTCCTCCTGCCCACGCTCTATTGCTTCTGGGCCCGGCCCGGCGACAAATTGCCTCCCCCTGAAGCGCGCTTCCTCGAAGAGGGAGAACACGTGGATTGAAATGGAGCATTTGTCCTCCATGGCAGCTCGAGACTAGAGTCTAATCACTCAAGCGTTTTAGCCTCGCCAGGCGGGGAAGCACCCGTTGCTTCTCGGAAACTTCTGCCCTACACTCAGGAGAGAATCTGCGAAATGCCCACTCGGAGTTGCATGACGCTGGACAGATTGTGCATCAATCTGCACTAACACTCCTCACACACCTGTGAACGCCTTGTTTCTTCATGGGCGTCATTTGGCCCCTAACCTGCACGCGCTCAAGCAAGGTTCTGTGCCTGACCGTATCCCCATCTGCCCAATCGTTCCCGGAGGGCAGGCCCGGTCAGGATCACACACATCAATCGATGCCGCGGGGCAATGTCAGAGCGCCCGATGGCGAATGGGTTGCAGGGGCGGGTTTTCCGTTGCTGTGGCCGACGCTTGCAGTCGAAGAATTTCAACAGGAGGATGAGCAAGTCATGAGCATGTCACACGCAGGCCGTTTCGTTCAGCGGCATCGCCTGGGTTTTCTGCTGACCCTGGCCCTCATCGTGAGCACGGCGGCCGTCGCCCAGGTCAATGCCGTCTACGTCGAGAGCAACGTCGGCCAACTGCCGGGAAAGAACTCCGTCTACGCCTACAAGAATAGCAACGGAGTGTTGACCCCGATCGCCGGTTCGCCCTTCAAGACCAATGGAAGCGGTGTCTTCGAGATGAACTCGGTTTTCGCGCCCGGCTTCCAGGCCGATCAGGAAATCGTGGTCAATTCCGCCGGCACCCTGCTGTTTGCCGTCAACGGCGATTCCGACACCATCACCAGCTTCTCCATCAACACCGATGGCAGCCTCGTCAATTTGAGCAGCGCCAGCTCCGGCGGCCAGGACCCGGTGAGTATCGGCCTCAACGAGCTCAGCCCGGCAGGCCCCATGGTGACAGTGGTAAACCAGGCGGATGACCCGCTGCAGACCGGTGGAATCCCGAACATCAATACCTTGTTGCTCGACGAAACCACCGGAGCTCTCACCCCGGTCGCCGGGTCCACCATCAACTATCCTGCCTTATCCTTGCCGGCCCAGGCGCTGGTGAGCCCGAGTGGAAAGTTCGTCTTTGTGGTCCAGTTTATGGGGGGCGGACTGTTCACTTCCTACAGTGTGGGCACCGACGGATTGCTGACCACCATCAACAGCATGCTGCCGGTCCGTGGTCCCGTGTTCCTCGGCGCAACCAATAACCCCAAACAGCGCGCCGTCTATGTTGGTATGCCGGCCGTCAACCAGATGGCGGTTTACACCTATAACAACAGTGGCGTGCTGGCCTTCGCCAAGGACATCGTCGATCCCGGTTCCCTGATCTGCTGGCTGACAACCGATCCTGGCGCGAACCACCTCTACACCGTCGAAACCGGCACGCGAACCGTTACCGTGTACAACATTAGCGGTAGCAACTTTCTGAAGCCGCTGCAAACCCAGCACTTCACCCTGAAAGCCGGCACCGACGAGCCCACCAACCTGAAGCTTGACCCGACCGGACAGTTCCTGTACGTCCTGGGGCTGCAACCCAACGGTCAAACGCCGGGCAATTTCCTCCACGTTCTGAATGTCAGCAGCGTGGACGGCAGCTTGACCGAAACCGCGAACCCGATCAAGATCCCGGTTCACGTCGGCGAAGTTCCCATGGGCCTGGCCGTTGTCCTGAAGTAGTTTCAGATTGCCAAACCGAAAGAACGGGGCGGGATCCAATCCCGCCCCGTTCTTATCCTGCAGGGACAGCCGCCTCCCTTGTCCAGCCGCGAAGCGGTCACAGGTCTAGAGCTCGACGTCCGCCGTTTCCTTGCTCAATCGCTTCGCCGCCCGCTCCAACGCCGCCTCCAGCTCCCCGAGATGCCGTTCCTCCGTCAGATAGCTGATCACCATCATCCGCATCGCGCTCCGCCCGTTCACCTGCGTCTCGGAAATCCATCTCCGTCCGTCGCCGGTAATCTCCTCCACGATCCCGTTATGTATCGCCGCCCGCTGCTCCGGGCTCAGGTTCCTGTGCTTCCATTGAAAGGCCACGATGGGCAAAACCGGAGCCGCAACCAGTTCGAAGGAGTCTGAAGCTCGCACCCACTCCGCAAAATCCAGCGCCAATCCCATCTGCCGGTCGATTAACTCCTCGTACGCCTTGCGTCCATGCACGCGCAACGTAATCCACAGCTTCAGCGAATTCATGCGCCGGGTCCACTGCGCGCTGATTCGCGAATTGTCCGGCAACTTTGCCCCCGCGGCCTTCGGCATATACGGCGCCGCCACCGCGAATGTCCGCTCCAGTACCTCCGGATGGCGGGTGAGAACGATCCCGGCTGCGAAGGGCATGGCCAGCCATTTATGCGGATCAATCGTGATCGAATCGGCCAGTTCGATTCCTTTCACCCGATGGCGATGCGCATCGGAAAAAATCGCCGCCGCTCCATAGGCCCCGTCCACGTGGAGCCACAAAGCATGACGATGGCAAGTCGCCGACAGGTCCTCCAACTCGTCCACCGTGCCGCAGTTGGTCGTGCCCGCCGTGGCAATCACCGAGAACGGCCTGGCTCCCGCCGCCAGATCCTGACGGATCGCCTCCTCGAGCGCGCGACAGTCCAGTTGCAGCTTCGCGTTTAGCGGAATCCGGCGCAGCCCCTTGCGCCCGATCCCCAGTAGCCCCGCCGACTTGTCCAGCGAGTGATGCGATTCCGCCGACGCATACGCCACCGCGCGCCCGCCGATCGAAGCCACCCCGTCCTCAACCGCCTGGGGAAATTTCGCCGCCAGCGCCATCGCCATGCCGCTGAAGTTCGCCTCATTGCCTCCGCTGGTGAAGGTCCCGCTGAACGGGCCATTCCAGCCTACGCGCTCTCCCACCCAGCGGACTGTCTCCAGTTCAATCTTCGAGGCCAATTGCGACCGCGCCAGCGTCGCCAGCTGGGGGTTCAGCGCTGCCACCAGGGCTTCACCCACCACCCCCATGTAAGTGGGGGTCGGGTTCATCAGCCCAAAATAATTGGCGCTGGGAACGTGGAATCCCTCCTCCACCATGCGCGCGCAAACCTCGTCGAGCACCTTGTCGGGTTCTTCTCCCGACTCCGGCAGGGAATCCGAGAGCGGACCATAGGTCCGCCGCTCCGCCGGCAATTGCACAGGACGATCGGGCAGGGACGAAGAATGCGTCGATCTGGTCGATCAGCTGATAACCAAGCTTGCGGCGCGTCGCGGAATCCAGGGCGAAGTTCATAGGTTTTTCGATTCCACCATGGCGCAAAAGACCCGAAACTTCTATCCGAACCTTGCGGTCAGACAGCTTCTTTTCCCTTTGCTTTTCGCGGTGAAGAATTTCGCGAACTGCGGTGGAGAGGTTGTCCCGGTGCTCAGGACTCGCCGCCGGGCGATTCAGGATTTTTCCCGGCTATTCACTGCCGGCTACCGGTTTCAGCTGGGGAAACAGGATCACCTCGCGGATGCTGGGCGAATTGGTCAGCAGCATGGCCAGGCGATCAATGCCCACTCCGACCCCGCCGGCGGGAGGCATTCCGTACGACAGTGCGCGGATGTAATCCGCATCCATCTCATGCGCCTCCTGGTCACCGCGCTCGCGCTCCGCCAGTTGCTGCTCAAACCTCCGGCGCTGGTCCTCGGGATCGTTCAGTTCGCTGAACCCGTTCGAAATCTCCATCTGTCCGGCGTAAATCTCGAAGCGCTCCGTCCAGTCGGGTTCATCCGCCTTCTGCTTCGACAGGGGTGAGACAGCGGTCGGAAACTCATAAATCACCGTCGGCTGCACCAGGTGCGCCTCGGATGCAGCTTCGAACAGCGCCGCAATCGTCTTTCCCGCCGGCTCGTTCGGATCGTATGCAATATGCGCATGGGCTCGATTGAAGCGCGAGACCAGCGTCTTCACGGAATCATGCGAGGCAAAATCCGCCATCTCCGGCTTGGTGCCTGCCTGCTCCGGCCAGTAGCGAATGATGGCCTCGCGCATCGTCATCTTCTCCCACTTCGACCAGTCCATCGTCGCATCGCCCCACTGCGTGACGGTCCCGCCGGTCACATCCCGCGCCGCCTGTTCAATCAGCTGCTCGGTGAGCTCCATCACCACGCGATAGTCCGCGTAGGCCTGGTAGAACTCCAGCATGGTGAACTCCGGATTATGCCGCGTGGAAATCCCCTCATTACGGAAGTTGCGGTTGATCTCATACACCCGGTCCAGCCCGCCGACCGTCAGCCGCTTCAGATACAGCTCGGGAGCAATCCGCAGGTACAGATCCACATCCAGGGTGTTGTGATGGGTTACAAACGGCTTGGCCACCGCGCCCCCGGCGATGGGATGCATCATCGGCGTCTCCACCTCGATGAAACCCCGCGCCTCCAGCGAACGCCGCAGCGACTGCACCAGCTTGCTGCGCTTGATGAATACCTCCCGCACCTCCGGGTTCATCACCAGGTCAACGTAGCGCTGCCGGTAGCGCAGCTCAACATCTGTCAGCCCATGCCATTTTTCCGGCAGGGGAAGCAGGTCCTTCGACAAAAACGTGATTTCCTCAACGTGCACCGACAACTCGCCGGTGCGGGTGCGAAACAGATACCCGCTCACCCCGATGTGGTCACCCAGGTCGAGCAGCTTGTAAAGCTCAAATCCCTTTTCGCCGACCGCATCTTTCTTCACGTAGATCTGCAGCCGCCCCCCGTTCTGCTGCAGGTGGGAGAATCCAGCTTTTCCCATCAGCCGGATCGCCATGATCCGTCCCGCCACCCGCACGCTGACCCGCGGATCCTCGAGTTCCTCCGCGGTTTTCGCGCCGTAATCCCGCAGGATCTCGGGAATGGTGTGGGTGAAGTCGTAGCGCCGCGGATATGCCGGCTGACCAAGCGCCTCAATCTGGCTCAACTTGTCGCGCCGCAACTGGTAAATTTCGTCGTCGAGTGCCAAGGATGTCCTTAGGATGCGGAAGGTAAACAGCGATTATAAACAAGCCTGCATCGGCTATGCCTTGAAGCCGGCTCAACTCCGCAGTACTATAAACAGCTCCCTACTTTTAGCGTGACGGTGAGCGTAACCGCTGTAGGCCGTGGCGCGCATTTCACCGCGAAACGGCGCAAGCGTTAAGCCGACGGCGAAAGCCGTGGCTGGTAACGGAACACAGATAAGCCCGAAGGGGCGACAGGACAGTTCCGCGAGGCCCTGATGCCGCAAAACTACGTTCCTATTTTCCTCTTTATCGCGTTGGTCGGAGTGCTGCTTCCCCTCACTCTGCTGGCCGCCAAGCTGGTCCGCCCCGACAATCCCGGGAAAACCAAGCTCATGCCCTACGAGTGCGGCATCGATCCGGTGGACAACGCCCGCGGCCGCTACACCGTGCGCTTCTATATCGTGGCCATCCTGTTCGTCGTCTTCGACGTTGAGACCATCTTCCTGTTCCCCTGGGCCGTCATGTTCAAAGCCTTCGGTGTCTTCGGTCTGGTCGAAATCCTCATCTTTCTCCTGATCCTGGTCGTCGGCTTCATCTGGATCTGGAAAAAGGGAGCGCTCGAGTGGGTGTAGCGGAAGTCCGGGAGGGACTGGCGCACAGAAGCTTGTTGCGTTGACACCGACCATGCAAGCTGTTAGAAGTTAACGTTCTTCAGAAAAGCATCTGCGCCCGAGGTGTGCACCTTCGCAGTTATGCCGGAAGAAACCAAATCGCCCGTACCCCCACCGCCGGAAGGTGACAAGCCTTCCGCTCCGAAAGCTGCCGCTCCCGAAAAGCCCGCGGCCCCCGCCAAGCCTGCGGGCCCGGCTCCCGTTCCCTGGGACTCGCCGCTTACCGCCCGCTTGAAACAGCGCTACGGTTCAGGTATCACCCCCAGCACCTACCTCGGCCAGAACTACATGGTCGCCGATTCCTCGCTGATTCCCGAGCTTCTCGAAGTTCTGCGCGACGAGGAAAAATTCGATTACTGCGTCGATCTCACCGCTCTCCACTACCCGAATCGCGAGAAGCAGTTCGACCTGGTCTGGATCCTCTACTCCTTCGCCGCCAACGAACGCATCCGGGTAAAGACCATGATCGCCGAGGGCGCGGCCGTTCCCACTTCCACCTCCGTCTGGCCAGCGACCAACTGGCTGGAGCGCGAAGTCTTCGACATGTTCGGCATCCGCTTCACCGGGCACCCCGACCTCAGGCGCATCCTGCTGCCCGAAGACTGGAAAGGCCACCCCCTGCGCAAGGATTACGGCATCATCCAGCAGGATCAGGAATGGGTGAAGATCAACCTCGGCATCGAGAGCGGCCAATGAGCGATCCCACGACCTATATCTCGCACCTCGAACTCGGCGAGCCCGACAAGACCTATCTCGATTCCAACGAACTCATTATCAACATGGGTCCGCAGCATCCCGCCACCCACGGCGTGCTGCGCGTGATACTCAAGCTCGACGGCGAAAAAGTTCTGGGCACGGAATGCGTTATCGGCTACCTGCACCGCGGCGTCGAAAAGATCGCGGAACATCGCACCTACGCGATGTTCAATCCCTACGTCGACCGCATGGACTACGTGGCCGCCGTCTCCAACGGCCTGGGATACTGCGAAGCGGTCGAAAAGCTGCTGAACATCGAGGCACCGCCGCGCGCCAACTACATACGCGTCATCCTGACCGAACTGAACCGTCTCGCCAGCCATCAGCTCTGGCTGGGTACGCACGCTCTCGATATCGGCGCCATTACACCCCTGTTCTATCTGTTCCGCGATCGCGAAGAGATTCTCAAAATCTTCGAGCGTTACTGCGGCGCCCGGCTCACCACCCACGCTTTCCGTATCGGCGGATGCCAGTACGAAACCTACGACGGCTTCGAGCGCGACGTCGAGAACTTCATCGCCTTCGCCCGCCCCAAAATCGACGAATACGAAGGCCTTCTCACCGGCAACCGCATCTGGCTGGAACGAACCCGGGGAGTCGGCAGGATTTCCGCTGACGATTGCAAGGCCCTGGGGGTTACCGGGCCCGTCCTGCGCGCGAGCGGCGTCAAGTGGGATCTGCGCAAAGCCAAGCCCTACGCCGCCTACGCCGAAATGAATTTCGAGATCCCGACCGGCGTGAACGGTGATACCTACGACCGGTATCTCGTCCGCGTGGAAGAGATGCGCCAGTCGCTCCGCATCCTCGAGCAGGCCGTGGCCAAGATCCCCGAAGGCCCCATCATGGCCAAAATACCCAAGGTCCTGAAGCCCCCGGTCGGCGAAATCTACCACTCCATCGAAGCCCCCAAAGGCGAACTGGGTTACTTCATCGTCAGCGACGGATCCACCCAGCCCTACCGCCTGCGCGTCCGCCCACCCTCGTTTGTCAACCTGCAAGCACTCGATCTCATGGTGCGCGGGCAACTGGTCGCCGACGTCATCGCCGTCATCGGCACGCTGGACATTGTTCTCGGAGAGGTGGACCGCTGATGCTCGATTACGTCACCTCTTACCTCCAGAGCAACCAGACCCCGGGCCAGGCCGGCAATGTGCTGTGGGCCTTTATCTACATCGTGCTCATCTTTCTCGGCCTGTCGGTCGCGGTGATCGCCATGAACTGGCTGGAGCGCAAGGTCCTCGCCCACATGCAGGTCCGCCTCGGCCCCATGCGGGTCGGGCCGCACGGGCTTCTGCAGCCTATCGCCGACGCCATCAAGCTGCTGCTGAAAGAAGACATCATTCCCGACGGCGCCGACAAGTTTGTCTTCTGGATCGCTCCCTTCATGGTGGTGCTCACCGCCTTCACCGTCTTCATCGTCGTGCCCTTTGGCCCCACCCACGCCGTCACCGACATGAACATCGGGGTTCTCTTTATGCTGGGCGTCTCCTCGCTCGGCGTGCTCGGCATCGTCATGGCGGGGTGGGCTTCCAACTCGCACTACCCCCTTATCGGCGCCCTGCGCTCCAGCGCCCAGATGGTTTCCTACGAAATCGCCATGGGACTGGCTGTGGTCTCCGCCGTCCTGATGAGCAGCCTCAATCAGGAGGGTGTCGGCACCCTCAGCATGATCGGCATCGTCAACGCCCAGCAGAACCAGCACGTCTGGTTCTTGTTCAAGTTCTTTCCCCTGGGCCTGATCGCCTTCGTCATCTTCGCCATCGCCATGGTCGCGGAAACCAACCGCGCCCCCTTCGACCTGCCCGAAGCCGAGTCCGAATTGACCGCCGGTTTCCACACCGAGTACAGCGGCTTCCGCTGG
>Ga0126383_10001105_pt1 | contig 16394 bp, 14 predicted proteins | sample PanSoiMetPlot_35_FD_96882 | JGI IMG/M metagenome (GOLD analysis project Ga0126383, IMG submission 96882) | Tropical forest soil microbial communities from Panama - MetaG Plot_35 | ecosystem: Environmental > Terrestrial > Soil > Tropical forest > Bulk soil | place: Panama | collected 2016-02-17
AGATTGCTCAGAGCCGGGAGCGATTGCGGTTGGGCGTGAAGCGCGGCTTCGTAATGCTTGATCGCGTCATCGTACTTGCCCTGCTGGCTGTAGACATAACCGAGATTGAGATTCGCGCCGGTTTCGCCGACGGCGATCATGAAATGCCGCTTCGCTTTGTCGTAATCGCCTTTGCGCCCGTACGCCAGCCCGATGTTGTTGTGCATGCGGCGGTCGTTCGGCGCGATCTTCAACCCTTTGCTGTAATACTTGATGGCGTCGCGGAAGTCGTTCGCCAGGTAGCGCGAATAGCCGAGGTTATTCAGGAAGCGCGCGTTGTTAGGCTCGACCTTCAAAGCCTTCTTATACTCTTGCTGCGCGGAATTATACTGGCCTTTCTCGTCGTAGCAGACCGCCAGCAGGTTGAAGGCTTCGGCGAAATTGGGCTGCAAGACGGTCGCGGCGACCAGTTTCTCTATCGCGCCGTCGAGGCGCCCTTTATCGCGCAGTCCGACCGCTTCGTCGAAGAGATTTTTCGAGGCGGTCTCGGCGGTGGTCGCTTCCGGCGGAGGTCCGGCGCCGGCGTCCGCCATGACGCCGTTCTGCGCGCGGTTCATCGGGATTACCCTCATCTTTTCAAGGTCCTTTTCGCTCGCCTTCTTAATCGCCATGTCGTTGTTGTTTTTCCCCCTGAACAGACGGGCGAACAATCGGACCGGCGCGGTCACCGCGCGTCTAAAGCCGTTGGACTTTTTGCCCTCGGCCCGAACGACGGCCTTACCGTCCGGCGACGCTTCAGCCTCTCCGGTAGCGTTTTCGGACGTGTCGTCGTCAAACAGGAAGAGGTTTGCGCTCGAACCCAGGCTAGAGCTGAGGCGCGAACGCAATGTCGGACTGGCGATCACAACGACGAGCGCCAGCGCAATCAAGATCACGGCCGTGATCGCGGGTTGGCGCAGATAACGGAAGCTTTTTTTTCTGGCCATAATTCATAACCTTTCTATTGAACGGGTTTCCTGATCAGAATCTGAGCTACAGAATCTTCGTAAACGCTTTGCCATCGCCCGCTCGTAAGCGCGATTAGAGCGAGCGGTTCGTCGCGGCGCAGCGTCATCCATTGAATGTCGTATTTGTCCAGCAGTTCCGACCATTGCGGCTTGATGGTCGCGATCCGGTCGAAATCGTCGAGCACGCTTCCCTGCCTGTAAAAATCGCTGCGGCCGTCAACAAAGACCTTAAACTGTGGGTATAGCCTGTAAATCAAATAACCGCCGAATTGGTCCGAAGAGTACATCTTCCCTTCCGGTTTCGTCCGCAAAATGAAATCGGCGGCGGCGGCGGGGAACCGGTTCGGATTGAATTGCGACGGCGCCAATTTGCCCGCCAATCCGCTAACCGTCATGGACATGACAAAGACAAAGACCGCGCCGGAAGCGAAAGCGCCGTTCAATTGCCGGTCAATCCGCATCATTTCACGATACCAGTCGCGCGCGGCGCGAACCGCTCTGGTCACCTTATTCATCCCCGCGGTCGCGCGATCGGCGCCTTCGGAGACCAACGCGCTGAACTGTTCGGCGATGATCGGCGCCAGCATGACGACGGCCAGTGTGACGTGACGTTCCGACCGCAGCGTCATATGCCCCCACAGGACCAGCAGACCGGCTTCGACGAAGCGCCGCCGCCGGACGGCGTTGACTCCCGCTATGACGCCCATCAGCAGGAGAATTTCAATCAGCATGCCGTCCAACGAGTGAAAGTTGGGCGACTGAAACTCGTTGATGGTCGAGAGCAGTTTCGCGTCCGTCAAATACCGCCACAGATGGCCGTAAAGCCTCAACCCGTACGGCGTCGCGAGCGCGGCGACCGCCGAAAGCGCGCCGACCACCACGTAGACTCGCAAAACACCCAACCATTTCGCCGGGCGCCATTCGCCCCGCGCCGCGAACTCCGCCCACTCGCCCGCCGCGTATATCGCAAGAACTGGGAATGTGGCGACAAAGGCCCCGTGAAGATTGGCCCACAACGCGATCAATAACGGCAGGAAGTAAATCCGCCCGCTGCGGTTGCGACGAAAATCTTCCACAACCGCATACCAGACGGCCATCAACACAATGGAGATCACATGCGGGCGCGCCAGCCAATGAACCACGCCGGAAACCGCCGCAAAGATCGTCACGGTGAAGGCGACGATCGCGTCAGCGCCCCGCCAGATCATCATCCGGTAAAGCGCGTCGTAACTCACCAGCAAAACCAGAATCGCTCCGCTGACCACTCCGGCCAATCCCCAGTGACGGTGAAGGGTCGCCATGACCAGATCGGCCAGCCACTCCCAGGCGAACCAATCGCGCCCGGCCATCGTGTGCGAAAACGGATCGCGCTGTGGGACCGCGTGGGTTTCGAGGATCAACTCGCCCGCGCGAATGTGCCATCCTGTGTCGCTGTCAATCAGCAATCGCGGCGAGTTGTTGACCAGCAGAAAGAGGATGATCAGCAGGCAATAGCCGCCAAATGACGGTAAAAGCCAGCGGGCGGCCGCGCCGACTTTCCGTTTTTTTGACCGACCATCTTGACGTATTGCCTGGCTCATCTCAGCGCACGATTTCAAGCTGGTCTCCGACTTTGAGGGAGGCGCGCGAGATCGTGCGCGCGGGCATCTCTACCACGCTGCTCGCCACGAACTTTGGCGAGGTCACACGGAACGGGCGCATATTTTCAACCAGTTTGACTATTCGCAACTGCTGATCGAGGAAGATCACGTCAATCGAGAAGAGCATCCAAAACGTGTGGACGCCATTGCATGGGCGCAACCATAGCGCTTCGGCCTCGGCGAGGCGCCGGCGAAATATCAAACCGCGTAGCCGCTTGAAAAATGTGTTGGCGAGCGTGACCTCTTCGGCAAGGCACTGCCCGCTCGCGCGATGATAGATCTTCATTGCGCCTGAATTCAGCCATCCCAGTCGTCATCGCGCTCGCGCATCCGGCGACGCACCACGATGATGCTCAGAACCGCGGCGATAGCCAATAGAATGCTGATGATAATCCAGTTCAACGTCAGATCGGGTCTCTCCGGCTCCACTTGAAATAGCAGAGCAGCCAAAATCCGCATTGGGGAGTCTCCTCCGAAAATCCCCCCGCGAATCACACGAATCCACGCGAATAAACATTAGCGTCATTCGCGCGTTTCGCGGGGGGAAATTTCATTGTTTCGGGGCGGCGCTCACTGCGATGTGAGCGACTCCTCGGTTAAAGATTGAGAGTTAATCGCTACAAGTTTCTTTCTAAATGGCCGGTCTGCTTACTGCTGACCCATGGCGTTGAACAGATCCACTATTTTAATAATCGCGGGACCCATCAACACGATCAGCAGCGCCGGGAAAATAAATAACAGCAATGGAAAAATCAACTTGATCGCGGCCTTCGCGACAAGTTCCTCCGCGCGTTGGCGGCGTTTGGTGCGCATCGAATCGGCGAAAACCCGCAGAGAATCGGCGATCGAAGTTCCGAACCGGTCCGTCTGCACCAGCATCGCCACGAGTGATTTCACATCGTTCACGCCGGTGCGGTCACCCAGATTGCGCAAGGCTTCGTCGCGCGGTTTGCCCGCGCGAATCTCGCGGTTGGTAATCGCCAGCTCTTCAGACAAGTCGGGGTCGACGATCTCCATCTCGCGTCCGACCCGCTGCAGCGCGGCGTTCAACCCCAACCCCGCCTCGACACACACAACCATCAGGTCCAGCGCGTCCGGCAAGGCGCGCGTGATCCGTCCCTGCCGGTTCGAGATCATCCGCGAGAGAAAGAACGACGGCAGGAACAAACCATAAAAGACCGCAACCATCGTCAAGCCGACCACCGTCGTGCCAACGGGCCAGCCAAGGATGACAGTCGTCAGAAAGATTGTCGCGATCGGGAACGCCACTGCCGAGATCAGCCGGATTACGCGGAAGACCGTTACCGCGTTCTCGTCGTAATATCCCGCCTGAATCAAACGTCTGCGTAACCGTCGCACGTTTCGAGGCGACGGGGCCGGCGTAAACTGATTCAGACGTTTGGCGACCTGTTCGACAATAATGGTCGAGACCGGCTGCGCTTGGGTCTCTTCGACTACGCGCGGATTGATCTCTCTCAAGCGATTTTCGACCGGATTGGCCGGCCGCGCCCAGAACCAGTAGAGAGCAAACACCCCGCTGCCGATGGCGAGCGCCAGAGACCCGAAAAATATCAGGCTGCTAAAGTCCATAGGAGTCTTTTCTTAGTAAATAGTGGACGGTGGGCAGTGGGCAGTGGGCAGTAACTGGTTTAGCGATTTGCGACTGCCCACTGCCCACTATCCACTATCCACTCTAAATCTTAATGTTGACGATCTTGCGGATGATTAACCATCCGACGACCTGCATGACCACGCCAGCGCCCAGCACATAGACGCCATAGGCGTGATCGTAAAGCGTCTTCATATAGTTTGGATTGACTATGTTGATCCAGAAGAAGAGGAAGAAAGGCAACGCGCTGACGATGTAGCCCGACAGCCTGGCTTGGGCGGATTTGACCCGAATCTCGCCCTGGATGCGGAATCTCTCGCGGATCGTATGACTGATATTCCTCAGTACTTCGGAGAGGTTGCCGCCGATCTCGCGTTGGATGAGCACCGCCGTCACACAGAGTTTGAGGTCGAGAATCGGCACGCGCTCGACCAGATTTTCAAGCGCCGATTTCATGTTCAGTCCGAGGTTCTGCTCTTCGTAGGTCTTGCCGAACTCGAGCGCGATCGGTTCAGGCATCTCCGTCGCAACCATCTGCAGCGCCGAGCTGAAACTGTGTCCGGCCTGCAACGAGCGAACCATCATCTCCATCGCGTCGGGCAATTGCTCCAGGAAGGTTCTGAAGCGGCGGCGGCGTTTGCTCAATACATACATCAAAGGCCCGGCCATGACGATCCCCGCCGTCATGAGCATCGCGATCACTGATCCGGAGAACAAAAAGATCATCAAACCGGCGACGAAGCCCGCGATCAGGCTGGAGATCACGAAACGATAGACCGTGATCTTCAGGTCGGCCTGACGCAGCAAGGCCTGCAACCGGTTGAAGACCTCGAAGCGGATCAGCGCCCGGTGGAACGCCGGCACGCTGCTCAACAGCTCCTCCTTGAGAAGCTGCACCTCGCGATGGCTCGCGCCTCCGCGCTCCTGCACCAGCTGCTTCAGCCGCTCGTCAACGCGACGGCGATACTTGTCGGTGTCGCGGCTGACGAAAAAGTAGATCGCCACCGTCAGAAAAATGAACGCGAAGAGAATAAGGATGAGAAGCAGTCCTTGCATAAATTCACCAAGTGTACGGCGAACTGTCAGTTCGCCGTAGGCTTCATTGAGAGAGCCAATTGACCATCTGGCGCGCGAGTCGCGTGAGCGACGGCGAACTGACAGTTCGCCGTACCTTCCCTAAAACGCCGCTTCGAAGACGTTCGGCGGCAACCTGAAGCCGAACTGCTCGAGTCGTTCGGAGAAACGAGGGCGGATGCCGGTCGGGCGGAACTGCCCCAGCACCTCGCCTTTCGGTCCCACGCCGGTTCGCACGAACCTGTAAATCTCCTGCATCGTGATGATCTCCCCTTCCATGCCGATGATTTCGGAGACGCTGACGACTTTGCGCGAACCGTCGCCGAGGCGCGAGACCTGAATGATCAGGTTGATCGCGGAGCTGATCTGTTGGCGCATGGCTTTATCGGAGATGCGCAGGTTGGCCATGGCGATCATCGTTTCAAGACGGGCCAGGGCGTCGCGCGGCGAGTTGGCGTGGATAGTGGTCATACCGCCGTCGTGACCGGTATTCATCGCCTGCAACATATCAACCGCTTCGTCGCCGCGAACCTCGCCGACGATAATCCGATCGGGGCGCATACGAAGCGAGTTGCGAAGCAGACTTCGCTGGGTGACTTCTCCGCGCCCCTCGATGTTCGGCGGGCGGGTCTCCAGCCGGATCACGTGTGGCTGTTGCAACAGCAACTCCGCCGAGTCTTCAATCGTCACCAGGCGCTCGTCGTGCGGGATGAAGACTGAAAGACAATTGAGCATCGTGGTCTTTCCGGCGCCGGTTCCGCCCGAGATCAATACGTTGAGACGGGATTTGACGCAGGCTTCCAGCATCTGCGTGAGCGGCGGCGTGAGAGTCTTCAACTCAATCAGGTTTTTGATCGTCAGCGGCTCGGCCCCGAAGCGACGAATCGAGAGCATGGGCCCGTCGATCGAAAGCGGCGGGATAATTGCGTTGACGCGCGACCCGTCAGGCAACCGCGCGTCCACCATCGGAACCGATTCGTCAACGCGGCGTCCGATGCGCGACACGATCCGGTCAATGATCTGCATCAGGTGCGAGTCGTCGCGGAACGTCAGGTCTACTTTTTCGAGCTTGCCTCGACGTTCAATGTAAACATTGCGCCAGCCGTTGACCAGAATATCGGAGACGGTCTTGTCCGCCAGCAGCGGCTCGAGCGGGCCGAGGCCGAATAACTCGTTCAGGACGTCGGTCTGCACCTGCTCGCGTTCGGATCCGCTCAGGGGAGCGTTCTCGTCGTCAAGAATGCGCTCGATCACCTTCTTCACGTCCTTCTGCACGGCGTCCGGATCGGCGTTCTCCAGTTTGCTCAGGTCGAGCTTATTGATCAGGATGCGGTGAACGCGGGTCTTGATCTCCTGCAACTCGTTTGAAGCTCGTAAGCCACTCGTGCCCCGCGCCGGGGCGCCGTTCGGCTGTTCAAGTAATCTTTCTTTGAGAACTGACATAGCTACCTATAACTACCACCTGAATATAACTATCTCTTGGCGCCGAAAAGCGACGTCCAGCCCCCGCGGGTCGGGCGTGGAGGGGCTTCGGGACTTTCACTCGGCAACCTGATCCCGCTCAACTTGCTCGCCAGATTTCCGAAATCATGCACGATGCGCGACTGGGCTTTGGAAAGCACCAGCGGCTCGCCGACGTTGATCGAAGAGATCGCCGCCTGATAATCGTTGCTGATCGTCGCGAAGACATCCGTCTCCAAAACCTTGCCGACCTGTTTCAGATCGAATTCCGGCATCTTGGCGTAGCGGTTGACCACGACCTTAACCCGGCTGCGGTCGTAACCGAGCCTGGCGAATATGTCCAGCGCGCGTTTCGCGCTGCGGATCGCCGGGACGTCGAGCGTCATGAGCAGGATCAGATCGTCCGCCGCGTCGAGCGCCGAGATGGTCATCTCATTCAACACCCGAGGCGGATCAATCACCACGTATTCCATCTGGGCTCGCAGCAACGAGATTGATCGCGTGATGTGGTCAACTCGCACATCCTCGTCTTTGCCGATCTCGGTCGGCGCGGCGAGCAGCGCCAGATATTTCGACCTCTGTGTCAGATAGCTGGCGATCAACTGATCGTCCAGACGGTCGAAGTTTCTGACGACGTCATGAATCGAATAATTCGGCTCCAACCCCAGATATAGAGGCTGATCTCCCGCCTGCAAATTCAGGTCAATGACGCAGGCGCGTTTGCGCGCGAGCCGCGCCAGACTGGCCGCCAGGTTGGCGGTCACGAAAGTCGTTCCGCAACCTCCCTTGCTGGCGTAAACGGCGATGACGCGTCCATGAGACTCTTCAGGTTTCGCGACGTTCTGTTCGATCTTTGCAAAGACCGATGCGATCTCGGATTCGACCAGCGGCTGCCGCAGAAATTCCATCGCGCCCGAGCGAAATGACAGGAGTATGACATCGGGCGAATTGTCATCCGACGAACAGATGACCGCCGTCTCCGGCAATTCATGATGAATCCGCTCGACGAGTTGAAACGAATGGTTCAACTCGCCGTTGAGCAACACCAGCGCCGCTTGTGGGCGCAGCCGGTTGAGTTCGTCCAGCGCCTGCGGAACATTGGGCAGTTCCGCAACGATAGCCAGTGGAATTTGGCTCGCGCTGCGCAACCGCAGCCGCTCTTGCGCGCTCAAACTCCGACCGATGACAACAACAGAAATCGCTTTTGACACTGACTTCAGTCCCTAACTTAAATGCCGAATTTTATTCTTGCGGCTTGGCGGATGATGGAATTGCGACTCCCGCCGGCCTGGCGCCTAATAACGGATACCGCTCTAAGCCGCACACGCCAAGCCCCGGGTCGAAAACATTCCGAGCGTACCCATTGTGAAAGTAAAGGCCCGCGGAGCCGGAATTATAGTCCCGGCAGGAGTGAAACTCCATCGAAATCCCAACATGCCCATGCGCCAGCGCTTTAAATCAGGCAAAAAAGAACCGGGTGTCAGCGCCGCTTTTGTTAGCCGAGCGTCGGTGGCGATCTATTCGCCTACTAGAGCGGTTTGCAATTGCGTACACACATTTGAAATCCGATCTATTTCGATTTGTTCGGAATCAATTGAACCGACATCGGCAGCCAACGTCGTTGGAAACTAGCGCTCTCTCTCTCCAGATTCCTCGGCAGGATCTGTGTTCCGCCGGCGATTATTTCACGCACGAAATACCCCGTCAGATCGCCTTCGGGTGAGACATCCTTCAAATAGAACAGCCCGATGTTGGTGACCGCCAGCTGCGTCTGCGTCTCGGCAAACGTCTGGCTTCTCTGGATAATCGGGTTATAGAGCAACACCGGGATAATCAAGGGATGAGAGTTCGGATCGGGATAACCGCCGCTCGTGACATAGTGATAGATTCTTTCAGAGTCAGAATCAATAGAATCGCCGAAGTCCTCCCGCATCTTGCGGAGTTCCATCTTCACCTGATCGTAGCGGGCCAGGTCGTTTAGGTCATAGACTTTGATTATGGCGCCGACCTGGATTTTGCCGCAATATCCGTATCTTGTTACGTCACTCACCGATGACAACGGGTAAAGCGACTGATCCTGCGGCAACCCCGACTCGGAGAAGTTGGCGATGTAGTAATAATTTTGGCCGAATGTGACTTGCTGCCCCATTATCGTTTTCGCCCCAATGTCGAACTCCAACTGAGTGTCGCTCAGACCTGTGACTTGGGAACCCGGCGCGCCCGCGACAGAATCAACGAACGGAAAGACGTTGCGGTCGCCGGCGGCGAACCGCGAACGGTAATAGTCATCCGGCTCGGTGGGGCGGCGGGACGTTAAACTGTAATCGCTGACCCTATAAAGCGTATTGCTCGTCCTGTTATAAAACGTGTCTGGCAATAACAACGGTCGCCAGCAGCCGGCGCGAGAGCCCTGGGACCCTGAGGCTATCGTTCCGGTTCCACCGTCAACGGGGAGCAGCGAGGCCGTCGCCTCCGTGCCTATCTTGACGGTTTGTAGACCGAAAGCCCCCGCAAACAGCGTCGGCGTCCGTATAGTAGCGCCGACTCGCACGCTCGGAATATTGGTTGTCGGGTCAACATCAATTTTAACATTCATGTTGGCCGTGATTGACTGAGCGTCATCCTTGGGGTCTTTGTCGGGCTTCGATAACTTGAGAATGCGCGGCTCATTTAGACCGCCATACTTGGTGGCGAGCGATATCGCGATGTTCTCCTGCGCCGCCGCCTTCGGGTCCGCCTCAATCGTCACACGCAACCCTGCGCCGGCCGCCAGCGCCGCGACGTTGATTCCGTTTTGAAGTTGAGTTTGCGAGCTGAACAGATAGCCCAGATCAATGGCCAGCGCCATCAATCCGAGCAAGCCGATCATCGACACCGCAGTCAGCATCATGATCGAGCCCCTCTGCCCGCGAGACTGCCGGCGCGGAAATGGGCGCCTGCGGAAGAAATTTTGAATCGAATCAGATAGCGTGAAACTGCGTTTCATTTTTCATCTCCAACGGTCAAGGTATATCACTGCCTTGCGGCGGCTTCTGATCCTTTGCGTCGGGCTTCGGCGAATCAGGCTTTGGCTGCTGCGAGTTTTCCGTCTTCGTGGATCGCGTGTCCGAACCGCTCGGCCCGTTCGGGCCGGCCGGCGCCGCGGGTGCGATCAGCTTCGATGTCATAGTCTCCGTCGCGCCATTATTCACTTTGTTCGTGACGGGCTGTTCCGATTTGGTCTTGGTCTCGCCTTCGGGCGGCTGTTCGCCGGATTTCTGCGGAACCGAATGACCCGACTGGCCTTCGATCGAGCTTGACGGAGTGGCGCCGGCGGGAGGCGTCGAGTTGACGGGTTTCAACTCACTGACACCGGGCAGGCGCGGAATTTGATCGGGATTGAGTGGCTCTACGACTTTGACCGTGGCGAGGAACAACAACTCAGTTTCATTGCGCTGGAAACTGCGGCTCTTGAAAAGCTCGCCGAGGATTGGGATGTCTCCAAGTAGCGGAATCTTCGAGAGATTGATCTGCTCGCGGTTATCAATCAAACCGGCAAGCGCAAAGCTCTGCCCATCGCGCAATTCGAGCACGGTTTTGGCTCTGCGCACTCTGAGACCTGGAATGACGAGTCCTTGCACGGTCACGCCGGCGGCGAAATCGAGGCTCGACACTTCCGGCGCCAACTCGAGCCGGATGTGATTTTCGTCAATGATCGTAGGCGTAAAATCGAGCTTCACACCGAACTCTTTGAACTGCACCGTAATCGCATTCTGTCCCGAGCTGACCGACTGAAGGATTGGAATCGGAAACTCGCCGCCGGCCAGGAAGCTGGCCTTCTGGCCGTGCATCGCAATCAGATTCGGCTCGGCCAAATCGCGCAACGCCCCACGTGAGTTGAGTGCGCGGATAAACGTCTGTGAGACGGCGCTGTTGTTCGCATTACCGAGAAAAATATTGAGCGCCGAACTCGGAGAGACATTCAGGTTTTCCCTCCTGAATACGCCGGCGACATTTCCGGCCCCGTTTTTAACGATCTCGTCATTTACAGTGTAAGAGCCGAACGCCGCGGGTCCCGCTGCGGTGATGAAGGTCGGCAACGCCGAATTGAGAATGCCATAAGCTGTGCTGAGTTCGCGCAGGACGGCGCGATTGACCTCGGCCACGCGAATCTGCAATTGCACTTGGGCGGCGTCCATGACCGGCGATTTGAGCAGGTTCGTGACCTTCAACCCGGCGGCCTCAATTATCTTCTGCGCCTGATCGGACAATTCGGGTCTGGTCACTGTGCCCGAGAGAACCACTGAATTATTCGCCTGGCTGAGCTGGATGTTCTCTTTCGGGAAGAGAATCTTGATCTGGTTGTCAATCAATGTAAGGTTGACCTGAACGTAGATGTCGAAGACCAGCATCCGCGACGCTTCGCCTTTTATCTTCGCTTTCGACCACGCGACGAGGTTGACCTGGCCGAATTGGAGTCCGTTGATCAGAACCTGTTTGAACGAGATCGGCACGGCTTCGGCGATCTTCGGGTCCGAGATCGCGACGCGTTCGTATTCCTGATCGAAATCGATCACGCGCGATTGGCCGACCTGAACGTCAATCTTGATCGGCTGCGCGTTGTCGGCGAAGGACGCTTGTAAGGTCGCTCTCTCCTGAGCTATCGCGCATAAGCTCGCGGCGGATGTGAGGACTAGCAACGAAAGGCATCGCAGGAGCGGGCAGATTCGGTGGAGTTTGGTGTTCATTAAGTCTCCTGATGTTTCAATCGGGCTCTGGTTTATATTTTCCTGTCCCACATTTTCCCGTTCGAGTTTTGCCAACAGGAAAATGCGGGACAAGAAAATATCTTCCGTTGGCTGATTTTAGGGAACGATTTCAACACGGGTGCGCTTGGAGCCTTCGATCAGTTCGATTGTTTTCTCGCGCGTCACGACTCTCACGGTCGGCGTCGTTGGTACCGGCTGATTGGAGTTTACGTTGAGGGTGATCGGCGGAGGAGCCTGTCCCGCCCTTTGCGGCGCGCCTCCTCCGTCGCGGGCGCCTTCACGTGAGCGGTATTCCAGGGCGATATCATTCAGCACGTCGCGTCTCGTCTTGCCTCGAGTTTTTTCTATAATTTGATCAGTCCCGTTACGGATCGAAAGCTGCAGCCGGCCTGTAGCTTCGGCGAGTTTCAATGTCTCAGCCTGCTCGGGCGTCACTTCCAGAGTAACTGTGTTGACCAGAGCCGCCTTGCCGTCGCTCTTGGTCTCCTTATTCTGGCCGCCCGCCAGGACTTTGATCTTCTGCAGGATCACTTTTGAGACCTCCTTCGCGCCCTCTAGCTGCGGCTGCATGATCGCGATCACGTCGACGTAAGTCTCCGGGGCGATGAAGCCGGCCACGCCGCTCGCCTCGTCAACGCGGACCGAGACTGAGCGCATGCCGGGCGCCGTTATTCCCGACAATCCTGGTTGGGAGCCCAACCCCGCCAATTGCTTGCTGAGGATCAGCGTCCTGGCCGGCACGTCCGTGAAGGCCACCCGGCCAATCACCGTATCCTTACTGACCATCGCGCCTTCGGGAAGAAGTCTTATCGGGTAGCGTTCAAGGACGATGTGCTCAGGCCCGATCTTGGTTCCGCGCGGGATTTCGGTTTTCGCAATTACGACGACAGTCTCAGTCTTGGCAATGTCACTGCTGACTTTGTTGCTTACGTAGGTCCTTGCCGCCGAGATCGCGAGTAATCCGAAGAAGATCGCGCCGGCAAGAGCCAGTAGGAAGCGTTTGTTCATTTCATCAACTCCTTTTCATTCATGATCCATATAACAGATCACGCCCATATTGATTGTGCTTTGCGCCGTAGAACCGCCGCCGTTATCGAACATTCTCAGAAGTATCGGGGCCGGCGTCTCGAACTCATATTTTATGTAAATTCCGACTCTATCGCCGCGAACCACGGGCGGCGATATACCTGCGTAATAAACCTTTCGCTCGTCATCGTCGGTATTGAAGACCCCGTCATCGCCCGGTCTGATCCTTATTGGAATGATATTGGTGATGGTATCTATGGCCGGAGTGCCTGAGTTGTTCATTGAGGCTTTGACCGCGTCTGTGGCCGCGTTTATCACTTCCTCTTCAGACTTGTACTTGTATGCCGGCTCCGGGCCATAAGGCATAATCAGGATACGAGCGCCTTCCCGCGCGGCGAGTGTCAGGGACTGTTGGGCGCTCCAGGCGCGTCCAATTTCTATGATGGCGAAAACTAAAACGAGGAAGATGGGGAGAATGAGCGCGACCTCTACCAGTGTCTGGCCACACTCCACTGACCTGATTGGACACCTGCGGGAACGGCTGTTGATCCGCCCACTTGAAATGTATTGTGGACAAAATTTCCCGTTCATCAAACCTCCTGTAACCTGGCGGTCACAACGCTTCCGCCCCCCCTAGCCACCGCGCTTCATGGTGCAGCTTGCGCCGATCGTGACTCGTTGGAATCCTTCCGCGAAACTTCCAATCGGCAGTTCAAACGGGTAGAGCACCAGGACTTTGACAAGCTCCCTGTCAGCCGTGATTGACTCCAATATTTTCTCAGCCTTGTCCGGATCCTCGTTGAAGAAAATGGCCTTGGCGCCGTCATATCCGTTGTTCGTAATGTACTGGCGCACGACAGGAGCCACATACTTCATGAAGTTGTTATCTTTGGAATCCGGGTCGCAAGCGGGCCTTATGCAATGGCTGACGTCACCCCCCGCCGGATTCTTCGCCCACACCCGCGCGCCTTCGTAAGCCGCTCCGGACAACACCATCTGCAGATTGAACCCCTGCGCTATGACTGTGACGCCGGTCAGCATAAGGAACAGAAATGGCACGATCAGCGCGAACTCGACGAACGATTGTCCATGTTCGCTCCTTCGCGTAATTTTCCGATGACACTGTCCCCGATAATCCGTAATTGTTCTCATGGCGCGCCTCTCTTGAGATGCAAATGAAGTGGCCCGGTCATTCTTCCAGACAATAAGGAGTGGAAAGCAATGCGCAAGGCTGCAATGCGATAAAGTCCGCGTCAGTCTTTACCGCAAGAAGTTCGTATAAACCGCTATCAACGTCCCGGCGGCGACCGTCACGCCGAAGGGCGTTGTCACTGAAGGGATGCTCTTATCATCCCGTTCTTCAAGCCTGATCGCGTAAAGTTTCAAACCAGGGATAAAGAAACCAAGGAAATTGAGGAGAACCCGGCGAAATCTCAGCCATGTGAGGTTGAGCTTTTTCTCCCTGATCACAGCGATTGCGGCGAATAATGGGTAACAGAGCAAAGTCGCGAGCAGCGCCCTAACAACGTCAGTCGCGCCCATGAAAGCGCCTATCGCGGCCAGAAATTTCACATCGCCGGCCTTCATCCCTCCGACCAGATAAGGAATGAAGAGCAGCGTAAACCCCAGAGCCAAACCCTTCAATCCAAATCCCAGCCCTTCCCAGCCACGCATGACCAAATTCAATGTCAATCCGATGACCGCCGCGGGAAAGACAAGCAGGTTGGGAATGCGACGTTCGCGTATGTCAAAAACCGAAACCGCAACTACAAACGCAGCGAGCAAACCTGCAAAGACTTCGCTCTGCCCCCTCATTTCTTACTTAAGCCCAATTCCTGACGCCCAATTCCGCGCAACGGGTGGAGATTGTCAGAAAACACAATATTAGGATCATCGGGCGCCATAATTAACGATGATCCTATTTATTAAGTAAGCGTATCATGGGGCTTCACAACTGACGAAAAATTGCCAAACAAGCTCAATTAAAAGCTAAAAGGACATAGCCGACGGGCTGTGCCAATAAGGCGTAACCACTGAACCATGGAAGCCACCTGGTGAGGCGCGTTTATCTAACTAAAGCTTTCAGCCGCTCGAGATCTGTCTCAATGAGCGATGATGGGCAACAATGCGGCGACTGAATCGTAGTAATAATAATTCTGTGGGTAATCGCAGGCCTTCTCGGGATTGAAGGCAAGGTGGCGATCATGAGTGGCCTTGATCGTGTTTGACAATGAGATAGCCGATTGTCACGAGCCAATGGTAGCGTTGGCAGTGGACAGTCTGTTATTGATCTTGGCGAAGATCTGGCTGATGCTCGTCCCCATCGCCGTCAGCACGAAAAGCGCCGTTGCGCCGATCAAGACCAACAAAAGCGAATATTCAACAACATCCTGCCCTTGTTCATCCGTTATGAACTTCCTGATCATGATTTCCTCCGATTTGCCTAAGTTTCTGTTTGAACTCAGGCCGCTGGTTGCGCGGATTTAACCGGGGAGTCTTGGTGCGGTCGATCCGTTGAGACAACAAGTGACCTAGGGTGAAGCTGGTTGTGATATCCTGCTCATTATTGACGCCCTACTGACGATCTGGCCTTAAGATTCGCAACAACCCATTCCCAGCGCCTCGCAGGTTAAAAATATCGGGATTCACTTCTTACCTCGAAGGCGCCACCTCCCCTAACGAACGCATTGAGCAGTGTAGGATTTGGCAGTGTTTTCCGGGAGGGGCAGAATTGTTGGAGTTTTAAAGATCGTCCGACGCCGCATGACCATTTAGCGGCGCAATCAACAATACAGAAGCAAGAATGCGGGCGCATTCTAGCCACAATCCCATTGATTGGGCAAGGGGAAATTAGCCCCGCGAGAAAATCCGTAAACCGGATTTCCGCGCTTTTTGCAAGCCATGCCGATTGGTTTTCAGTTTTGATTTGTGAGATTATCCGGCGCCGAACACGATCACACGCCCCGAAAGCAATCGCGCGAATGACCCTCAGAGCGGATGACTACCACGGGACCAACTCGCAGACTCTCGAGTTCAAAGACATGGTCGTTCAAACATGCGTCCTTGCTTTTTGCCGCCTGGGTTTCAGTCGGCGCGCTGCTGACTTTTGTTCGAATAACCCATCCGGCGTTCGGCGTTCAAGGGGATCTGCCGCTTCATTACCATATCACGCGGTCATTCGAGCGGAGTTTCTCCGAAGGCCAGATCTTCCCGAGGTGGGCCGGCCTGTTGGACGGAGGGCGCGGGGATGCGCTCTTCACTTTCTACCCCCCTCTCAGTTATCTGTTGAGCGTGGCGCTCATGAAACTGCTTGGGATTGACGTCCTCGCGTCACTCAAGGCCATTTCCCTGCTTGCCCTGATCGTCGCTCAGGGCGCCTCATACGCTTTCGCCAGACAATTTTTCAATCGCCGCCAAAGTCTGATCTGTTCATTGACCTACGTCCTTCTGCCCGCCTACCCGCTGATCGCGCTGCACCGGGCGTTTATCGCCAACGCCGTGGCGCTGAGCCTGGCTCCCATTTCACTGCTCGGCGCAAGCCTCTTGTTGAGCGGAGAGCGGCGCGCGCGCGCCGCCGCGATCTTCGCGACGGGTTTCAGCGCGCTTATTCTGACTCACGCGATTACGACCTACCTCTGCGCAGTGGTCATCGGCCTGATGACCTTGATCCACCTGCCAAATTTCGGTTGGCGCGGCGTCGCGCGTCTTGCCGGAGCGGGCGCGGTCACGCTCGCGCTCACTGCGTTTTTTTTATGGCCCCAGGTGGTCGAGGCTAGCTGGATACAAATAGGATTGCAGACTGTTCAGCAGGATTACCACAACTACTTTCTGTTTGCGAAATCGCCTGATG
>Ga0126383_10001107_pt1 | contig 16376 bp, 15 predicted proteins | sample PanSoiMetPlot_35_FD_96882 | JGI IMG/M metagenome (GOLD analysis project Ga0126383, IMG submission 96882) | Tropical forest soil microbial communities from Panama - MetaG Plot_35 | ecosystem: Environmental > Terrestrial > Soil > Tropical forest > Bulk soil | place: Panama | collected 2016-02-17
CACCGTGTAATTGCTGCGCCCAGCTGCACGCGGCAGATGCCGAACGACCAGGCGGCCGATGTCGTGGGTCACCTGGAAAATCAACCCGTCTATATAGGGAAAGGGCCCCTCGTAGCGAGTGATCTCGCGAACGACAAAGGCGCTCAGGCAGCGGAAGCTGGAGAGATAAAGATCTTTCGGCTTTTCGAGCACGAAATTGGCGACATGGTTGGCAAATTGGCTCCCAAGGTTCCGCCAGATTGCGTGCCGCTTCTCGTCATAGCAGGTATATACGACCTCCTTTCCGCTGTGCTGAGCAAAGGCGAGCAGGCGCTCGACCTCCTCCGGCGGGTTTTGTAAGTCATCGTCCATTGTAATTGCATGCGCCCCGTTCGCATGACGCAGCCCGGCCATGACCGCGTTGTGCTCTCCATAATTTCGCGCGAGGTTAACCAATGTGATCGGGACACGGGCTCTGTCGACCAGCGCAGTGCACACGTCGAGGCTGTCGTCCGGACTGCCGTCGTTGACGAGCACGATTTCGTGTCCACCCTCGATCGGCAGCTCCTCCAAGGCATGAACCAGCTCGGCGATGCTGGCGGCCCCATTATAGACCGGGATCACGATCGAGAGCGCCAGCCGGGGTGGGGCGGCCTTCGAGACACTCTGCTCGCCTTCAGTCACGATTGCCGCTCTCCTTGACAGCGAGGGCAAGAATTGAGCCGCCGAAAGGCAACCGGACACCCCGGCGCAGCAGCGCGGTTTCGAACGCCGTAGCAGCGCGGCAAATTACGTCCGCCGAGTGAGGATATGGTTTGACATCGCTGGCCTCGCCATCACGTACGGGAATGAGCTTGCGAGTGATCACCATCAGTGGCAGCAGCATTGCATTCCAGTAGGACATGTATACCGGACGGAACCCGACGGCCTCCAGCAGGTGGCGAAGACCCGTCATGGTATAGCGCCGAATATTGCTGACTGCCGCGTCATGGCGCGACAGCATCCATTGATAGGCCGGCAGATTAAGGATCAACCAGCCGCTAGGGCAGAGACACCGATAGAACTGGTGGAGAGCACGACATTCGTCGACCCCCTCGTGGCACAAAACATCGGCGTTGAAGATACCGGAGAGCGCAGCATCGGCAAACGGCAGGTCGTTGATCGAGCCCGCACATACTGGACGAGCGCTCTTGACAGCAGCACGCTTACAGGCTTGGAAGTCGAGGTCCAGGCCAATCACGGGTTTGCTGCCGTAATTTCTCGCCAATCGGGAAAGAAATCCCCCAGTTCCGCAACCGGCATCAAGGATGGGAAGATCGAGTTCGGCGAACTCCAATTGCCGGGCGGCCATGAGGAGGTTCGCGTGCATAGCGGCGAACCACCACATCCGGTCCTCCATCCTGTCGAGCTTGTCGTACTCGGAGGGCTGCACCGGAATTCTTACGGCGGGGGGTGCGGATCTAACGGCACCGGCAACCGGTGGGACGATCCCAAAGAAGATGCCGCGGAGGCATGTTTGGCGGTCCGTCGCTCGACGGCGAGTTCGCGTCGATCGAGCACAAGAGAGAGAAGCGCGCCCATTCTCTCGACCCGATAAACAGGCCGGCCGGGCAACGCTCGGTCGCAGTTGTCTTTCGTGAATGCGATAAAGAAATCCGCACTGGCGCGATCGCGAACGAGCCGAAAATTCGGCGGAAAATAATAACCTGCTGAGATTGGCGGCCCGCATACTGCTACCGTAAATTCACGCTCTTCGAAATCTGCACCGTATTCGGCGCGCACATAATCTTCGAGCCCCTGCACCAACTCCGCGTAGGAATTGGCCCAATAATCGAGCTTGAACTTGTGCTGGGCGCCCTCTACTCCGCCGACGAAGGCATTGTAGTAAACATATTGGTCGGGGTGCAGCATCGCCATGATCGAAATGTGCGCACCGCCATAAAGAGCGAGGACGCCCCAAATCGGCTGCCGGTACGGAAACCGCGCCAGCCATGCGAGACCCCAATCCGCGGCCACCGCCGCGACAACTGCGATCGGCGGCAGGACAAAGATGAAGTGCCGCATGCCGTCGAACAACACGGCCTTGATGGCGATGGCATACGTGACGGGGAAGAGAATACCGATGCCGAGTACGAAGCTTACGAGCGCCCGCTCTCGGCCCAAGCGGAAATGACCGCGGCCAAGCGCGACCAGAGCTGCAATCGGAGCGCAAACGAACAGGACAAGAACGAGTTCCGGCAGCGCCAGAGCAATATATGTCGGCAGATATGCCCAGGGCAGGTCGCTGGCCGGCACAAACTGCCCATCGAACAACGTGTAAAACGGGAAGGTCTGGTGCGAGAAGAAGGCGAGAGCGCGCAATGGATTCTCGATCGGGTCGGTCTGTGCCCACGGCCAGAACAGCAACATGACCGGGTAGGCGGCGGCCGCGACCGGGAAGAGCACTCGCGAGAGACTGACCCAGGCTGCGGCTCCGAGAACGCCGATGCGCCTGGCGGCAATGGCGCGCCAACTCCCGTCCAGGGCCAGCAGGAGTCCCAAATAGCATATCAGCAACAGGCCGCCGATCCTCACACCCATCGTCATGCCGATCGCCGCCCCGAGTTTGGCCAATGTCGCAAAAGGCGGCCGAGGCAGAAGCGGAATGATGCGGATCAAGTAGTAGGTGCTCCAAACAACACCGACGGCGAATGGTATATCCTTTGGATTATTGAACATCTGCCCGTAGTAATTGGGTATCAAAATCAATAGCAGGGTAGCGATGAACCCGCAGCGGGGTCCCGCCACGATGCGGCCCAATTTCCAGCAGCCGATCAATCCGAGAACTCCGACGAGACCATTCAAGAGATGCCGGGTCTCGTAGATACCGATCGGGGAGACGCGGTTCAGCGCCGCCGCGATCATGTCGAACATCGCGCCGTAATTATAAAGGTCCTGCCAATGCAGCGCGGCCTTGTTGCCAAAAAACGACAGGTAATAATCAAGGACGAAATTGCCGTACCAATTATGGACATCTTCGTCCCAAGTTACGCCGTAGTCGCGGAACGTGGTCAACACGAGGGCGATGCCGACAAACACGACACCCATCGATAGCCGCTCCCACCAGACGGCCTCATCGGACCGCCGAGACCACGGGGAATCGGCGGGATCGGCAGAGGCAACCGGCCCTACAGCCAGGGTGGTCGTCAAAGCGTCCATACTCTGGATCCTAATGAATCGTTCTGCCTAGGCTGATCCAAAACGGATTAAAGAAATGGCTCTTGCCGGTCTTGAGGTAATTTGCAGCGGGGCGCGACTCATTAATTCGCTGAAACCAATTGCTAGCTGTGCCGGTTCCCCTCCCGCGAACATCTGAACGCCAGCCACCCCTTAGCCGAGAATTTGTTTACAACCCACACTCCCCCAACAGCGCAGCGAGAACGCGATCCGGGGCGAAATATTCCCTCGCCAATTCGCGGGCCGCCCGGCTGTTGCTGCGATAATCGGCAGCGACGGAGTCGATGCCGGCTAGTGCCTCTTCGTGGTTGGAATATTCGAACAAGCCGAGCCCGACTGGGTAAGTCTTGGCAAAACCGGTCCGCATGGTTATCACCGGCCGGCCTGACGCGAGATAGCAAACGCTGCGGTCGCTGAACCAGCCGCTGTTCGGCCGAACATAGATATCCTTCGCCACCGTGAGTTCGCCGCGCGAGCGGGCGATGAAATCGCGGTAGGAACGCATGTCCGCCGAGATCGGGCGCGGATCGACCAAGCGCCAGCCTCCAGCAGCTACCGCGGCGCGCACCTCGTCATCCGGTGGCAGCATCGCCATGCGAAAACAGCTGTCCGGACGGCGTCGTGGCAAGTCGAGAAAACGGAGAAAGTTGATGTGTTTCGACCAGACATAGCTCGCGCCGTCGTACTCGATGTTCTTACCCTTGTTTTCCCAGGTGGCAATCGTCGTGAAGCACGACGGTGCGTCATCCGGTTCAGGCCACAGGTCAAGGTCCACGGGTGGTCGCGTCGGGCGCCACGGAATCCCGCATAATGGCACCGGACAGTCCGCGGAGCCGAGATTCTCGCCGTAGGTGAAGAAATGAGTATGCGCATCCAAGTAAGCGCGCGACGCCCGATCGGCACTCGCGTATTTGAGCTGTTCATAGACGGGGTCGGTATCGATCATGATCCGGACCGGGCAAGCGAGATGCTCGTCCCGCAATTGCGTCGCGCCGCACAAATTGATCAAGGCGTCGGCTTGTCTGAAGAGGGCGCGCACCTGACTGTGCGGCAAACCGTAATGCACATCATGGATCGCATCCCAATATGACCAGCGCTGAGCGAACCCATATTCCTCCATGGCCTGCCTTAGGCAGTGAACGTTGTAGTCACAATCCATGACGACGCTGTTTGCACGGGGGTCGAAAGGGTTGGCGCCGCCGTCCTCAACGTACCAGCAGCGGTACCCGAGCCGCTCGAGGCCGACGAGGTAATGCATGGCTTGCCAAGCAATCCCGGCCAACGGCATCTGACCGGCGAAGTGAAGAACGATGATGTCGCCGCGCTTTGTCACAATGGCATCCATAATAGTCTCGGCTAGTCGACTTATAACGGTCGGCACAACGGTTGATTTCCGTCCATGCCGTTGAACCCACGAAAGTGTTGACAGAAAACCCCCAAATCGCATGGGGTTGCCCCGACCCCGACCCGCATGCTAGGCAGGGCAATGATTGAAAGCATCCGGGCGTGGATCAGTGGCGGCTGGCCGGATCGACGCGAGGGTAGAGACACTCGGCAGGAAGCTCTCCAGGTCGCCCTGACGGCGCTGCTCATCGAAGCGGCGCACAGCGACGATCGGTTTGACGAGGCGGAGCGCGGGGTCATCGGGCGATTGCTGGAAGGCCGCTTCAACCTGTCTCGATCCGATGCGGTTGCGCTGCTCGCTGCAGGCGAAGCGGCGGCTTCGCAATCGGCGGAGCTGTTCCACTTCACCAGGATTATCAACGAGCGGCTGTCGTTTGCGGAGCGGGTGGAGCTGATCGAGATGCTGTGGGAGGTTGCCTACGCGGATCGGGCGCTCGACGAATACGAGGACAGTCTGCTGCGCCGCGTCGGGGGGCTTATATATGTGCCGGACCGCGAGCGCGGCATGGCGCGCCAACGCGTGCTGAAACGTCTGGGCCTTGACCCGTCGAGCTGATCCGTCGCGGGCGCCTGAATTTCAGGAGAAGAATCGACTACCATGACCTATGTCGTCACCGAAGCATGCATCCGCTGCAAGTATATGGATTGCGTGGAGGTTTGCCCCGTCGACTGCTTCTACGAGGGTGAGAACATGTTGGTGATCCACCCGGACGAGTGCATCGATTGCGGGGTTTGCGAGCCGGAGTGCCCGGTCGAAGCAATCATTCCCGATAGCGAGCCGCCGGCGGCGCGGTGGCTGGAGCTCAACCGACAATACGCGACGAGTTGGCCGAACATCACGCGCAAGAAGCCCTACCCGCCGGATGCCGACGATTACAAGGACGCCACCGACAAGTACGACAAGTACTTCAGCCCCAATCCAGGCGGAACCTGAAGGCGGCACAGCGCCGCCGAGACGGCGGCGGGTGCGGATTGCGGAGCGGATATGCGTTCACCGTCTGGCGTGAAGGCTACGTTTCATGATATTAACATTTTCTGGCGCTGTTGCCTGTTGACCATGCGTGCCGCTCTCGTGATCGAGTCGCGGGTGTGACCGTCGCCCAGTCTTGCGACCAACTGAAGCGTCCCGACAGCGCCAAGTGGGTCGATTGTGAGAGACGGATATGAATTCCGAGAAAGTTTCCTTTGCCACCGGTGATCTCGTCGTTTATCCGACCCACGGGGTGGGCAAGATCGTCGGCATAGAGACACAGGAGATCGCCGGTCATACGCTGAATGTGTTCGTGGTGCATTTCGACAAGGATCGGATGACCTTGCGCGTGCCGCTGGGCAAGGCCAAGGTGTCCGGCCTGCGACGATTGTCGAGCCGCAAGGAAATGGACGCCGCGCTCGCGAAATTGCGCGGGCGATCTCGTGCCAAACGGACAATGTGGAGCCGGCGCGCCCAGGAATACCAGGCAAAGATCGCCTCCGGGGACCCCGGGTCGATCGCTGAGGTGGTTCGCGACCTTTACCGCAACACGGGCCAGCCGGAGCAATCCTACAGTGAACGGCAGATTTATCAGGCAGCTCTCGACCGCTTGGTGCGAGAGTTTGCCGCGGTCGAACGCATCGACGAGATCACTGCAACCCAACGGGTCGAGCAGCTGCTGACAGCCTAAGCGCGCGAGGGTGATGAGATCCGCGCCGGACCGCACCGCCGAGGCATTGAGGCCAAACGGAAGATTTGCCCTCTTGCGGGGTGCCCGGCGGGTCTGGGCGATCGCCGTCATTCATGGTGTGGCCAGGCGCCTCGCCCATCTGCACGACATAATCAGCGAACGGTTCCGGGACGGTGATCGGGTCGTATATCTCGGTAATTACCTCGGGCAAGGCGGCGCGGTGCTTGCCACGATCGACGAACTCCTCGATTTCCGGCGCCGCGTTCTCGGACGCCCCGGCGGAGCCGCCTGTGACGTCGTCTTTCTGCGGGGCGCGCAAGAGGAGATGTGGCACAAGTTGCTGCAGCTGCAGTTTGCCCCCAATCCGGGCGAGTTGCTTCGATGGATGGTCCGAGCAGGAATGGAAACGGCCGTTCACGCTTATGGCGGTGATCTTCGGCAAGGGTTTGCCGCGTGCCGCGACGGCGCCCGCATGATCACCCGGTGGACGGGTGCGCTGCGCAGCGCCTTGAACGCAATGCCGGGCCATACCGCGCTGTTTACCGCCCTGCGGCATGCCGCCTTGATCCAAGAGCGCAGCATTCTTTTTGTGCATTCCGCAATCGACCCGTCAAAGCCTCTCGTCTCGCAGGGAGACGCTTTTTGGTGGGGGCGTGCGGACATCCTGGAACTGGACCGTCCCTTCGAAGACTTCAGGCGCATCGTCAGGGGAGTAGACCGCGATCGGCGCGGTGTCGTTGAACGCGAGTTTGCCGTCTCGATAGACGGCGGCGCCGGCTATGGCGGTAAGCTGCTCGCCGCCTGTTTCAGCCTCGACGGCGCTGTGGTCGACGTGGTTGACGCGTAATGCGCCCGCTCAAACGCCGCGTATAGCCGTCATCGACGAGGAGATCGCGTCGTGTTGCGCGAAGTTCCGGCGTGCCGTGCCGGCCGCGCAGAGGGTAAAGTGCGGACAGCTCCCGTGAAGCCGTCAGGGGGGTTGCTTCTCGTCTGGACCTGCCGCAGCCGCGATCGACTGCGATCTGCGCTTCAGACTACCAATTCGGTGCGCGGATCGATCAGGTGCATTTGGTTGAGGTCGCCGACGAGCCGCATCGCCTCGCCGACTGTCCCGGCCGCGGCAGGGTCGACCCGGCCGCAAACTTCGACCCCGTCCACGAGGAAATACACCATCGTCTCCATGCCCATCGGCTCGACCACATCGAGCCGTGCCTCGAAAGCGGCTGACCCGGGTGGCACCTCGCCGCGGCCCTCCCTGATATGCTCGGGGCGCAATCCGAAGATCAGCTCATGCCCGACCCGCGGGCGATACCGCGCCTCCCGCGAAGCCGGCACCGGGAGAGCGAGCCAGTCGGAAAGCCGAACCGTCAACCCGGCGCCGTTCTCGACGAGACGACACGGCAGAAAATTCATCGTTGGGGAGCCGATGAAGCCGGCAACGAATTGCGTCTGCGGGGTGTGGTATACCTCGTGAGGCGTCCCGATCTGGTCGATGCGTCCGGCGTTCATGATGACGACGCGATCGGCCAAGGTCATCGCCTCGACCTGATCATGCGTGACATACACCGTCGTGGTCGTAACCGTCTGATGGATTTTCTTTATCTCGGTGCGCATCTGCACCCGCAGCTTGGCATCGAGGTTGGACAGCGGCTCGTCGAACAGGAAGACCTTGGGGTTGCGGACAATCGCCCGGCCCATTGCGACGCGCTGGCGCTGCCCGCCTGACAGCTGCTTTGGGCGACGGTCGAGAAGATCGGTTATGTCGAGGATGCGCGCCGCAGCCTGAACGCGCTCCCTGATTTCCGCTTTCGGGAACTTTTTCAACCGTAGCCCGAAAGACATGTTCTCGAACACGGTCATATGCGGATAGAGCGCGTAATTCTGGAACACCATCGCGATGTCCCGGTCCTTCGGCGGCACGTCGTTGACCAGCTGATCGCCGATATAGATCTCGCCCGAAGTTGCTTCCTCAAGCCCGGCGATCATGCGCAAGGTCGTGCTCTTGCCGCAGCCGGAGGGCCCGACCAGCACGATGAATTCGCGGTCGGTGATATCCAGATCGATCCCCTGAACCGCGGGGGTACGGTCGAACGTCTTGACGATCTTGCGGAGCGCGACTTGCGCCATCTCTTACCCTTTCGTAGCGCCGGCGGTCAGGCCGGAGATGTAGTAATCCATCAGAAACGCGTAAATGATAAGCGGTGGTGCGGCCCCGAGCAGGGCACCGGTCATGATCTGTCCCCAGGCATAGACGTCGCCGCGGATCAGCGTCGTCACGATTCCGACCGGCAAGACGAGTTGGTCCGCCGATGTCGTGAACGCGAGCGGATAAATGAAATTTGCCCAGGACACGGTGAAAGAGAAGATCATCGCCGCGATGATTCCCGGCAGTGCGACAGGGATAAAGATGCGCGTCAGCATCTGGATATAGCCGGCGCCGTCGATCAGCGCGGCTTCGTCCAGCTCCTTTGGGATGCTGGAGAAATACCCGATCATCAACCAAGTGGCAAAAGGCACGGTCAGGGTCGGGTAAAGGATGATCAGCACCCACCAGTGATTGATCAGCTCGATACCCGTCTTGTCGTGAATGAAGGCGAATGTCTTGAATAGCGGGATGAACAACAGTTCTGCGGGAATGAGATAGGTCAGAAACACCCCGGTTGCCAAAGTGGCCGATCCCCAGAACCGCATTCGTGCCAAGGCGAAAGCGGCCAGGATACTTACCACCATTGTGATGGCCACCACACAGATCGACACGACGGCCGAATTACGGAAAAAGATCAGATATTGGTTTTGCGACAACAGGTCGATGTAGTTCGACAGAGTGGGATGCCACACCCACCACGGGTTCGTCGCCGCCGAGATCTCCGCGCTCGATTTGAGCGAGGTGATGAACATGTAGATCGGCGGGGTCAGAAAGAAGATGACGAACAGGATCAGAAAGAAATAGGACCAGAACAGCGCTCTGCGCCGGCCGCGCGAGATGCTGCCGTAGCGAACGCGGCCGATCCGGCCGGCACTCATTTCTGCCGTCGTCATCGTCACGCCTCGTTCCCGCGGCGATTTACATTGCGCAGGATGAAGAACGCCGCGATTGCCAGGATCGGCGCCATGAACAGCGCAACCGACGCACCGAGCGGGATGTCGTTACCCCAGATCGCCAAGGTAAATGCCCAAGTAGCGAAGACGTGGGTCTGATCGACCGGTCCGCCATTGGTCAAGATCTTGACGATATCGAAGTTCGCGAAGGTGACGATTAGCGAGAATAGAGCCGTGATCTGGATGATGTTACGCATCATCGGGAGGTTGATGTACCAGATCTTCTGAAACCAATTGGCTCCGTCGATTGCCGCGGCCTCGTGGAGCTGTTCGGGGACCGATTTGAGCGCTGCGAGATACATGATCATGAAGAACGGCGACCCTACCCAGACGTTGACCAGGATCACGCAAAAACGTGCCCAATAGGGGTTGCCGAGCCAAGCCACCTGTGGAATGCCGAGATGGGCGAAGATCCAGTTGAACGCACTGTAGGAAGGGTCAAACAACCACAGCCACGCGAGCGTGCTCATCGCCGGCGGAATGACCCACGGGATCAGCAGCATACCGCGCCACTTGCGCTGCCCCTGGGCCGGCAGATTGTGGACGAAATGGGCGACGATGAAGCCGACCACCGCTTTGAAGATGACCGCGGTGACCGCGAACATCACCGACTGTTCGACCACCATCCAGAACGTGTTGCGCCTGAAGAGGAACTCGAAATTGCCGAAGCCGACGAACTTCGTCATCGATTTGTTTAAGGTCGCCAAATGAATCGAATAGAGGGCCGGGTAAATGACCAGGGCTGCGACGATCACAATCAGCGGCAACGCCATCAGGAAGGCGATCGTGGACTTTCGGCGCGCAAATTTGTGCAGGGAGAGCTGTCCGCTGCGTGCAGGAATGCGGAGATCACGAGCTACGACGTCTGCCATCCCTCTACTCCTTCTGTGACGCCGGCCGGCACGCTGCCGTCGTCACCAATTTCTGGCCCAGAACTCCAACCAGCCATTCCGTCCGTTGGGTGCGGCGGCTCCGCTGCCCCTCACACTCGAATGAACCCTCGACCTCGGCAGGGATCCTAGCCAATCATGTTCTTAACCCGTTCGCCGGCCCGGGCGCAACAGGCCGGCGTAGTGGCGTCGGGTCATCTTTTCCCCAAACCCGAGTTGACCGGGGTCCGGCGAGCAAACCGGCCTTGCAGGCATTCTAACGCAGCCATCTGAAATTTCGTCATCTTTTTATGGTTGCTAGGGTCCGGTCGGGATGTCTCCCGAAGTCGGGCTGAAAATTCCCGCATCGTCCTGCCGCCCACCGCGATGGCGCTCCAGTTCGTGGGCGTAGCGGCGGAGCGCATAGGCTTCACTCATATAGCCGATGATCCGACGATCCCTCGGATTATCGACAACGGGAAGGGTCTCCTGCGAGACTTGGCTGAACCGGTCGAGCGCGGTGCGTAGATTGTCGCTCGGCAGCAGGAACGGGGCGGACTCCGAGACCAGCTCGCCTACGGTTTTGACTGCCTCTGAATGGTTCAGTACGCTTGCATCGCCGGGATCGATAATGCCGCACAATCCGCCACGGCCATCGACCACGAAGACCTGCCGGGTGCTGCCCGCCGGAAAGCGCTGACGGAGCCCGTCGACGGGCAGTTCGGCGGCGATGACCGCCGGATCGCGGCGCATCATCGGCCCCACCAGCAATTCATTGATCCAGCCCACGTCCTCGGGGCTGCGAATGCTGAGCCCACGTAAGTGGAAGCGCCACGTTGCAAAGGAATAGCCGAACCAATGGCGGACCGCGATCGCAGCGGTAACGACCCCGACCATGACGCCGATCATCGCCCCAAAATCGCCCGTCGTTTCGAGCACGATCATGATCATGGTTATCGGAGCACCGACGATCGCAGCCGCCACCGCGCCCATCCCAACCATCGCATAGACCAGCGAATCCGCCCCGAGCTGCGGAACGAAGCGGGCCAACCCGGCGCCAACGAAGCTGCCGAAAAGGCTGCCAAGGAAAAGCGAGGTGCTGAACAGGCCACCGCGAAACCCCGAGCCGATAGAGACAGCCGATGCGACGATCTTGGCGACGATCAACCCGGCGAGAAACGGGAGATAGAAGCCCGAATGCAGCACCTGCATGATGCCGCCATGTCCGCTCCCGAGAATTTGCGGGAAGGGAAGAGCAATGACCCCGATCAGCAGGCCGCCAATCGCCGGCCGGGCCCAGCGCGGTACCGCCAATGAGCGAAACAGTGCTTCGGTCGATGTCACGCCCTTCATGACAAGGATGCCGAGCCCGGCCGAGGCTAGGCCAAGACCAAAGAAAGCCGGGTAGTCGGAGGCCGAGATGTTGATTTCGTGCCATACGACGAAGATAGGTGTCGAGCCGACGAGGCCGCGGACAACCAGCGCGCCGGTTAGCGCCGCAATGCCGACCGGCGCCAAGGTTTGCAGCGTGTAGCTGCCGATGATCAGCTCGAAAGCGTAGAACGCGCCGGTAAGCGGGGCGTTGAACGCGGCCGCGATCGCGGCGGCCGCCCCACAACCGACGAGGGTGCGAACGTCGTCGCGGCGCAGTTCAACGTATCTGCCGAGCCGGGATGCGAGCGCCGAGCCGAGCTGCGTGTAGGCGGCCTCCATTCCGACCGAGGCGCCGAACCCGCCCGACAGCAACGTCGCCGCAACCAGACCGAGGCTGTCGGCGACCGACATTCGGCCGCCCAGCAGAGCGTTCGCCTCAATCGCGTCAACGATCTCGCGCGGCCGCCAGCGCCGCAGCAGCGCCGAAGTAAGACCGACCAGCAGGCCGCCGAGAACCGGCATGAGCAGGAACCGAGCCGGACCGAGATCGATGTCCGTCAGATGTCCGTCAAACCCAATTCCGAAGGCGATCCAACGCAAAAGAGCGAGCAGCTCGTCGATCAGGACCACCCCGACCCCGGCTGCGACGCCGGCTGCCACAGCCAGCGCCAGCAGGAACAGCTCGCTGTCGCGCAGCCGCCGCTCGGCGGAGCGCCCCTGATCCTCCGCCGCGTCGGCGCGCTCGATTCTTCCGGCAGGGACAATATCGGCCACGGCCGAGCGGATAGGCGGTTCGCCGCGGTGTGGCAAGAGCGGGTTTAAGGAATGTCCCTACCAAGCACCAGCCGGATGAGGGCTGACTCTTTCACCCTACGAGCGCTTAGTCCTCTTCCATGCATGTCGCCGGCGGTCCGCCGCTGCACACGAGACCGGGACAGCATTCCTCATTTGACGTGCAGGTCTCCTCTTCCCTCGTGCATTCGGCGGCTTTGGCGCTCTGGATCCCAACCAAACCCAGAACTCGCAACAGGGTGGGCAATTCACGCACGAGCGATGCTCCGATATTTCGCTCGGTAGCCCGAGGCGGCATCCGGCCGTCTTGCGCCGAAGAGGCTTGCGGGAGGGCGACGGACGCGGTCACAGCGAGAGCGACAAGCAGAATGCGCATTTCATGTCTCCGTTCAACGAAGTCGGCATCGGTTCGCGCCCGGATCGCGGCAAATGCCGAACCACGCCAGAACTCCGAGCCACGGTTTACCGCTCGGTCAGCTTGAGCTCGATGCGCCGATTACGGCGATAGGCATCGTCCGTATTGCGCGGGTCGAGAGGTTGCTGGTCCGCAAAGCCGGCCGCAGCGAGCCGGGTCGCGGGTACTCCTTCTTCGATCGCATAGCGCACCACGGAAATCGCGCGAGCCGTGGACAATTCCCAATTCGACGGAAACTGGGGATTGCTGATCGGGCGGTGGTCGGTATGCCCGTCCACCCGCAATATCCAATTAATCTCCGGCGGGATCTTGGCGGCGATGTCCTTCAGCGCTCCGATCACCGGTGCGAGCTGCTTTTTCGCATCGTCACCGAGCTCGGCGCTCCCCGGCGCGAACAGGACCTCCGATTGAAACACGAAGCGGTCGCCAACAATCCGGATGTCTGCCCGATCCCCGAGGATCTCGCGCAATCGGCCGAAGAACTCCGAGCGATAGCGGGCGAGCTCCTCGACCTTGTTGACGAGCGCCAGGTTGAGGCGCTTGCCGAGTTCGACAATCTGTCCCTGCTGATCCTTGACTTTGGCTTCGGAGGCATTGAGGGCCGCCGCGATACGCGAAAGCTGGTCGCGCAACGTAGCAATCTGAGCGTTCAATTCGTCGACGCGGGCCAGCGCCTGCCGGCTGATTTCTTTTTCTCCACTCAGCGCTTGCTCTGCCCCTGAAGCACGGCTCCCGAGCTCGCGCAAGCGGACATCCCGGGCGTCGATCTCTTTTTGCGCGAGCGAGGTCTTTTCTTGCTCGGAGGCGAGGCGAGCTTCGAGCTCCTTCGAGCGGTCGCGCAAGGTCGCAGCCGTTTCTTGCTGTTGTGCCAGGGCCGCGACCTTTGCCTCGAGATCGGCCCTTACGGTTTTCAAAGCGTCGAGATCGCGCCGCAGACTCTCGATCTCGCGCAGCTGCAGCTCGATTTTCTCCTTGTCCGCGCTGACGACGGCATCGGCGTCGCGCAATTTGCCGCTCAGCTGATCGCGCTGGGCGAGAGCGCTCTTCAGCTGCGAGGAGAGTTCGAGCGTGCCGGACCGCAACTCTTCGTTCGAGCGCCGTTCGACGGAGAGCAGGCTCGCCAATTCATCGACCTGCTGCTGCAACCTCTGCAGCGCCTGGTCACGGCCGGACAGCGCGGCCCCGAGGTAGAACTGGCCGGCGGTGAACACCAGCAGGATGAAGATGATCACCATCAGCAATTGCGCGAGCGCGTCGACGAAGCCGGGCCAGATGTCGATGCTGGAGCGGCGGGAACTGCGCGGTGCTATGGCCATGGTCTTAACTTTATGACCCGAAATGATTAGCGACGACTCAGCAAGTTATTCGTCGCCCCCGCGAAAGCGGGCATCCAGAGCCTGCCGTTGGCTTGAACAGGGGGCGACAGCCGCAGCCTCGGGCCACTGGATCCCCGCTTTCGCGCGCTTTCGCGGGAATGGCGAAGAAACTATCGAGGTTATTTTCCGCATATCGCGTCTGACACTGGCGGACCGGCCCGGTCAGCGCCGGACGTCTTCCACCAGGGCAGCGATGGTCCGCGCGACGATGCGGATATCGCCGCGCAAATCTTGCACGCTTTGCTCGCGGCCTTGAACCACATCTTCGCTGAGCCGTGCGACATAGGCTTCGATGTTGCGTAGATGGTTGCGCAACACGTCGTCGTGTCCGAGCGAGTTCTCCACCGCATCGGCGAGACGGGCAAGCGACGGCCTCAGTTCCAGCTGGTTTTCAGCCAACCGCACCATTAGGGTCTGACCAGCCTTCATCTGCTCGCCGAGGACGCCCAGGCGGTCCGTCAGGCTGGCGAGTGTCGCATTGGCGCCGATCCGGCTCTCCTCGCTGCGTGCGAGAATTCGCTGGAGGTTTTCCAGACTGTCGGCAGTCTGTTCCAACAGGGCCTGAATATAGGCCGGCACCGATCCGTCCCCACCGTCGCTCAAAGGTCCGGCGAAGAGGCGCGTATAGGCCGACAGCGACTCTTCGAGTTCATTGTAGAACCGGTTCTGCGCCTGGCCCGCCTGCAGGTCGAGGAAGCCCAGCACAAGGCTCCCGGCGAGTCCGAACAAGGATGCGCTGAACGCTGTCCCCATCCCGTGAAGCGGCGACTCCAAGCCGGATTTGAGGTCGGCAAATGCCCGGGCGACGTCGCCCGCCCCGAGGTTCAGCGCGCCGATAACATCGCCCACCGATCGCACCGTCTCGAGCAGCCCATAAAAGGTCCCGAGCAAACCCAGAAAGATCAGCACGCCGATCAGGTAGCGCGAGGTCTCACGTGTTTCGTTGAGCCGAGACGCAATTCCGTCGAGCAAGGCTTGCAAGGATGTCGCGGAGAGGCTCACACGCCGGCCCTGCTGGGCCTCGAGCATCCGGACGATCGGTCCCAACAGCTTGGGCGGCGCCTCATGCGCCGCCGAATCGCCACCCCCCGATTGGTGGTTGCGAAAGCCCTCGACCCACTGGAGCTCGGGATCGAGCAGCAGCACCTGGCGAAAGATATAAATGATGCCGGCGATCAGAATGCCGAGAATGACGCCGTTGACCGCCGGATTGCCCATGAACGCGTTGACCAAGGACCGTCCGATCAACGCGGCCAATCCTGCCACCAGCACCAGGAACAGGACCATTCGAATCAAGAAACGGCGTGATTGGCTCATCCGGTCAACTCGCCGTGACTTGGAATCGCAATGATGATCACTGTTACTCGAAGACCCCGTCGCGCCGGCGCTCGGTGCCTCTTCGCGCCGAACAATCAGCGAAGGTAACGCATCGGGCATGGCGCAACAACGAAATCTCCGAGAAGGTCTTAACTCAGTTTGAAATCTGGGTAGCAAGCCAGATTTTCTCGATCAGTCTCGCCGAATTTGGCAGAGGAACGGGTCGGCAGCCCATGTGGCCCGGTTCGTGGAACCGCCAGGTGGCGGCCGGCAGTATTGCCGGACTGCCCCTTCGCAAGCAGGTCGTCCCGGGCCGCTCGTGGCTGTCTTCGCTGTTTTTTTGAGCAAAATATCGGCCAAGTCATAATTGCTAAATCGGAAATACGAGGATCATTAGTGCCCCTGATCCCTATGCTCCGAATCCTCGCAAACGCCCGGGCGGTCTTTCCAAAACCAAAGTTGTCACCTGTTCCACCTGTTTTATCAGGTCCAGATCAGGCTCGGTTCTTCGTTTCCCACCCTTCGCGGCCACGGGAAAGGTTGAGAAATCGTGGGCGGGACCCGACGACATCGTTAAGACCTGATAATCGGGCCATGCTCACTACGTTAACTCCCGACTTATTGGCAACCGGTGATCCTAGCAGGTTATTGCTATATTGTCAACAAGTTTCAATTGAGCCGCCGCCTAAGAACCTGACCCAAAGGCCTACGTCGCTTAATCATCAACATCGACGGCCACTGTCGCTTTCGACCCCGAGAACGAACCCGCTCTCGCGGGAGGACGCCGCGTCACGGTCAGTGCGTTTTTAGCGGCGCTGGTGTGTGTGATCGGTAAAGCGTGACGGTCGGGGCATCCGATCCCGAGCATCGAAGG
>Ga0126383_10001108_pt1 | contig 16375 bp, 15 predicted proteins | sample PanSoiMetPlot_35_FD_96882 | JGI IMG/M metagenome (GOLD analysis project Ga0126383, IMG submission 96882) | Tropical forest soil microbial communities from Panama - MetaG Plot_35 | ecosystem: Environmental > Terrestrial > Soil > Tropical forest > Bulk soil | place: Panama | collected 2016-02-17
CTCAGGTGGATAGAGCAAGAGTTTCCTAAACTCTAGGTCGGGAGTTCGAGTCTCCCCGGCCCCACACACCGTCGCCTCCGCGGAGTTCGTCGATCTGCGCGCTGGCGCGCGCACCGGCGTTTGGCTCGCCCGGATGCGGGCTCGACCGAACGCCTGATCGACGGACACCGCTCCGGCTCCCGCAACGCGAGTCGTTTCGCGGATCCAGTCCGCGAAACTTGGTCGCGTTGCGAGAAGCACCTGGCCAGACGGCGACCGAACCGCCCGCAATCAAATTCTGATTTGACCGGCGCCCTGCGACGGCTGTAGTTTCAATGCGGAGCCTCTGTCTGGGGGTGCCCCTTGTTCCGGTTTCCAGTCCCTGGTGCGATCGAACTCCGGCCTCCCGCCCGGCGCATGCCGCCATGTAGTACCCATAGGCGAATCCCTTGGACCTTTGCCCGAATCTCCGTTGTCGCCTTTCTGCTGCTCTTTCCGCTCTCCGCTTCTGGCATGACGATCTCCTGGGCCAACGCATCCAGCGGAACCTGGAACATGCCGGACAACTGGAACCCGAAACAGGTGCCGACCTCGAGCGACGACGCGGTGATCACGGTCGCCGGCACTTACACCGTGACGCTCGACGTCGATGCGACGGTCAACAGCCTGACCCTGGGCGGAAGCAGTGGAACGCAGACGCTGGCCGACGGCGGCCACATGCTGAGGATGAACGCGCCGAGCGCGATCAACGCCCACGGGCTCCTGGCCATGAGCTCCGGGCAAGTGCTGCCTTTCGCCGTCGCGCTGACGTCGAGCGGGACGGTCAACTGGACCGGCGGAACGATCTTCAATCTTGCCGTTGCCTCCACGGGGGTCGTGAGCATCAGCGGTGCCGCGGACAAGACGGCCTCGGGCGCGACGACGAACGCCGGCACGGTGACCTGGACGGGCTCCGGGGCTTTCATCGTGTCCGGAGGCTCCAATTTCCAAAATCAAACCGGCGGGTCGTTCCTCGTGAAGACCGACGCGTCGCTCGGAGGCGGCGGGGTCTTCAACAACAACGTCGGCGGAACGTTCACCAAGAGCGTCACGGCCGGCACGAATCCCGTTCACGCCCCCTTCGACAACTCGGGCACCGTCAACCTCCAGACCGGGGCCCTGGACATCGACAGCTACACGCAGTTCGCGGGAGCCACGCACTTGTCCGGCGGAAACCTCTCCTCCTCGATCGGGGTCGTCGTCATTCAGGGCGGGATCCTCGACGGGAACGGCACGGTCACCGGCGCGCTGCGCCTGGACATGACCGGGCAGATCAATCCCGGAAACTCGCCCGGCGTGATCCACGTCGTCGGGAGCTACACGGAGTTCGGCGGTACCTACGACGCCGAGATCGGCGGGACCACCGCGGGCACCCAGTACGACGAGATCGACGTGACCGGAACGGTGAGTCTCGGGGCCACTCTGAACGTTTCGCTGATCGGGGGATTCACGCCTGTCTTGGGCCAGAAGTTCGTGATCCTCAAGAACGACGGGACGGATGCCGTCGCCAGCCACTACACCGGACTCTCCGAGGGCGCGATCTTCACCGTCGGTTCCGTTCAGTTCCAGATCAGCTATGCCGGTGGCGACGGAAACGACGTGGTCGTGACGGTCGTCGGTTCGAGCACCGGCGCGTCGTTCTTCACGCTCACGCCCTGCCGTGTGGTGGACACGCGGGGCCCAGCCGGTCCCTATGGCGCTCCGGCCCTTGCGGCCAAATCGGACCGTTCCTTCGTCCTCGCCGGCCAGTGCGGCATCCCCCCCACGGCGAAGGCCGTCGCGATCAACGTCACCGTCACGCAGTCGACGGCGGCCGGAGATCTGCGTCTCTTTCCGGGGGGGACCTCTCTGCCGCTCGTCTCGGAGATCAACTACTCCGCAGGCCAAACGCGCGCCAACAACGCCGTCGTCGCTCTGGGAGCTTCGGGAGATCTGACCGTGCACTGCGACGAGGCATCGGGGGCCGTGGAACTGATCATCGACGTGACGGGGTATTTTCAGTAGAGGCGTGAGTCGCGTCTCTCAGACCTTGTCCGGCAGCCGAAGGACCTTCTTCATCCGCCAGTCGAGGAGCCGGTCGGGAAGGAGGCGCTTGAGAGGAAGGAACACGCGCGCCATGCTGGTGAGTGGGTACCGGATCCGCGGCCTCTCGGCCTCGATGCTTTCCACGATCGTCCTGGCGACGGCTTCAGCGGGAAGCCTGCCCATCTGAAAGTCTTTATCCATGGCGCGCTCGGCGCCGGCGTAGAAGCGGGAGTAGGGCCCAGAGCGATCGAGAATGCGGCGGACTTCGACCCGGGCCCGCTCCTCGAAGCGCGTGGTGATCGGCCCGGGCTCGACGATAACCACCCGAATGCCGAAGGGAGCCACCTCGAGGCGCAGCGCGTCGGCGATGGCTTCCAGAGCGTGCTTGGCCGCGCAATACGGCGCGGCGAAGGGAATCGAGACCTTGCCGGCGATCGACGAGACGACGACGAGAGTCCCGTGCCGCCGCTCGCGCATGGCGGGAAGCGCGGCCCGGACGGTTTCCAGAGCGCCGAAGACGTTGACGTCGAACTGGCGGCGCCAGTCTTCCGGCGGCACGTCCTCGACCGCACCGTACTGGCCGAACCCGGCGTTGGCGACGACCGCGTCGAGCCTTCCGGCGCCCGTAACTGCGGCCTCGATCGCCCGGGAGATCGACGCCGGATCCGTGACGTCCAGGCGCAGGATGGAGATGCCGTGGTGGCCTTCCAGGTCCGAGATGGACGAGCGGTCCCGCGCCGTGGCGAAGACCTGGTGGCCCCGGCTGGCCGCCTCGAGCGCCGTCGCGCGGCCGATCCCGGACGAACAGCCGGTAATGAGGATGGCTTGATGGCGGTGCATGGGGCGATGTTACCCTTGGGCGCGAAGGGGCGCCGCCATGGGCTACGCGGAACGGAACCTGGTCCCCGGGGAGACGATCGTTTACAAGGCCCGATATCACTGGACGATCTACCGGGTCGCTCTGACCCTTTTCGTACTGGCGCTCCTCCTGGGCGCCGCCGCGATCTACGCCCGCTACACGTCTCCCGGATCCGGTGTCGCCCGCCCGGTCGCCTATCTGGCCCTGGGCTTCACGGCCGTCGCCGTGATCAGATTCCTCGCGCGCTGGATGCGGGCCGCGGCCGACGAATTCGTAGTCACCCAGCGTCGGGTCCTTCGTAAGGTCGGTATCATGGCCCGGGATATCGAGCAGGCGCCTCTCGACAAGATCCAGGACATCAGCGTTGACCAGAGCTTCGTCGGGCGCGTGCTCGGATACGGGACGGTGACGCTTGAGACGGCGTCCGAGAACGGAACCATGACGTTTCCTCGGATCTGGCAGCCCCAGGCGTTCAAGAACGCCCTCTGGGCTCAAGCCTCCGCGCCGGCATCGCCGAGGGCCGCCATCGTCGCAGCCGCGCCCGCGTCCGGACTGGCAGCCGCGCCGGCCCGCCAGGCGGCGCACCAGCGGCTGGCCGAGCTCGACGGCCTCCGGCAGCAGGGTTTGGTCACCGAAGAGGAATATGCCGCCAAGAGGCGTGAAATCATTGCTGGTCTATGACTTGCATCGAGTTCCGGACGCCGGCATGCTGTAAACTCTTGAACGGCCCGGTCGTCTATCTCATGTGCCTGCTGTCGCGATGATTCCTCGCCAGACCGATCCGGGAATCGATGAGAGCCGTCTCATCGAAGAGGTCCGCGCCGGCCGGCCCGACGCCTTCGAATACTTCGTCCGCCGCTACCAGCGCAAGATCACGCGGGTCGCGTACCGTCTGCTGCGAGACGCTGGCGAGGCGGATTGCGCGGCTCAGGAGGCCTTCCTGCGCGCCTACCAGAACATCGGCGAGTTCCGGGAAGGCTCGACGTTCGAGACCTGGCTCACGCGGATCTGCATCAACTGGTGCAAGGATCGTTTGAAGCGGCGCCGGCTGGTCTTTTACTTTCACCAGGCCCCCGCGGATTCCGAGGACGAGCACGGCCCGCGCGACGTGACCGCGCATCCGGATCCGTCGCCGGAGCGGCGCGCCATGTCCCGGGAGATCCGGGAACGTCTGCGCGCGGCGATGGAGGTCCTGTCTCCGCGCCAGCGGACGATTTTCGTGCTGAAGCACTTCGAGGAGCTCTCCATCCCGGAAATCGCCGGCATGACCGGCCTGGACATGGGAACGATCAAGTCGCATCTTTTCCGCGCCGCGCGCAAGATCCGCGAGAGGCTCGGAGATTTCCGGAAGGAGCCATGAACCGGCCCACGGACACCGGGCGCCGGGGGCATCTGAGCGAGGCGGAGCTCTTCGGCCTCGCCGTTCCTCCTGCCGGAGAGCCGGAGGCCCTCCCGGGCCACCTCTCCGAGTGTCTGGCGTGCAGCCGGGCCCTCTCGGAGTGGAAGGCGGCGGTCCGGGAACTGGCGTCCGAGGAGACCGAGGCCATCGACAGGCGCTCCGACGCGGAATGGACCGCGGTGGAGGACAAAACGATCGCCGCGATTCGCCGCGCCCGCGCCGGGCGCCGGGCGTCCTGGCGCTGGGTGGCCACGATCGCCGCGGCGCTGCTTCTCTTCGTTCTGGCTCTGCCGCTACGGCGCGTCGCGTCGCGTCCGGCGCCGACACGCGCCTCCACGCCCTCCTCCGAAATGTCCGCTCAGGACCGGGCCGACGACGCGTTGCTGCGCGACGTGGCCCGCCTCTCCCGCGGCGACGAGAGCCCGGACGACGACTGGATCTCGCTCGTTCCCGACCCCGACGGAAACGGCGGGAACAAGCCGGGCCAGCTGTGAGACTCCGAGTCTTCGGTCTGGCGCTCCTGCTGGCAGGCGCGGCGGCCTCCTCTGTTCGAGGGCAGGACGCCTTCGAGGGAAAGTGGTGGAAACGGCCGGGGATCGCCACGCAGCTGGGCCTCACGGCCGAGCAGCAGGATCAAATTGAAAAGATCTTCGTCCGCTCGCGCACCAAGCTGATCGATCTGCGCGCCGATCTGGAAAAGAAACAGCTCGTCCTCGGCGAGGCGATGGAGGACCACTCCGCCGACCGGCAGGACGTGGAGAAGAAGATCGTAGCGGTGGAGAACGCGCGGGCCGAGCTGCAGAAAACCAGAGCCCTGATGCTTCTGGACATCAAGCAGGTCCTGCGGCCCGAGCAATGGCAGCATCTGATGCTGATGCAGCAGAACGCGCGCGAGGCCCAGCAGCGTCTCCGGGAGCGGGTCCGCGAACGGATGTTGGAGGAGAAGGAAAAAGCTCCTCCGCCGCATCCCAAACAGCGCTAGTCCCCGCGCCCCTCCGGCGCGGTTTCACGTACGATCCGGCCGTGGACGCCGCGACCCGCCGGAAGGTCGTCGAGTACGTCCGGCCTTTGGCGGCCGGTCTGGATGGGATGGCTTACTCCGGGGAAGTTGAGCGCATCGCGTCCATTTCCAGCGCGATCGCCGCCGGCCGGCAGGACGTCAATCCCGATCTCCTCGATCTGCTGTCGCTCTTCTCCGGCCAGGAGAGGTGGGTCGAGCGGATGGGCCACGGAAGCCGGACGGAGATCTTTCTGCGCTCTCAGGGCTTCTCGGCCGGGACGATCCGGTCGCTCTTCCGCGGACTCTCGCGGCTCGACCGCTCCCCGGTAACGGCGGAGGAAGAGATCGTGCACGACGCGCTGAGGATCGAAGAGATGGGGTCGGCGGCCGTGACGCGACTCGCCCAGCGGGGCTATCGGGAGCGGCTCACCTTCGAGGAACTGGCGGAAACCATCGAGGCCGCCGCCCGGCGCGCGCTCAAGACTCCGGCCGCCGAGTCCCTGGCCGCCGAGCGGCGAGAAGGCATGCTCGACTTCGCACGAAGACTGCGGGAAGAGCATCGGGAGTACTCGGAGCGCCAGCCGTAGGGGCGTCCTCTGCGGGGGAAGAGCTCGCTCGCCAGCCGCACTAGTCTTCGAGCGTCGGTAAAGTCTTCAAGACCTCCGAGGCCCTTGGCGGATTCAGCGCCGGCTCATCCCTGCGGATTTGCCCATCCTTGAAGATCATCACGCGCTTGGCGAACTGCGCAATGTCGTGTTCGTGCGTCACCAGCACGATTGTCAGCCCTTTGTCATTCAGGTTCTGGAATATCTCCATGATCTCGACGGAGGTACGGCTGTCGAGGTTGCCCGTGGGCTCGTCAGCGAGCAAGATCGACGGGCGGTTCACCAGCGCTCGAGCCACGGCGACGCGCTGTTGTTGTCCCCCGGACATCTGCGACGGGAGGTGGTGCGCACGGTCCGCGAGTCCAACCAGCGCCAGGGCCTCGCCCGCCCGTTTCATGCGCTCGGGACGATCGATCTTCGTATACACCGTCGGCAACTCGACGTTCTCAAGCGCGGTTGTGCGGGCCAGAAGATTGAAGCCCTGAAATACGAATCCGATCTTGCGGTTTCGAATGAGAGCCAACGCCCTCTTGTCGTGCGTGGAAACGTCCGTGCCCTCGAGGAGATAGCGACCGGCGCTGGGATGGTCCAGGCAGCCGAGGATGTTCATGAAAGTCGATTTCCCGCTGCCGCTGGCGCCCATCACGGCCAGGAACTCGCCACGATGAACTTCTACGCTGACGCCGCGGAGGGCGTGGACGCGCGTTTCGCCGAGGTCATAGTACTTGTGGATATTGTCGACCCGGATGATCGCGCTTTCGGCCGGCGCAGCCATCGCGGCTGAGGGCGATTCGGAGAGTGAATTCTTTGTCGTGGACAAAGGGAAGCTCGCGGGCTACAGCCGAGTCCCCGGAGCCCGCGGTTTGCTGAGCACGGTCCGAATGACGAGGTCGTCGCCCTCCTTGAGCGAGCCCTGCAGGACGGCGGCCACCTCGGTGTAGGAGTGGTCCGTGACGCCGAGCGAGACTCGGACAGGCTCGATCGTGTTGTCCGCCGCATGGAGCTTCCAGACGACTGCTTCCTCTCTGGCCGGGGCGCGACCACCGGTCTGTGCCGCCGCCTTTTGCCCGCCACCCGGCTTGGCGGGTCGCTCGGTCTCTCGTGATGACGGTCCGACATCGATTCCGTACTTCGCATAGACAGCCCGAATCTCCTCGACGGACAGGGGCGGCTTGTAACGCAGGGCCGTATTGGGAAGTTTCAACACATCTTCGGCCGTGGCGACCGGGATCGTTACGTAGGCCGTCATTCCAGGAAACAGCTTCAGCTCGGCATTTGCGAACTCGATGATCGTGTCGTAGGTCACGACGTTTTGAATCGTCGTGGGGTTCATGCGCACCTGTTTGACGACGCCCCGGAACGTCTCCCTCGGAAAGGCGTCGACCTTGAACGTAACGGGCTTGCCTGGGCGGATGTTGCCGACGTCGGACTCATCCGTTTTGGTGTAGACGAGCATCTGGGTAAGGTCCTGGGCGATCGTGAAGATGGTCGGGGCCTGTAGCGAGGCGGCCACGGTCTGTCCGAGCTCGACGTTTCGCGCGACGACCGTGCCGTCGATGGGCGAGCGGATCACCGTGTACTCGAGGTTCGTCTGCGCCACCTTCAGAGCGGCGGCCTTCTGGTTCGCTTGCGCCTCGGCCTGCGTGACGCTCGCCGCCGCGGCGGCTACGGCCGCGGCAGCAGACTCGTAATTCGCCTTGTCGATGCCGAGCTGCTGCTGGCTCAGGAGCGCGTTCCGGCTGAGCTCGACGGAACGCTCGTAATCGGCCTTGGTCTGGGCAAGCACGGCTCGAGCCTTGTCCAGGTTGGCCTTCGCCGCGACGACGTTGGCCTTGGCGTTGTCGAGATCCGCGGACGCCTGCAGAACAGCCCCTTGGAAGAGGGAGGGATCAATCAGGGCGATCACGTCGCCTTTCCGAACGCGAGAATTGAAGTCCACGTTGAGTCTCGCGATGCTGCCCGAGACCTGCGAGCCCACCTGGACTGTCGTGACGGCGTTGATCGTTCCCGTTGCTTCCACGACGCTGTGGACGGCACCGCGTTCGGCTTTTGCCGTGAAGTGCTGCGCCCTGCCGTTGCGACTGAGGCCGAAGACGGCGAACAGCCCGACGACTCCGATGAGGCCTGCGAGGATCAGCCAACGGTTTCTGGAAGTCATGCGCACGTCTTCCCGTCAGCGTCGGGAGTTGTCATTCGTACCGTAGAGCGTCGATCGGATCGAGGCGCGAGGCTTTGCGCGCCGGGTAGTATCCGAAGAACACCCCCACGGCCACGGAGAACAAGGCCGCAACAAAGACGGCCTCGGCCGACATCTGGAGGGGCCAGCGCAGCGTCTGGCCGACGAGGAAGGAGCCGCCGATACCCAGGAACACTCCGGCGGCGCCTCCGACGAGGCTCAGCATGACGGATTCCCCCAGGAACTGCAGCCGGATCGCTTCGTCCGTTGCCCCGACCGCGACGCGCACTCCGATCTCCCGCGTGCGTTCGGTGACCGAAACGAGCATCACGTTCATGATTCCAATTCCGCCGACCAGGAGCGAGATCGACGCCACCGCGATCAGAAGAATCGTGAGGGTCTTGCTCGCATCGAGTTGGGCCTGAATGATGTCCTCCGGATTGCGTATGTTGAAGTCGTCCTCCTCCTCGGGTCGCAAATGATGCCGATCTCGGAGAATGGCCGCAGCTTCCTGTCCCGCGGTCTTGACCGCGTCGAACGACACCGCCGAGCATAGGATGTCGTCGAGCCAGGTCACGCCTTTGATCTTCTTCTGCGCCGTGGTGTAAGGCATGATGACGGTGTCGTCCTGGTCCTGCCCCGAGAGGGAGAGCCCTTTAGGCCGTAGAGTTCCGACGACCTGAAAGGGCAGGGTCCCGATCCGAATCACCCTTCCGATCGGATCTTCGACCCCGAAGAGCTGGTTCCTTACCGACCGCCCGATCACGCAAACGTTGGCGGCGCGGTCCACATCTTCCTGGGAGAACGCAGCCCCCTGGTCGATGACCCAGCGTTTGATGTCGAAATACTCCGGTGAGACACCTCGGTAGGACGTATGCCAGTTCTGATTGCCATAGACCACCTGCACCGGGTCGTCAACGTTCGGCGACACGCTCTTGATGAGCGAAATCTGGTTCTTAATGGCCACCGCGTCAGCGGGCGTGAGGGTCGTCGTGTCGTGTGTGCCTGTCCGAACGCCGTTGACGGCTCGGCCGCCGGCCTCGATCCAAACGAAGTTGTCGCCGAGATTGTTGAGTTGTTGCTCGACCCTGATCTGCCCGGCCTTGCCGATGGCGACGACGCAGATGACCGCGGCAATCCCGATCGTTATACCCAGGATCGTGAGAACGCTTCGCGTCTTGTTCCGGACCAGCGCCACCAGTGCGGATCGAAGCAGAGCCGCGTAGTTCACAGCCCCCCCTGCCTGACGGCAGCCATCTTGCCAAAGCATGGCGGTTGATTCGCCGAGCGGCGCGAGCCCCAGGGAACCACCAAGACGTAAGAGCGAAGCCGCCGGGATCGGCATGCCATTCTTGATTCCCCAATCGAGTGGTGACGATCAGAAGTTGCCGGTCTAAGGTTTCTCAGTGATCCTTCCCGCCGTGCCGGACGTGGGCAGCCACGTCCTGGCCGCTCTCCAATCCCTCGATGGGCATTCTAAGTGAGTCGGAAGCGAACGGCATGAAGGCAGCCGTGTCCGGACACGGCCCGTTGATCCGAAGTCGACGGATTGGGAAAAGGCAACAGAGGCCTGTATTTCGTGGGCTTGGGTGCCCGAAGGCTTGTTAGCGGAATTTGTATGGGCTAGCGCGTATTCGCCTCGTCCGGCTGCCTGCAGGGCTTCCCTAGGGGTACGCCATCTCATTCCCTCGGCGCATGCGCCCAGAGGTAGTGCCATTCCCGATGGAAGTCCTCGTCCCTGACAAGTTTCTGGAAATCCGCGTTACAGAGGAGGCGACTCGGAACCCGCTGCCGCGTCCGGGACTGACCCTCACTGTCGGTCGAACGGGGTCCGTCATGCTCTGGCCCTTGTGGCCGAACATCGCCCAATGAAGACCCCTGCCGCAGGCCAGCCGGTGTGGCGAGGTCCCAGGGTACGCGCCGCCGGGCTCGGAAGCTCTGGCCGCGTCACGGATGCTCAGGGGAGCTTAATCGGCAGAACCAGACGGCTAGGACTTCAGCCTGTACCCGACTTTTCTTACGGTCACAATGTGCCTTGGCCGAGTCGAATCCCCCTCGAGCTTGCGGCGCAGCTCCGCGACGTGCGTGTCTATCGTACGCGTCACGACGGAGTCGTCGTAGCCCCAAACCTCCCGCATCAGTTCGAGCCGGGTGGCCACGGCTCCCCGTCTGCGGACGAGCGCGAGAAGCAGATCGAATTCCTTGGGTGCGAGCTCGACTGACCTGCCCGACTTCGTCACCGTCCGTGAGGGACAGTCGATAGCGACATCTCCGAAGCGCTCGACATCGGGAAGCTCGGCCCCTCGCCCGCCCGCCTCCCGCTTCTGGCGCCGCAGCAGCGCCTCGACCCGGGCTAAGAGCTCCAGCAGTCCGAAGGGCTTCGTCACGTAATCGTCGCCGCCGAGTCTCAGGCCACGGACCTTGTCGGCCTCATCGCCGCGCGCGGTGAGAATGAGAATGGGCGCCGAGAACCCCTGCTGCCGTAACGTCCTCAAGACGCGAAAGCCGTCCGTCCCGGGTAGCATAAGGTCGAGGACCACGAGATCGGGCCGCCGGCGAGCACGTGCGAGTCCCTCCTCGCCGTCGGCGGCGATTTCGACCTCATACCCTTCGATCTCGAGGTTGTTGCGCAGGCCGAATGCCAGATCATCGTTGTCCTCGATGACGAGGATCTTGCTCATCGCGCTTGAGTTCCCACCGGCCGTTCGCCGCCCGCTATCTTGGTGGCTGGAAAGGAGACCACGAATCGAGATCCTCCTCGCGCGCCCTGCCCGGCAAAGACCCAGCCGCCATGCCGCTCGACGAGGTCACGTACGACGGCAAGTCCGATTCCGGCGCCGGCGCGGTGCGTTCCCCGGTCACGCTCGAGGCGCACGAACTTTCTCCAGATCGTCTCGCGCTCGGCCGTCGGAATCCCGGGTCCTTCATCCTCGACCTCGAGGCGCGCTGTATCTGCGTGGCGCGTGAGGCGGACGAGGATTTCCTGACCCGGCGGCCCGTACCGAACGGCGTTATCGAGAAGGTTCAAGAGCACTTGCCGCAGCGCGTCCGCGTCGACCGGCGTCACGACGCCCGGCTCGAGCTCCGTCGTCACGCGAGCCTGCCGCGTCGCCGCAAGGGGAGCAAAGGAATCCACGACCTCGGCGACGAGCCGCGCAAGCTCTTGCGGCTTGAGAACCAGCGCGTTCGCCCCGCGCTTGCTGCGGGAGAACTGGAGGACGTTCTCGACCAGATGCGAGAGGCGGCGGGCCTCTTGGTCGATGATGATGAGAGAGCGCCGGCGCTCCTCCGCAGAGCGGACGCGCTCCAAGAGGAGCGTCTCTGCAAAGAGCCGGATCTGCGCCAGAGGCGTGCGGAGCTCGTGGGAAACGCTGGCGACAAAGTCCGCGCGCAGCTCGACCACCGCCCGCTCCCGCCGCGAAAGCAGCAGCGCCGCGACGAGCAGGCCTGCGGCAAGCGAAAGGGTCAATATCAGCAGAGGAAGGCGTGATTTCGGGAGGCCGCCGATGAGCAAGCTTCCGGCGGCGCCGCGAGCAACCGAAGCGCGGATCGACATTCTTCGGAAGATTCCCGCGTCCGGATCCAGGATCCTTTCCGAAAGGCCAGACACGGGATCGAAGGTACCCGGAGAACGGAAGATTTCGCGTCCCCAGGGGTCGATGAGCTCCAAGTGCGCGATCTCGTTCCCCGACCCGCCGGGTGCGAGTGATGCAGGCAGGAGCGCCTCCCTCCGAAAGGCCCTCTCCAGATAAGGAGTCAGGGCGCGCACGTCCACCTCGAAGGCAAGCGCGAACGGGGATGCCGAGTCGGGCGAAACCCCGTAGATGAAGGTCCGCGGCCTTGCCGAGATCGTCTCCGAGACGGCCGCGATTTCGCCATTTCGCAACACGCGCTCGGCAAGCTTGGGCGGCAGCCTCTTCTGGGCCCAGGCAAGCAGCTCCGGCGGCGTGCCGGGCGAGGCGGTGACCTCTCCGGAGGAAAGATCCACGCGGAAGAGGTGGCGCACGAGCCCCGGTGCCCGGGCTGCGCCGGTCAGGAGGGTCGCAAGAAGCTCGGGACCGGGTAGAGGGGCCGCCGGCGACTGTCGTTCCCTTGCGGCGAGCGCATAGACGACAGGGTAGAGAGCGGAGTAATCGACCTCCGAACGCGCGCGACGCAGATAGAGCCGAGCCGCGAAGCCCGCGTAGTCGCGCAGCACTCCTTCGGCAGTCCGGCGCTGCGACCGCGTGGCGTCCAGCGCCTGCCAGGCCAGTGCGGCGACGAGAATGAGAGCCGTCGCGAGAACAATCACAGTTGCTCGCGATGCCGCGCCGGGCAGTTCTCGAAGCGTCGCTCGGGTCATTTCGGCCAATCTACCAAGAGGGCCGCTTCTTTGGGCCGAGATTCGGCGGGCACCCGGGCGTCCTGACGATTCCCTGACACGAGGCCAACCGAATCCTTGCGAATTCCTCGTCACACGGAGACCCTCCGGTGCCCACGCTTGTCTACGCTCGGGCGCTGGACGTCGCAGCAAACACTCAAGGAGGCAGACATGAGGAGAATCGTCAAGCCAGCCGTCGCCTCTCTGGTCGTCTCGGCGCTCGTCATCTCGGCGCGCGCCTCCCAACCGGCACTGGCCGCTGCGGCGGCCGAGCCCCAGGCATGGGGACGGATAGAGCTCATCGGAGCCGAGCTCTTCGGCGTCGACTCTTCGCATTCCTATATCGGCTTTACGATCGGCTTTCTCGGCCTGACGAAGGTTCGCGGCGCGTTCAAGAGCTACAAGGCGGCGATCCTGTACGACGAGAAGGATCCGACGCGCTCCGCCGTACGCGCGGTCTTCGATGCCACCTCCATCGACACGGGAAACGAGATGCGAGACAAGGACCTGCTCGACGAGCCCTTCTTCGGCGTCAAGAAGAATCCCCACCTGGTTTTCGACAGTGGCAGGATCGAGAAAACGGGAATCGACCATTACCTCGTCCACGGCACGCTCGAGATTCGGGGTATTCGACGCGAGATCGCGATTCCAATGGTTCAGACAGTGCCGCGGAAGCCGGATACCGCGTGGGGAAACATCCGGGTCGGGGCCAACGGCGGAGTTCATCTGAAACGGACGGACTTCGGAATCACCGGCGGCGAGTTCTGGGGCAACAAGGCGCTCTCCGACGATGTCGAAATCGATATCGAGGTCCTCGGAACGCGGAACAACTGGGACAAGATGACGTTCGACTCGAGCCCGAAAGGACCGTCGATCGGCGAGACCCTGGCGAAGACGATCGAGGGTGCGGGCGTCACGGCCGCCGTGGCACAGTACCGGGAGCTGAAAGAGAAGCAGGCCGGCAACTACAATTTCGCGCCTGACGAGTTGAAGGTTCTGGCCAACCGTCTTCTGCAGCACCGCCGGCTCCCCGAGGCACTCGCAATCTTCCAATTGGCGGCGGACGACGCTCCGAAGGACAGCGTCGTCCAGGCGCGCCTGGGAGAGACGTGGGCAACGCTCGGCGACCGGCAAAAGGCCCTCGACTCCTACCGCAAGGCCTACGAGCTGGCGCCCGACAATCCTGAGGCGGTCTTGATGATCCGGCGGCTGGAAGCCACGTCCACCGCGGTCGAGAAGTAGTCACATGTCTCTGAAAACGAATGAAAGAGTTGCGTCTCGGACGGATCAGGCGGCAGCCGCTGAGAGCGGACTAAGCCCTTACAGGAGAATTGGCGGCCCCAACGGGATTCGAACCCGTGTCGCGGCCTTGAAAGAGCCGTGTCCTAGTCCCCTAGACGATGGGGCCGCAGAGGGCGGGGAAAATCTAGCACGTCACCAGGTCAGGGCTTGATCTCGAGCCCCCAAAAGCAACGTGCCGGCGCGAAGCCGGCACGTCGGGAAACTCGAAGGGACCGAGGTTACTTCTTCTCTTCAGCGGTCGGAGTCGGCTTCTTCGTGGTCGACGACTTGGAGCTCTTCTTGCTGGTCGAGGACTTCTTGTGAGTCGACTTCTTTCCGGTGTCCTTCTTGGTCTCCGTGGTCTTGGTCTCGGTCGACTTGGTCTCGGTGCTCGTGGTCTGCGCGAACACGCCGGTGGGAATGGCCAGAGCGACCGCGATGGCCGCGAGGCGGGACAGGGTCTTCATTTTCTCTCACTCCTTTTGACTCGGTGCACAACGCACCGTGTCGTTTGCGTGGAGAAATGTAGAGGCAATGGGGTGAACGGAACATGAACACCTACGAGCTTTCCGCCGGCCACCAAGTGGTTTTCCGAGAAGGGGTTAACGGCTGGCCCGGCGCGGCGATGAAAACGTTCAGGGAGGGCTCGTTCCGGCACGCGGCCTCGCCAGCCTGCCGTGCGGGTCGAGCCACGCGTAGAGAGAGGGGAGCACGTAGAGCACGAGAGCCCCGGAGAGAACGAAGCCGCCGATAACGGCGATCGCCAGGGGCTGGAGAAGCTGCGAGCCCTCGCCGATGGCAAAGGCCAGAGGCGCGAGCGCAAATCCTGTCGCAAGCGTGGTCTCCGCGACCGGTCGGAAGCGCCCGTGTCCGCCGGCTGCAGCGGCCCAGGCTTCCCGCGGCGGCTTCCCGCTCTCGAGCTCCTGGCGCCCGGCTTGGATCAGAAAGACGGACTTCTCGCCCACGATGCCGACCATGAAGATGGCGCCCACGAAGCTGGAGATGTTGAAGGTCATTCCGGTCGCCATCAACGCTCCGAAGACTCCTGTGAGCACGGCCAGGGCCACCAGGATCGTCAACACCGGCGCGCGCCAGTCGCCGAACTCGAAGAGAACGATGACGCCCACCAGAAGGAGCCCGGCCAGGAGCACGACCAGCAGCCCCTTGAAGGACGCCTGCTGCTGTTCGTAGAGACCGCCGAAACGGAGCGACTCTCCGGCGCCCAGAGGTAGGCCGCTCTCGAGCTTCCCGCGGATCTCGGACACGGCGCTTCCCAGGCTGCGGCCGGACAGGCGGGCGGTGACGCCGAGATACGTCTTTAGGTTGTCGCGGTCTATCTCGGCCTCCGGAGGTCCTGTCTCGACCGACGCGAGCGCGCTCAAGGGAAGAAGCGCTCCGCTCGGCGTGCGGATCGGGACGTCCGAGAGGGCTCCTTCGCTGCGTGCGAACACGCGAATGTTGTAGAGGCGCTCGCCGATGCGGAGGTTTCCGGCGACCGTTCCGGCGATGGCGGGCTCAACGGCCTCGTGGATGTCCTCGGTGGTGAGGCCGAAGCGGGCCGGTTCGCTGACCTGCGCCGTGGCCGGCGCCGAAGCGGCCGGCGATGCCGGCGCGGCCTTCGGGACGCTCACGCCTGCCGCCGGACGCACGCGGATGTTCAGCGCCGGTCCGGCGATGGTGATTCCGTCGAAGACGTCCTCCACGCCCTGGACGCCTTTGACGATCTGCGCGATCCGGCGCGCCCGCTGCTGCAGGAGCGCCTGGTTCTCGCCGAAGATCTTCACGTCGATCGGTTGCGGAGTGCCCCCCGACAGGTCTCCAATGTTGTCCTCCAGAAGCTGTCCGAAGTCGGTTCGGATGGCCGGCTCCATCTGCGCGATCTTGTGCCGCAGATCGTCGATGACCTCGTCCGCCGCCCGCCGCTGGGCACGCGGCTTCAACTTGATGACGTAGTCGCCGGAATTGGCCTCGGTGATGAAGAAGCCGAGCTGCGTTCCGGTGCGCCGGGAGTAGGTCTGGACATCCGGCATCGGACCGATCACCCTACGCTCGATCTCGTTGAGCATCGCGTTGGTGTCGGTCAGCGACGTCCCGAACGGAGTCTGATAGTCCAGGATGATCGATCCCTCGTCCATCTCCGGCAGGAAGTCGGTGCCGATGAGCCGGTAGAGGAGAAAGCCGCCGCCGAGGAGGACCGCCGCGGCGATCGCCGGAATCCAGGGGTGCGCGACGGTAAATCGCACCGAGCGGTCGAACCGCGACGGCCGATCGATCGGTTTCCGAGCCGGGCGCCGCTCCTTGCGTCGCTCGACCGCGCGCACGGCCGCCGGAACGGCGAACGCCGCGATCAGGTACGAGATGACCAGCGAGGCCGCTATGGTGAAGGCCAGCGGCCGAAAGAAGGCGCCGGCCACGCCGGACAGGAGCGCGAAGGGGAGGAAGACGGCGATGGTCGAGAGGCTCGAGCCGGTCAGCGGCGGCAAGATCTGCGCCGCGCCGGCCTCTGCGGCGCGCGCGGCGGTCTCTCGGAAGCGATGCTGGTGGATGTTCTCGACCACCACGATCGCGTCGTCGACGACCAGTCCGATCGCCGCGGCAATGCCCCCCATCGTCATCAGATTGACCGTCTGCCCGGCGGCGGCCAGCACCAGC
>Ga0126383_10001109_pt1 | contig 16369 bp, 10 predicted proteins | sample PanSoiMetPlot_35_FD_96882 | JGI IMG/M metagenome (GOLD analysis project Ga0126383, IMG submission 96882) | Tropical forest soil microbial communities from Panama - MetaG Plot_35 | ecosystem: Environmental > Terrestrial > Soil > Tropical forest > Bulk soil | place: Panama | collected 2016-02-17
AATGCAGAATGAAGAATGCAGAATGCAGAATAACGACTCAAGGAGTTCACTTCTGAATTCATCATTCAGCATTCTGCATTCCCGACGGCCGCCGTACCTGTGGGCCGCCGTCGTCGCCGCCGGCGTGTTCGCCCTGTACCTCCTCACGCTCGCGCCGACGACGCAATTCTGGGACGCCTCCGAATACATCACCGCCGCCCACGCCCTCGGCATTCCGCATCCGCCGGGCAGCCCGCTCTTCGTATTGCTCGCGCATGTCTGGGGACTGGTGCCGCTCGCCGCGGACTACGGCGCGCGGATCAACATCTTCGCCGCGCTCACCAGCGCCCTGGCCGCGGGATGCTGGTTCCTGATCGGCGACAGCTGGCTACGCACGATCCTTCCGGCGCCGCTGGCGCGGCGACTCGCGGCGCTTGCCGGGACGCTCGTCGGAGCGACGGCGTTCAGCGTCTGGAACCAGTCGGTGGTGAACGAGAAGGTCTACACGGTGAGTCTGCTGTCGGTGGCGCTGATCCTGTGGATCGGATTGCGGTGGGCCGAGACACCGGCCGCCCACCGCACCGACCGGCCGCTGCTCGTGATCGCGTATCTGCTGGTGTTGACGAGCGCCAACCATCTGATGGGGGTGCTGGTCGCGCCCGCCGTGCTGGTGCTGGTGTTGTTGACGGAGCCGCGGGTGCTGATCCGCCCACGCTTCCTCGGCGCGCTCGCCGCGGTGGTGCTCGTCGCGGCGTCGGCATACCTCTTCATGCCGATCCGTGCGCATCTCGATCCCTACCTGAACGAGGGCAATCCGACCACCTGGCCGGCGCTGCGCGACGTGCTGACGCGGGCGCAATTCGGCAAACCGTCGCTGTTCGACAATCCGATGTATCCCGCCGGCGGGATGAACCCCGGACGCTCGCTCCTGCTCGTCGGGCAGCAGCTGCTCAACTACATGCAGTACTTCACCTGGCAGTGGGGACACGATTGGCCGGCGCCGGTGCAGCAGCTGCTCGCGATCGGCTTCGCCGGTCTCGGACTCCTCGGCGCGCGGCGCCACTGGCGCGCTGACCGGACGAGCGCCGCGACGATGACGGCGCTGATCGGCACGCTGACGCTGCTGCTGGTCTTTTACCTCAATTTCAAGTGGGGATACTCACAGCCCTACAACACCCCGGGCCTCGCCCATGAAGTGCGCGAGCGCGACTACTTCTTCATCGTGTCCTTCTCGGCTTGGGGTGTGTGGGTGGGGATCGGGCTCGTGAGTCTGGGAGAATGGATCACGCGAGCGCTCGAGCACGCGCCAGCCCGCTCCACGCCGGGACCGGGACGCTGGGCGGTGGCCCTGCCGGTGCTGCTCCTGGCGCTGATTCCCCTGGCGGGAAACCGCGACAGCGCGTCGCGCCGGGAGGAAACCCTCGCCCGCGACTACGCTCACGACGTGCTGCAGTCGGCCGATCCCTACGCCGTCATCGTCACGGCCGGGGACAACGACACCTTCCCGCTGTGGTACGCCCAGGAAGTCGACGGCGTGCGGCGCGATGTGACGGTGCTGGTGACGTCGCTCGGAAACCTGGATTGGTACCTGAAGCAGATGAACGGGCGCCCGCTCGTCCCTTTCGATGCGAGCACCGCGCCCGCGCTGTATCGCGATCGCACGTGGCCGAAGCCGGTCACGCCGTGGCTCGACAACTATTACCGCGCTGCCACGGACACCCTCCCCGAATACACACCGGTCGAGCATCCCGTGACCGGCCGCCTCGGGAGTCTCGACGTCTCGATCGACCCCGCCCGGCTGCCCATCCCAGGCTACCTTACGCGAGTCGACCTGGCGATTCTCGAGATGGTGAAGCAGCAGGCAGGCCGGCGCCCCATCTACTTTTCGGGTACGACCGCCGACTATGGCGAGCAGCTCGGGCTGGGGCCGTACCTCGTGACCGAAGGGATGCTGCGGCGGCTGACGACGACCCCGGTCACGCCGAACGATTCGATCCGGGTGAGCCTGGTGCAGCGGCGTCTCGTCAACGTTCCACGGACGACGCGGCTGGCGTTCGAGGTGTACCACGGCGCCAGCGCAGCCCGCCAGCGCCCCAAAGGATGGGTGGACCGTGCATCGGAAAACAGCCTGCTGCCTTACATCCTGACCTACGACACGCTGGCCGAGCTGCTGCACGACTCGGATCCCGCGAAGGCGTCCCAGGCGCTCGCCCTGGCGCGAGCGACGCTCGCGAACACCGACTACCCGTTCGACCTGACGCCGCCGAGCGCGGCGCGGCCGACCGCTCCCGGAGCGCGTTGACCGCGCTCACCAAACCCGACCCGACATGACCGACGCAACGACCGCGACGCAACAGGAACGTCCACCCTACCTCTGGGCCCTCTTCGTCTTCTTCGGCACCCTCGTCCTGTACGTGGCGACGCTGGCGCCGACGACCCAGTTCTGGGATACCTCGGAATACATCGCCGCCGCCAAAGTGCTCGGCATCCCGCATCCGCCCGGCAATCCGCTGTTCACGATGCTGGCCCATACGTGGGGGATGATCCCGCTCGTGGCGGGGTACGCGATGCGCATCAACCTGTTCGCGGCGACGACCAGCGCTGTCGCGGCGGCATGCTGGTTCCTCGTGGGTGAGCGCTTCCTGCGCCCCATCGTGCCGGTCCCGACGCCGCGCCGCCTGGCGGCGCTCGCCGGGGCATTGGTGAGCGCGACGGCGTTCACCGTGTGGAACCAGTCGGTCGTGAACGAGAAGGTGTACACGCTGAGCCTGCTCTCGATCGCGCTGATCCTCTGGTTCATCGTGCGTTGGGACGATCAGGAGCCCGGGGCCGGGCACGATCACTACCTCCTCTTGATCGTCTACCTCCTTGCGTTGACCTCCACGAATCACATGATGGGGGTACTCGCCGGGGCCGTGCCGTTCGTCCTGCTCTTTCCGCCGCTCCTCAACCATCGGGCAGCGAGCGACGAAGGACGCGCCAACGAGTGGATGCAGTGGGCTGCCTACACCGCGGTGCTGGCAATGCTGGTGACGCTCGGGATGGAGTCCAACTTCCTGATCATCGGCGCCATCGTGATGTACCTGGCGGTGCTGCTGATCTCGATCTTCACCGGCAGCTGGCGCTTCACCATTGCGCTCCTTGCCGTCATGGTGGTGGGCCTCTCGGTGGTCGCCTTCCCGCCCAAACACACGCACCACTTCCCCGCCATCAACGAGGGAGAGCCGACCCGCTGGCAGTCGTTCCTCGACGTGCTGCAGCGCAAACAGTACGGCAAGCCGTCGATCTTCTCCGATCCGCGCTATCCCGATGGGCCGGGGAATCCCGGCCGCACGCCCGGGCTGTTCGTCCAGCAGATCGGGAACTACCTGCAGTATTACGGCTGGCAATATGGCCGCGACCTCACGGACAATCTGCGCGGCGGTCTCGCCGTGCTGTTCGGGGTGCTCGGCGGGCTCGGCGCGTACCGCCACTGGAAGGCGGACCGTCGTCAAGCCCTGGGGATGATCATGCTGATGCTCGGCCTCACGGGCGCCCTGATCTTCTACTTGAACTTCAAGACCGGATTCTCACAGCCCGTCGAGACGGTCGCGCGCGAGGTCCGTGAGCGGGACTACTTCTTCATCTGTTCGTTTGCGCTGTGGGGGATCTGGGTCGGCATGGGGATCGCGACCTTCATGGAATGGATCGCCGAAGGGCTGCAGGACCGCGTCGCGGACGAGGCGAGTCGCTGGGCGTATGCGCTGCCGCTGCTGGCCGTGGCCGTCGTTCCCCTGTACACGAACCACCTCACCGCGAGCCGCGCCAAGGAAACGCTGGCGCGCGACTTCGCCGTGGATCTGTTGAACTCCGTCGAGCCGTACGGGATTCTTGTGACGGCGGGCGACAACGACACCTTCCCCCTGTGGTACGCGCAGGAGGTCGAGGGCGTGCGCCGCGACGTGGTGATCATCAACCTGTCGCTCGCCAATACCGACTGGTACCTGCGCCAGATGCAGCGCCGTCCGGTCGAGACATACGATGCCGCGGCGGGGCCGGCGATTTACCGCAACCGCACCTGGCCCAAACCCGAAGGCAAGGTGCTGAGCTTCTCCGACAAGCAGCTCGACAGCATGCAGCTCTATTATCCGCTCGACAAGAAGCAGGTGCTCGCCTTCGGGAACGTGCAGGTGACGCTCGACCCCGACCAGGTGCATCCGCTCGGTAACGGACAGGGCTACCTCGAGCGCGCCGACGTGGTGGTGCTGGGCGCGATCCGCGACCAGCTCGGCAAGCGGCCGATCTACTTTTCGCGCACGGTGGGGACCTACGCCGACGAGTTCGGCCTCACCCCGTGGCTCGAAGGCAACGGCTTCGCCCGCGCCCTGCGCCAGACCCCGCTCGCGCAGAACGACAGCATCCAGGGGATGCAGGGCTTCGGCTTCGTCAACGTCGCGCGCTCCAGGGCGTTGGGCTTCGACGTCTACCATTACGGCGCCGCCGCGCGGGCGCGGCCACGAGGCTGGGTCGACCGCCCGTCGGAAGGCATTCTCGTGACGTATGGGTTGATTTACGAAGTACTCGCCCAGGCCTTGCAACGAAGCGATCCGCCGGCCGCTACGCGGGCGATCGCCATCGCGGACTCGATCACGAAGAACAGCAGAGAATTCCGCGCCAGTGTGTCGCAGCAGCCAGTGCAGGCCCCGCCGTCGAACCGGTGACGCCGTCATCTCCATTCACTATGTACCTGCCCTGAAGATCGTTCCCCCTCTCCCGAAGGGAGAGGGGGACGGGGGGTGAGGACACGAACCAGGGAGGTCACGATGCTGTCCCGTTTCGTCCGGCTCGCCGTGCTCGCGCTCGGCGCCGCTCCGCTCGCCGCCCAGCGTCCCACCGGTGTCGTCGGCGCCTACGTCCCGCCGCGCGTCTGGCCCCAGGAGCCGCGCCGCTTCGACCTGCTGCACCAGACGATGCGCATCAGCTTCAATCCGGCGCGCCGCGAGCTGCTGGGACAGGTGACGACGCGGGTCGCGATCACCACCGCGACCGACACGCTGCGACTGGATGCCGAGAACCTGACGATAGACGGCGCGAACGATTCGCGTGGCCGAGCCCTCAAGTTCACTTCCGACACGAGCCACGTCACCGTGCGCCTCGGACGACGGGCGGCGGCGGGAGACACCGTCGAGTTCACGCTCGTCTACCACGGGTTCCCCGAGCGCGGGCTGTACTTCGTGCCGCGGCGCAACGTGATCTGGAGCCAGGGCGAGGCGACGGAAACGCGCGCCTGGATCCCGACCTACGATTTCTCGAACGACAAGACGACCTGGGACTTCTACGTCACCGCCGATTCCGGGATGGTCGTGCTGTCGAACGGGCGCCTCATCGACGTCACCCCGGTCAAGGCCGGCGGGCGCGGACCTGATGTCGGCCAGCGAGCGCCAAGCGGGCAGCGGGTGTGGCATTGGACCCAGGAGCGTCCCGCGTCCACGTACCTCTACTCCGTCGTCATCGGACCGTTCGTCGTCCTCAAGGACCAGTGGCGCGGCATTCCGGTCGAGTACTACACCTACTCCGACACCGTGAACGCGGCATGGCGCTCGTTCGGCGAGACGCCGTCGATGATCGAGACGTACTCGCAGGTCCTGGGCGTGCCGTTCCAGTGGGCCAAGTACGATCAGTCGATCATCCCCGATTTCACCTACGGCGGCATGGAGAACGTGTCGGCGACGACGCAGACCGACCTCGCGTTGACGCCCGCCGGGAGCATGCCGGAAGGAGACGCGCGCGGCCTCGTGGCGCACGAGCTGGCGCACCAGTGGTTCGGTGACCTCACGACGACCGCCGACTGGGCCGACATCTGGCTCAACGAAGGCATCACCACCTACATGGAGTCGGTGCAGAACGAGAAGTCGCGCGGCTGGGACGCGGCCGACCTCGAGTGGGGCGACCAGCAGCAGGCTGCGATGGACGCCGACAAGAACGAGGTGCGCGCGCTGGTGTGGGGGAAGTACATGGGCACCGACCCGATCGCGCTGTTCTTCAGCGGGCACGTCTACCCGAAGGGGGCGCAAGTCGCGCATCAGCTGCGCCGCCTGCTCGGCGACTCGCTGTTCTGGGCCGGCATGCACCGCTTCCTCGTCGACAACGCCTTCAAGCCCGTGACCACGCCGGACTACGCGATCGCGATGGAGAAAACGTGCAGCTGCGATCTCGACTGGTTCTTCGACCAGTGGGCGTACGGGATCGGCTACCCGCAGGTGAAGTTCGCGCGCCACTGGGACGCGCCGACGAAGACGCTGCACCTCACGGTGGAGGAAACGCAGCCGATCGATTCGCTGCACCCGCTGTTTCGCTTTCCGGCGACGATCCGCGTCATCACGCGCGACTCCGTCGTGCGCCACGAGATCATGGTGACCAGGCAGAGCGAGACGTTCGCCATTCCCCTGCCCTCCGAGCCGCTGTCGTTCCGGTTCGATGAAGGAGGCTGGCTGCTCGGGACGGTGAAGGGAGATCTCTCGACATCCGAGCTGGCGCAGCTGGCGAAGCACGACCTCGACGTGCGGGGACGGCGCTGGGCGCTGCAGCAGCTCGCCGGACAGCACGACTCGACCGCCGCCGAGGCGCGCCGTTTCGTCGTCCTGAACGAGCACGAGGCGACGCTGCGCCAGGAGGCGCTCGCGTCGATGACCCACGACTCGACCGATGCGACCCACGCGGTGGTGCTGGCGGCCCTCAAGGACGCCGACGGCCCGACGCGGGCGACGGCGCTCGCCACGTTGCGCGAGCTCGATCCCGCTACAGCCGTGGCTCTCGCGCCCGGGCTCTTCCAGACCGACCCCAACAACCAGGTGAAGCAGACGGCGCTGGGCACCCTGGGCCGGCTGAAGCTCGCCGAGACGCTCGATCTGCTCGTGAAGGCGGCGCAGCCCGACGAGCCGCTCGGGCTACGGTTCACCGCGGTCAACTATCTCGGCCGGACGCACGACGCGAAAGCCGAGGATGCGCTCGAGCGGCTCACCGCGCCGAGCGAAGATCGCAACCTGCGCACCGCGGCGCTCGACGCCCTGGCGGCGACGGGTGACAGCGCGCGGGCGTCACAGGTGGCGCTGAAGCTCGTCGCCGATCCCGACCCGCTGTTCGCGCAGTCGGCCGTTGCGGACGCGGCAAAGGTGGGCGGCGCGAGCGCGCGCGCCCACCTGGCCACGGCCCTGGCAAAGGAAACGCGAGTCTTCGTACGGCTCGCGATTCAGCGGGCGCTTACCCCGCCCGCTTCCCCGCCGTCGCGCTAGCGCCGGACAGGCCGCGCACGAACTCCTCGATCTCCGGCGCGACCGTATCCTCGCCGGAGTATTGCGGCTGCTGCAGGGTCCCGCAGCAGCCGTAGCGGGTCTGCACCGCCTCCGGCGCGTCCTGTACTTTCGCTTCCAGTGTTTTGCCCGCGACGTGGTCCGCGGAGAGCGGCGTCGGGGACACGACGACGTCGCGCAGCGCGAAGCGGTTGCGAATGTAGTTGCGATACTGCACCGGCTTCTCATCCAGCTCGACCACGCGCAGCATCTGGTTCACGACGTCGACGAACGTCGCATGGTCGTCCGGTGCGGCTTTGATGGCCCGGACCAGCAGGCTGCAGACGTACTCCGCCGAGGAGTAGACGGCGGCGGCCGGGTCGCGGTTGGGCTTCAGCTCGAACGCCACGATGTCCGCCAGGATGTCGTAGATCGCGGCGGTGAACACCTGGGCGAGATCATGCACCTCGGTTCCGACCAGGCCGAGCGTCAGCTCGTTCTCGACGTTGCGCAGTCCCGTCGGCCGGCCCAGGGCCATGCCCAGGTCCTCCACCAGGTCCGCCAGGAAGAGCTTATTGTGCAGGTTGGCTTTCGTCTGCGTGACGATCGCCGCGACCTGCTCGGGCTGCGTCAGCGTCAGAAAGATCGCCGTCAGGTCCGCGAACGACTCGTGCAGCGCGCCCGTCTGCGGCGGATTCGCGGTCAGAATCCAGTTCGGTTTGAGCCCATCGAGCACGGCGTGTCCCGTCTCGTGCGCCACGATGTCCTGCGACCGGCAGGTATAGACCGGGGGCGCGTCCAGCAGCGCACCGGGCGGCGTGAACGCGTAGAACTTGAGAGCCTGCTCCTTCCTGCTGTAGAACGCGTTCATCGAATCACCCGCGCGCGGGAAGAGGTGGATCGGCTCGGTGTTGCCGCGGCCGTTCCACTGCCAGGGCACGGACGTCGGGAACAGGGCGTGCTGGAACATCGTCACCACCTGGCGCACCAGCGTGAAGGTGTGGATGGCATCGAAGGCGGCGGTGTTCGGCGTCGCAATGAGATCGCCCAGCACGTTGGGGATTACCGGTGCGATGCCTTCGATCGCGATGCGCGCGTCCTTGGGACCGGGCAGGATGTGGCCGGGGAGGAACGCGGCGCGCACACCGATCTCACCAGCTTCGGGATTCCACTGCCACTTCAGCACACGTGTGCCGGCGATCACGGGCGGCGGGATCGGCATGCGCCGCGGCGTGCCGGCGGCAAACGTCGCGCGGCGCGCCTTGCGGCGCTGGCGATACTGGCGCGTCGGGGTCGGCAGGAGCGCGACCGGCAGCGGCGGAAGATCGGCAAAGGTCGGAATGGTGGTGATGGGAGATGCGGGGACGAATGGTGTTGCGGTCGTAACGGTTTCGGTCGCGTCCCGAGCGACCGCCGGAAAGTTCTCTGCATGCTGCTTCACGGTCGTCTCCTCTTGGCTTGGAGTGAGGATGATTGCGTGGCGATCCGCTGACGGTCGAGCGAGGTCGTCTCGTAGGCTCACCCTGGTGCGCGAGATGCGGAATGGACCATCGGAACTACGGTGGGGGGAACGACCGGGCGTAGACCCGGGATCTAGATCTTCAGATCCAGCGCGATCTGGCGCGGCTGCCGCAGCCGGGCGGCTGCCTCTCCGCGGCGGTGGACTTGCAGCTTCTCCAGCACGTTGTGCACGTGGTTCTTCACGGTCGCGACCCCGATCGCGAGGCGCCGCGCGATCTCCCGGTTGGACAGCCCTTCGTCGATCAGCTGAACGATTTCGGATTCCCGCACGGTGAGCCGGACGCCGCGACCGTTGGAGCCGGCCAATGTGGCAAGCCGCTGCAGCAGGCTGGCTGTGATCCTTCTGGAATAGCGCACCTCGCCGCGTGCGATTCCCCGCAGCACGTCCACCAGCTCCTCGAGCGGGGTTTCACGGGGGACATAGCCCGCGAACCCCCCTCCGGCGTATGCCAGCACGTTGTCTTCGGTTTCAGAGAGGCCCAGCCCGACCAGTCGCACCGACGGCACCGTGACGGACAGGGCGTGGGCCAGCTCCCCGCTGTCCGGCGTCCGCATGTCGATCAAGGCAATGTCCGGCCGGCGCTCCCGCGCGCACGCCACTACGCCATCCCGGCAGCCGTCGGCTGCCACGATGCGCAGCGACGCGTGACGGTTGCACCAGCCCGCGAGGGCCTCCCGGTACAACCGCACATCACTGACCAGCAGCACGCGGATCGGCCGCGCCTGCCGTGCCCCATTGGTACGTCCGCGCGGGACTCTCTTCACTTATCTCTCGGAGCTCCAATCCAGTCGCCTGACCTGCAGCCTTCCATATACCCGCAAGCAGGGCGCGAAGTCGACCCGAGCAGGACCCGAACGTCACAGCCCGAGTCCCAGTCGGCGGGTGCGACGCACTAGTCAGGCAGCCAGTGGCGGCGGGATTGCTCCGCAATGCCCTCGGCCTCGACTTCCGCGTCCTTCTGCGACACGTTGACCATCGCACCCCAATCCGCGACCTCGCGCCAGGGGCCGTCGCCCCAGTCATCCGGACCGAGCAGCAGATAGGCGCCGAAGTTCGTGATCACATACGCCGTGCAGGCGGGTTTGGGCCGGCCGTTGTAGCAAACCTGAGCCGTGAGCAGCGCCGGGCCGGCGATGAACAGCAGGGAGAGAGCGGTGCAAACGCGCATGGGAGCCTCACGAGCTCGCGACGACAGCCGCGAGCACCGACCCGGGTTGTTCTTCGTAGACATAGTGCCCGCTTCCGAAAACGCTGTCGATGGTGAAGACCGGCAGGTGCGCTCGCAGCTCGTCCACGTCCCCTCGAGGAACTCCACCCTGGTGCGGCGCGGTGCCGACGAGCAGGCGCACTGGGCACCGGATGGCCGCGAGGTGGGGCTCCAGGCGCTCAGGCTCGCGGGCCTCGGCCATCCTCAGGAACGCTTTGAGGGTACCGTCGAGGTCGGCAGCGGCTCCCGCGGTATAGCCGTTCACCACCGAGTCGGTGACCCAGCTCGTGTCGCCCGACGCGGCGACGAGACTGGTCTTGATCGTCCCGCGAATCCGTCGCATGCCACCGAACCATTTGATCCACGGAGCGAACCGCATCGCCCGCCGGAAGCCGGGTGTCGCCGCCGCCTCCGCCGGTCCTCCCTCGAGCGAAACGATGGCGCGCACCAGCTCGGGCCGCCGGTACGCCAGCCGATACGCCATCGAGGCCCCGATTGAGTGGGCCACGATGACGGCGTCCCGTACGGCGAGGGTGTCGAGCACCGTGCCGATGCGGTCCGCCTGCGCCGTGAGCGAATAGTCGCCGTCCTCGGGCCGCGCCGACGAGCCGATGCCGAGCGGCTCGATCACGATCACGCGATACCCAGCGCCAGCCAGCAGCGGCACGACGTGCCGGAACCCGAACCGCGAACCGAAGAGGCCGGGGATCAGCACGACCGGCTGGCCATCCCCCGTCACGCTGACCTGTAGCGACTCGGCGGGAGCGACCGGCACTCGAAGCTCGGCGGTGGAATCACTGGAGAGGACGAGGACGGCGAGGATCCACATGGTGGCCTCCGGAGGACGAGAACGGCGATGCCGAGGATGATGGCGCACGCCACATAGGTGACCAGCACCTGCGAGGAGATCGGGACGACGAGTCCGAGCGCGGCGAAGAACCAGACGCGGGGAAACCGGCCCAGGAACGTCGCGAAGAGGTATTTGCGCTTGGAATAGCGCGATAAAGGCGCCAGGGTGGACACGATCCAATAAGGGATCGGACTCCACGAGCAGAGCCACACCGCGAAGAACGGGCTGCGCTGAAACAACGCCAGCATTCGCTGCACGACGCGCGAATTCCGGGCCCTCTCGAGCCGCGGGTGCCCGATCGCGGCGCCGAAGACGTGATAGTTGATGTTGTCCATGTAGAGATTGCCGGCGACGGCAATCACCGCCACGAGCAATGGCGGATAGAGACGCCCCGTCACCATGAGCAGCGGCTCGAACATCGCGGGCACGACGACGGTGATCGGGCCGCTCATGAACAGCGTCAGACAAAAGAACCCGACGAGGCCCGCCACTGCCGGCCAGCGCCAGGCTGGATAGATCGCCAGCAACGCCACGAGGCCGCTGGCCCGCAGCACGGCGTCCCACTCGGCCGATCCGTAGCGCCGGCGGAGCACCGCCGGGAGGGCGTTCACAGAACGGCTCCCGCCGGGGTTCCCAGCCGGGAGAACGCCACGCCGTCGAGCCCGTCGGGGATCTGCATTCCCAGCGCTTCGAGCATCGCAGGCATGAGATCGACTGTCCGGACGGCAACGTCGGGCAGCGGCACACTGGCCGCGATCGGCACCAGCATGTGATCGGCGATGAGGCTGCCGTGCCCGGAGCGATGCTCGGGCAGCTCCCAGGGCCCTCGAAAATCCACGCCCCGGTCCGCCGCCAGGACCACGTCCCCCGCTCGCGGGGCAGCCAGCACCTGCAGCAGCTGCCGCGGCGCATCGGGAAAGCCCGTCGGGAGCGACCGCGCGAGCAGCTCTCGGTCGTCGACGGAGAGCAGGCGACCGAGCCCGAGGGGATCACCGAGCAGCGGCTCGTAGGTCACCCGCCCGCCGTGGTCCGTGAGGCGGCCCCGGAAGTGCGCCCGCGACACGATGACGCCGCCGCGCCCGTCGCGGTAGGCGGCCAGCGCCACACCGGGGAGCGACACCAATCGCTCGCGCAGATCGGACGCTCCGGCGAGGGCGTCGAGGAAATACACATGTGCCGCGCCGTTCCCCGACACCATGACCGCCGCGCTGGCCTTCCGCCGCCACACGTGCAGGGGGTGACGGATCGTCGCGACGCCCAGCGCTTCGAGCTCGAGCGCCACGTCCCGATGCTCGAGCACACTGCTCGCGCCGTGATCGGCCACGACGAACAGCGTGGGCGGCTCGCCCGCCTGGAGTGCGCGCGCTATGAAGTCGCCGAGGGCCCGGTCGATCTGGCGGCACGATTCGCGGACGCCCGGATGCCAGGGGTCGTGCAGATGCGTCAGGCCATCCGGCCCTGGAAACACCACGAACAGAAACCGCCACGGCCGCGCCGCAGCGGCAAGCCACGCAGACGCCACGGCGCGATCGAGTGCCGGGTAGCTCCCGAAATAGTGCGCCGCGGCGCCGAGTATCGCCCGCCGCACGGGTATGAGGTGCGCCCCGCGCGTCAGGCCGCGCGTGATCGGCGTGCAGATCGCGAGACTCTCCCGAACCAGATCGAACACCGATTGACCGGTTGCGATGTCGCGGTTGATCCATCCCGCCTGCGGCCCGCAATAGCTCCGCGCCGCGCGCCAGCGCGCCACCGGACCTTCAGCCGCCCCGGTACGATCGAGCCAGCGGATCCCCGGAACGCCCAGAGGACCCGGGTAGCGGCCGAAGAGGACGGGGATGTAGGCCACGCCGGTCGTCGAGGGAAACACCGTCGTCCCCGTCGTCAGTCCACCAGGCTCGATCACCCAACGCGCCAGGTTCGGCAGATCGCCCCGGTCGAGGAGGTCCTGCAGTAGCTCGGGGCGCACGCCGTCGATCAGAATGCAGACGACTCGCCGCGGATCTTTCATGTCCATAGATCCGCCTAGTCGAGGTTGGCGACGGCGAGATACAGGAGATACGTCCCGACGACGCCCAACCCGGTGGCCACCGCTCCGGGCACGCGCCCGATCTCCGCACCGAGGGACAGTCGCGGGTGATACCGGTTTTCGGTGAGGCACCCGGCGGGCCCGCAGCTCACCACGCTCGTCCAGCGCAGCCCTTCCGGCCGTGCCGCGACGGCGAACCAGGAGTTGGGGCTCCAGCGCACCAGCGCGGTGATCGAGCCACTCGTGATATTGCCGCTGGAGCTCACGAGCGGTGTCCCGACGGCGAGGTCGAGGGCGGCGGACGCGGTGAGCCAGCGGCGGTAGCGCAGCTCCGGACCGAGCAGCAGCCCTGCCCGATCGAGACTCGCGAACACCGACCCCCCGACGGCGTCCTTCTCCCCCACGGTGACCAGCGCGCCCCAGTCGGCGACCTCGCGCCAGGGCCCCGCGCCCCAGTCATCGTGCCCGACCAGCAGGTAGGCACCGAAGTTCGTGACGACGAGTGCCGAGCAGTCTGGTTTGGGCCGGCCGTTGTAACACACCTGAGAAGCGAGCGTGGCGGGTCCGGTGAGGAACGCCAGGGTGAGTCCGATAAACGGCCGCATGGGAGCCTCGCGAAAGCGTGTGAGCCACGTTCGCGAAGCCGTCTCAAGCCGGTTTCAAGAGGGGCGGCGGAGCCGCCGTCCGGATACTATTGAAGGTGATGCGCGTGCTCGCACTCGGTCCGGTTGCCGCCCTGTGTGCTCTGTGCGGATGCGGCGGCGGATCGACGAGCCCGCTGTCGCTGCAGGCACTGACCATTACAGGCGGCAACCTGCAGATCGGCTGTCCGCTGGGGCCGCTTCCCGATTCACTCGAGGTGACTCTGACGGGGACCAACGGCGCACCACTCTCCGGTGTGCCGGTGACGTGGGAGGTCACGGGAGGCTCCGCGGCCGTCTCGAGCGCCGTCCGCCAGACGGACCAGTCGGGACGATCGCGCGTGCAGCTCACCCTCGGGCTCGCCCTGTCGCCCATTGCGGTGCGAGCAACCGCCGGCTCCGTGCCTCCCGCCACCTTCACCGTCACCAGCAGGGCCGTCTCCTACGGGCTCGGCCAAACCACTGCCAGCACGTTGAATGCGACGAGCTGCGCCTTTGTCGGGGGGAGTCCGTTCGACGCCTACGCCCTGACGCTGCAGGGCACGCAATCCTTTACGGTGTCGCTCACCTCCGTCGCCTTCGACGCCGCCCTGGAGGTAGTCGAAGAGCATTTCGCGATCGGCGGGGCCTTCAATTTCGACAGCGTTTCGGGAAGAGGAATCACCAACTCATTTCTCAAGATGATCGCGGCGAGTGGGGCGTATGGAATCGCCGCGGCTTCACAGAATGGAGCGGGCGGGGCGTACACCCTTACCACGGCCGCGGTGCCGGTCTACGCGGATAGCTGTCTCAACGACATCTGGGTGACGCTCGGCATCGCCACACAGCAGGACTTGAAGCCGACGGACTGCGTGGACAACAGCGGCCCCTACTATTTCGACCATTTCCAGCTGATTCTCGCGACCGGCCAGTCGGTGACGATCGCGGAGCACTCGAGCGCATTCGACGCGGAGCTGTTCGTGCATTCGACATCCGGCAAGTCCGTCTTCGATGACAATGGCGGCGGCGGCACCGACGCCCGGCTCAGTTACACGAACTCGTCGAGCCAGGCCGAAGTGCTCTCGATTTTGCCGTCGACGGCCATCATCGGAGCGACCGGCACGTACACCCTCACCATCGATCCGCCGGCGGCCTCGTCTACGGTACCCGCGACCGCTCTGCTCCTGGCGCCCGGGACCTCTCGTCATCGGATGGCGCTGCTGCGTTCTCGATAACGCCGCACCTGCCCCGGCGTCACCATCTCCTGCAGCAGGATCGCGCGCTCGATCGGCGCCGTAAACGCATAGCCGCGCGCGTCGACCGCGACCCAGCGCTCCCACTCCAGGCGATCGAGCGCCTGCTCGACATCCTTGCGGGCGAGCTCCGTAGCGCGACCGAGATCATCCGGGGTGAACCGCTCGCCCATGGATGCAGCGGCCGCGAGCACCGTCTGCGCCGGCTCCGCCAGCTGGCGAAAGCGGAGACACACCGCTCCGACGACGGCGGGCGGCAGGTCCCCAGGCAGCGTGTCGACGAGGGTGTGGCGCTCTCCCGGCCAGGCGGGAGCGTCGGGCGAGATGCGAAATCCGAGCGCCACGGCCTCGAGTATCGCTGTCGCGAGCAGCACCACCCCGGCGCTGTCGCGCTCGACGCGGCGCACCAAACGCTCGTGATCCGCCGCGCCGTAGCCGGGGAGCCACCAGTGCGCCAGCGCTCCGACGGCCGCGTGATCGAGGCGTCCCAGGCGGATCACCTCACCCGCGGTGCCGCGGCCGATCTGCGCGCGCAGCCCGTCGAGCCATTCCGGCCGGCGCTCGCCGCTCGCCGCGCTGATTACCACCAGCACGCGGGACCCGCCGATGTCCCGCACCAGCTGCGGCAGCGCCGCCGCCGTGTCACGATCGAGATACTGGGCGTCGTCCAGGGCCAGCAGCACCGGCTGCTCGTTCGCCGCCGCTCGCACTGCGGCGGCGAGCGCCTGGGGCGCTTCGATCGCAACGGCGGGGCCGCCCGGCAGCCGCGTTTCGAGGTCGGGGGCCAGGGCGTTGAGTGTGGCGAGCGCCGCGCTCGATGCGCCGGCGATGCCTGGTGCGGCCGCCAATCCACCGCTCAAGAGACCCACGACGCCCGCCCACGGCGCCGCTGCATCGGACGGAACGGCGCGCGTCGACGCAACCGTGGCATCGTCGAGCCGCGCCCGGTCGACCAGCTCTTCGACGAGACGCGTCTTCCCTTCACCGGGCTCCCCTTCGACCAGCACCAGGACCACGGCACCGCTGCGCGCGCGGTCCCAGGCCGCGATCAGCGACGCCAGCTCGGCACCGCGCCCGACGAGCGGGGGACGCGGCCGCGCCCCCTCGGGCGTCGCGATGACACGGCGGCCGACACGCGCTTCGCGCACCCGGTCCTCGAGACGGCGTGTCTCCGCAGCCGGCTCGGTGCCGATGCGCTCGCGCAGCGCCGCCGCGAGCCGATCGGCAATCGCCAATGCTCCAGCGCGATCGCCTTCGAGGGCGAGGGCGCGGATCGCCGCACGGGCCGCCGCCTCGGCGGTCGGCTCGAGGTCGAGGGCCCGCAGCGCCGTCGTTTTCGCCTCCGTCGTCGCCGCTCCCGCGAGCTGCAGTTCGGCCCAGTGCGTCAGCGCGGCGACGGAGCGGGTGCGCCACAGCAGCCGTTCGGCAGCCACCCAGTTCTCGAACTCGTTCGCATCGGGGACCGAGAGCCCTTCGAGGAAATCACCGGCGGCAAGCCGCGCCGCGGCCGCCCAGTCCTGAGCGGCGCTGCGCGCCGCCAGCTCATCGCAGTCGAGGGTGACGGCGTCAGCGGCGAGCGATACCTGGTCGACTTCGGCGCGCACCCGTTCGTCTCCCAGGACGCGCCGGAACACGCGCAGCGCT
>Ga0126383_10001110_pt1 | contig 16368 bp, 13 predicted proteins | sample PanSoiMetPlot_35_FD_96882 | JGI IMG/M metagenome (GOLD analysis project Ga0126383, IMG submission 96882) | Tropical forest soil microbial communities from Panama - MetaG Plot_35 | ecosystem: Environmental > Terrestrial > Soil > Tropical forest > Bulk soil | place: Panama | collected 2016-02-17
CACGATCGATGTCGCCGAGGAATACGTCACGCTGCAGGTGTTCCTGCCCTGGCTGTTGGCGAAGATTGCTTCCGCCATCCAGCCGCTGGTGCGCAAGGAAGGCACGCTATTGTTGGAGAAGAAGTGAGGTAGCCCGGAGGGAACGCATTTCGATTATTAACTTCGGCGCCACCGGGCTTGACCCGGTGGCCTATGCTGAGGTGCGGAGCTTGAGAGCGTAAAATTCAGAGACTGTCATCCGACCATTCAGCATGGATTGCCGGATCAAGTCCGGCAATGACGAATGAATACATGCGATCGTTTACAACCGCTCCGCCAGAAAGCGCATCAGGCGCGGCGCCAGAAATCCGGAGAGGCTACCGGGCTCCTCGATCGGATCATTCATCCAGTAGTGCGGCGCGCCGGGTACGATGCAGGGCCGCACGAAAAAGCCGGCTTGTTTGAGCGCAAGCTGGAACGGTTCGGTCTGGGTCTTGGGATCGACCAGATCGTCATTCATTCCGGTCGCGAGCAGCACGCCGATGCCGTTGTTGGCGTAAGTGGCATAGCTGATCGGTGAGGCGTCGAAATAAGTCTGGCGGTTTGCCATCGGCGGCGCGCCGATGAGTTTTTCTACCTTGTTGTCGCTGTTGCGGCCGTCCTGTACCTGCAGCGAACACCACATCGCGTGCATGTCGTAGACGCCGTAGACGCCGACCAGTGCTTTGACGCTTGTGTCGGTCGCCGCGAATGGATCCTGCGGATAGGCGCCGAGAAATTTCTTGCCGCTCAACGCCGCCAGTGCCGCAAGATGCGCGCCGGCCGAGGCGCCAATGAGCCCGATCCGTGCCGGATCGATGCCAAAGGCGCTCGCCTTGCCGCGGGCAAATTGCACGGCGGTGAGGACGTCCTGCACCGCTTCAGGAAAGGTCTTGGCCTTGGTCGCGAGCCGATAAGAGATGGCAAAAACCGCAATGCCCCGCGCGGCGAGATAGGGGCCCCAGTATTGAAAGGCGCCCCGCACACCGGCAACCCAGCCGCCGCCGTGGACCGCCACTAGCGCGGGGACCGCTTTGCCGTCTTTCGGCAGGTAGAGATCGCCCTGCAGCTCGACGCCGTCGTGATTGGCATAGGCGATGCCGCTGTGGACCTTAATGCCGCCGTCCGTCATTTCTTGGTCTCCTGGCTTGAAGCGCGTGCAATGGTAAAACGCTTTTGACGTGCTAGAACAAGATCGAAAAGGCTTGGAGAGAAATGCTGCAGAGGACCGACGCCGCATCCGGCTCATTGGCAGTCGAAGGCACGCGCATCGATCTGATCGAGCGCGGCGAGGGCCGGCCGATCCTGTTTCTGCATGCTGAAAACGGTCTCGAGCCGGCCATCGCGGCGATCGACGAGCTCGCGAAATCGGCGCATGTCATCGCGCCGACCCATCCTGGATTCGGCCGTTCGGATATGCCCAACGGCATGCGCACGGTCGACGACCTGTCCTATTTCTATCTCGATCTTCTCGATCAACTCGATCTTCGCGACGTGACAATGATCGGCGTGGCATTCGGCGCCTGGATCGCCGCCGAAATCGCTGTGAAGACGACGGCGCGGCTTGCGCGCCTGGCTCTGGCCAATGCGGTCGGCATCAAAGTCGGCGATCGCGAGACGCGCGACATCGTCGACGTGTTCGCACTGACCGAACCGGAATATCTCGAGATCGCCTATTGCGATCCGAATGCGGGCCGGCGGGATTACAGATCATTGCCGGAGGCCCATGTCCTCGCTGCAGCGCGCGCCCGCGAAGCCACTGCGCGGTTTGCCTGGAGCCCGTATTTCCATAATCCGCGGCTGAAAAGCCGGCTGCACCGCATTCGCGTTCCGACCCTGTTCTTGTGGGGTGCCCATGACCGCATGGTCGGCGAAGCTTACGGCCGCGCTTATTGTGCGATGATCCCAGGCGCCCGCTTCGAGACCATGGAACGCGCCGGCCATTTTCCGCATCAGGAGCAGCCGGGAATGTTTGCCGATAAGGTATCAAGGTTCATGGAAGAAAATTGACGGCCAGCAGGAAATTGCCATGCGAGTCTATCAGTTCAGCGAACAGGCTTATTACCCGACCTGGAATGATCATTCCGGGTCGCTGCGTGTTATCCTGCCCAATCGCAAATGCGATCCACGCGTCGCCGCCGATTTGTTTCATCGCTACTACGACGAATATCAGGCCTGCGATGACATCGGGCTCGACATCATGCTCAACGAGCATCATCAGAGCGCCACCTGCATGTCATCGGCGGTGGTAGTCGGATTGTCGGTGCTCGCCCGGGCCACCCATAAAGCGCGGCTCTTGGTGCTCGGTTATCCGATCGGGCACCGGCCCGATCCGCTGCGGGTCGCCGAAGAGTTGGCGACCATCGACGTCATTTCCCGCGGCCGGCTCGACATGGGCTTTATCAAGGGAATCCCCTATGAAATCGCCGCCTCCAATCGCAATCCGGTCGAGCTCATGGAAAGATTCTGGGAGGCGCACGATTTCATTCTCAAGGCGATGACCACCCATGACGGGACGTTCAATTGGGAAGGCGAATATTTCCACTATCGGCAAGTGAACATCTGGCCGCGACCGTGGCAGCAGCCGCATCCGCCGATGTGGTCGACGACCGGCAGCACCGCGCAAGCGCGTATGCTCGGCGAGCGCGGTTATGTCATGGCGACGCTCGGCACCGGCTATGGCACGCGCAAGATCTACGACGCCTATCGCAAGACCTATCTGGCGAAGTTCGGGCGCGCGCCGACCGCCGACCGTTTCGCCTATCTTGGTCTGGTCGCGGTCGCGAAGGATAAAGAAGAAGCGCGTCGGCGCGGCCACCTGATCGCCGGATATCTGCGCACCAGTTCGATCGTGCATCTGCCGTTTCGCAATCCGCCCGGTTATCTCCCCGCCGAAGACAATGCCCGGCTGATGCGCGGCGAGACGCCGCCCCGCAGTTTCACCAAGGACGGCCGCACCATCAACATGCATGCGGCCGCGATGGAGGACCTAATCGACGCCGGCATCTTGTTCTGCGGCACGCCCGATGAGGTTTACGGCCAGATCGTCGCGTTCTGCGAACATTGCGGCGGCATGGGCAATCTTTTGATGATGGGTCATGGCGGCGAACTCACGCATGCGCAAACGATCGACAATCTGACGTTGTTCGCCGCCGAGGTGCTGCCGCGGCTCAAGACCTATCGGCAGCCGGACGCCGAGGCCGCTGCCGCGGGTGTGGCGGCCTAATTCCCCGTTATCCCGACGTAACTCGCTGAAAGGACAAGGATATGTCGTTTGTTCAAAATTTGGAATAAATCTTGATTTTGGTACGAACCCGGTCCATTTCTGTCTTCGGCGACAACGGCGATGAGGCGCGACCTGAGGATTCGATCCATGAATGGTGAACCGTTCGCGTCCGCGCCTACCGTCGTTGGCAAGGACGCCATCGCCACAGGCGCCGCCGCGTCGCCTATTCCCGCCGAGGAATCGCTTTGTCCGGTCGTGTCGCACGATTGGGTGAACGCCGAATACAAATACCTCGTCGTCGAGGCTTCGCCCAAGGCGCTGTCGGTCACGCCCGGCCAGTTCTTCAACCTGTTGTGCCCGTCGCCCGATGTCGGCGAACTGTTCTTCCGGCGCCCGCAGAGCGTCTATTGCATCGACCGCCCGCGCGGCCGGATTGAATTTTTGTACAAATGCGTCGGCCGCGGCACGCGCGGCCTGGCGACGCTGCGCAAGGGTGACGACCTTAACATGGTTGGTCCGCTCGGCATCGGCTTTAAGCTCGATCCGGCATGGCGTCACATCGTCGTGCTCGGCCGCGGCGTCGGCATCGCCACACTCGGGCCGATTTCGCAGCTGGCGCGTGATCGCCATGTCGGCGTCACCGCGATCCTGTCGGCGCGCAATCCCGATTTCGTCATGGCGGATGCTTTGTTCCGCGAGGCCGGCGAGGTGGTGAGCGTGCTTGATACGGACGGAACGAGCGCGGTCGAGAACGTCGAGCATATTCTGCAAGGCTTGATCGCGAACGACCGCGCCGATGCCTTCTTCACCTGCGGCTCAAATCGGCTGTTCCAGTTGATGAAGCGGCTCGGCAGGGCGCACAATATTCCCGGCCAGGTGGCGATGGAGCAGGTGATGGCTTGCGGGCTTGGTCCCTGTTACGTCTGCGTGCGCACTTTCGAAGTGAACGGCAAACAGGAATTGCGCCGGGTCTGCATCGACGGGCCGGTCTTCGATCTGCAGGAGGCAGTCGGATGGTAGATATGAGCGTCAAGATCGGCGCCGTCACGCTGAAGAATCCGGTGATGCCGGCCTCGGGCTGCTTCTCGACCGATCTCGCCCATGTCATGGATCTCAACCGCCTCGGCGCGCTGGTGGCAAAAACCGTGTCGCGGGAATTTCGCGCCGGCAATCCGCCGCCGCGCGCCGCCGAGGTCGAGGGCGGCATGATCAATTCGATCGGTCTGCCGACCAAGGGCATCGATTATTTCCTCGAGCATCAGGTTCCGGACTACAAACGCTTCACGCCGCCGCTGGTTGGCTCGATCTCGGCGACCACGATCGAGGATTTCGAAGCGATGGCGCGCGATGTGGCGAAGTCGGCGATCGACGTCCTCGAAGTCAATATTTCTTGCCCGACCCGCGATCCCAAAGGCGGCAACTTCGCGCTGCACGAGGAACACACGCATAATGTCGTGAAGCTCATCCGCGCGACCACCGACAAGCCGATGTGGGTGAAATTGTCGCCCAATGCCGGCGATGTCGTCGCCGTCGCCAAGGCAGCCGAGCGCGCCGGTGCCGATGCGCTGGTGGTGTCGAACACAATTCTCGGCCTGAAGATCAATACCGATACGTTCCGACCGGCGATCGGCAATAAATTCGGCGGGCTGTCCGGTCCGGGTATCAAGCCGATCATCGTTCGCATGGTCTATCAATGCGCCAAGGCGGTGAAGATTCCGATCATCGGCTGCGGCGGCATCGTCAAAGTCGAGGACGCGGTCGAATATATGTTGGCCGGCGCCACTGCCGTGATGATCGGTTATCTGACGTTCCGCAACCCGACCGGAATGATCGCGATCATCGAGGGGCTCGAGCAATGGTGCGCCAAGCGCGGCTTTGCCCGCGTCGCCGATCTCACTGGCGCCATGATCGATGAGCCGCCGATGGAGACCTTCGCTGCAGCCGCAGCGCCGATTGGGTAAGCTTTGGCATGACCACGCGCATAACGATCCGCAAGCCGGACGACTGGCACCTGCATGTTCGCGACGGCGAAATGCTCAAAGCGGTATTGCCGTTCACGGCCAAAACTTTCGGCCGCGCGATCCTGATGCCCAATCTGGTGCCGCCGGTACGCACCACGGTGGACGCCAAAGCCTATCGCGAGCGCGTCATGGCGGCAGTGCCGCCGGGCTCGAAATTCAAACCGCTGATCACGTGCTATTTGACCGACGACACCGATCCCGACGATGTCGAACGCGGTTTCCGCGACGAGCTGTTCACCGCGGTGAAGCTTTATCCGGCACACGCGACGACCAATTCGGCGTTCGGCGTCACCGATTATGCCAAAATCCCGCGCGTCTTGGAGCGCATGGAAAAGATCGGCATGCCGTTTCTGATGCACGGCGAATATGTCGCGCCGGATGTCGACATATTCGATCGCGAGGCGGTGTTCATCGATCGCCTATTGTCGAAATGGCTCAGGCAATTTCCGGGCTTGCGGATGACGCTCGAACATCTCTCGTCCAAGGAGGGCGTCGATTTCGTCGCCGATGCGGCGCCGCAGCTCGGCGGCACGATCACGCCCTATCACATGATGCTCACACGCACCGATTGGCTCGGCCATGGCTTGAAACCGTACATGTATGTGATGCCGGTGATCAAAACCGGGCGCGACAAGACGGCGTTGCGGCAAGCGGCGACTTCGGGAAAACCCTGCTATTTCCTCGGCACCGACTCGGCGCCGCATCCTTACGCCAAGAAGGTTTCGGTCAGTGGCATCCCCGGCATGTTCAACGCGCCGGTCGCCATCGAGACCTATGCGCAGGTCTTCGAGGAGGAGGGTGCGCTCGACAAATTGGAAGCGTTTGCTTCGCTGAACGGCGCCAAGCATTATCGGCTGCCGGCCAACGATGACACCATCACTTTGCAAAAGGCGCCCTGGACGGTGCCGGAAGAGGTCAAGGTCGCGGGGCCGGACGAACGCGCGCTCATCTACCGCGGCGGCGAGACCGTCCCCTGGAAGATAGTGAGTTGATCGAGCGCCGTTAAATCGTCATCCTGAGGTGCCCGCGCGCCGTGCGGGCCGCGAGGGATGCCCGCCGAACCCAAATGAGCCCACCATGACGTGCTTTGCCGACAAAGCTGTCGCCGCCGAGCTGACGGCCAAGATGCTGCTCGAAACGGACGCAGTTCGTTTCATGGCCGACAAGCCGTTCATCTACACGTCCGGCTGGGCGAGCCCGGTCTATACCGACTGCCGCCGCCTGATCTCGTTTCCGCGCGTGCGCCAGCAGCTGATCGATTTCGGCGTAGCGACGTTGATGCGTGAAGTCGGGTTCGAGCAATTCGACGCGGTGGCCGGCGGCGAGACCGCAGGCATCCCGTTCGCCGCCTGGATGGCGGATCGCCTGATGCTGCCCATGCAATATGTGCGAAAGAAGCCGAAAGGGTTCGGCCGTAACGCGCAGATCGAAGGCCATATCGAGCCCGGCGACCGCGTGCTCCTGGTCGAAGACATGACCACGGACGGGCGCAGCAAGGTGAACTTCTGCAAGGCACTGCGCGAGGCCGGCGCCGTGGTCGAGCATGTCTTCGTATTTTTCTTCTACGATATCTTTCCGGAGGGCAAGCAGATCATGCGCGAGCTCGGCGTGACGCTGCACGCGCTCGCCACCTGGTGGGACGTTTTGGAGGCGGCCAAGAAGAGCGGCACCTTCGACAAAGGCAAGCTCCGGGAGGTCGAAAAGTTCATGAAAGACCCCGCTGCCTGGTCGAAAGCGCATGGCGGCGCCGCGCAAGCGGCGGAGTAATCGTATGGCGGCGCAAAGTGCGGACGTGATCGTCGTCGGCGCCGGCAATGCGGCGTTTTGCGCGGCGTTGGCCGCGCAGGAACAGGGCGCCAAAGTGGTGATGCTGGAAGCGGCGCCGGAAGAGGAATCCGGCGGCAACAGCCGCTTCACCGCCGGCTCGATCCGGGTCGTCTATAACGGTATTGGCGACATCAAGACGCTGGTACCCGATCTCACTCCCGCGGAGATCGAAACCACCGATTTCGGCACTTACACCGCCGACCAGTTTTTCGACGACATGGCGCGGGTCACGCAACATCACGCCGATCCCGATCTGGTCGAGCTGCTGGTCACCAAAAGTTTCGACTCGCTCAACTGGATGCGCAACAAAGGTGTGCGGCTCATACCGATTTACGGGCGGCAGGCGTTCAAGATCGAAGGCAAATTCAAGTTTTGGGGCGGGCTGACGGTTGAATCCGTCGGCGGCGGCCCGGGCCTGATCTCGATGCTCACCGAGGCCGCAAAAAAGCGCGGCATCGAGATTCGCTACGCGAGCCGCGGCGTCGATCTCTTGTTCGACGGCAATCGCGTCGAAGGCACCCGCGCGCGCGAGCGCGGCGAAATCCGCGAATTGCGGGCCAGCTCGGTCGTGCTTGCTTGTGGAGGGTTCGAAGCCAATCCGGAGTGGCGCACGCGCTATCTCGGGCCCGGCTGGGATCTCGCGAAAGTGCGCGGGTCCCGATACAATACCGGCGACGGCATTCGCATGGCGCTTGACATCGGCGCCGCGCCGCGCGGCAACTGGTCAGGCTGCCACGCCGTGCAGTGGGAGATGAATGCTCCGGAATTCGGCGATCTTGCGGTCGGCGATCAATTTCAGAAACATTCGTATCCATTCTCGATCATGATCAATGCGCACGGCAAGCGCTTCGTCGACGAAGGCGCGGACTTCCGCAACTACACTTATGCCAAATACGGCCGCGTGGTTCTGGAACAGCCCGGCCAATTTGCCTGGCAGATCTTCGATCAGAAAGTGAAACACCTGCAGCGCGATGAATACCGCATCCGGCAGATCACCAAGGTCACTGCCAACACGATCGAGGAGTTTGCGCGTAAACTCGAAGGGGTGAACGCCGCGGCATTCTTAACGACAATCAAAGAATGGAATGCGGCGGTAAAAACCGACGTGCCGTTCAATCCCAACATCAAGGATGGGCGATGCACGCAGGGGCTCGCCATCAACAAGAGCAATTGGGCGAACACCATAGATGCGCCGCCGTTCGAGGCCTATGCCGTGACCTGCGGCATCACCTTCACCTTCGGCGGCTTGCGTATCAACACCGATGGCGAAGTGCTCAACACCGACTATCAGCCGATCCGCGGCCTCTATGCCGCCGGCGAATTGGTCGGCGGCTTGTTCTATTTCAATTATCCCGGCGGCTCGGGGCTCATATCGGGCACCGTGTTCGGCAAGATCGCCGGCTCCTCCGCCGGGCGCGCCGGCAAGAACTGAGCGCCAAGCGATGGACGTAAAGGTAGGGCGCCGGCTCAACGAATTAACCGCCACGGAAATCGTGGCGAAGATCGCCGCGGGCGAGATCACGTGCGAAGCCGTCACGCGCGATTGCATCGAACGCATTGCTGCGCGCGACGAGATCGTCAAAGCCTGGGTCAATTTCAATCCGGAATTGGCGCTCGCGCAGGCGCATGCCCTTGATCGTGAACCGCACCGGGGTCCGCTCTGTGGCGTGCCGATCGGGGTCAAAGACGTCATCGATACGTTCGACATGCCGACGGAAATGGGTTCGCCGATCTATCGCGAGCATCGGCCGATAGCGGACGCGGCTTGCGTTGCGCTGTTGCGCCGCGCGGGCGCCGTGATCCTCGGCAAGACCGCGACTTGCGAACTCGCCGGCATGGCGCCGGCCGCGACCACGAATCCGCACAATGCCACCCGTACGCCAGGCGGCTCGTCAAGCGGATCGGCGGCGGCCCCCGCCGATTTCATGGTTCCGGCTGCGCTCGGCACCCAGACCGGCGGCTCGGTGCTGCGGCCGTCCTCGTTTTGCGGCGTATTCGGCTATAAACCGACCTACAACACGTTTAACAAGGCAGGCATCAATCCCGCGGCCGAAAGCATCGACACGACCGGGTGGATCGGCCGCTCGATCGAGGATATCGCGTTGCTCACGGCCGTGCTGCGCATAGACGAGCCACAGCGGCTGCGCAGCCTGAGCGCCATGCCGCGCGTCGGGCTCTGCCGCACTGAGCTGTGGGACAAAGCGCAACCGGAAACTAGGAGTGCGGTCGAAAACGCCGGTGCGGCGCTGAGCAAGGCTGGTGCCATCATTCGCGACGTCACTTTGCCTGAAGCTTTCGCTGGCCTGCCTGCGCTCGCGCGCGGCACCATCAATCACTTCGAGCGCGCCGCTTGCATGGCCTTCGAATGGGACAATCATCGCCCAGCCCTATCGCCGCAGATGCGGCGCTATATCGAAAGCGGGCTCAACACGTCGCGTGCGGACTATATCGCCGCTTGGCGGCGCGTCGAACAATGCCGCGCGCTGCTGTCGCAAGTTTTCAGCGACATCGACGTGCTGCTGGCGCCCTGTGTGCCCGGCGAAGCGCCGAGTGGACTGGCTTCGACCGGCGACCCGAGCATGCAGGCGATGTGGACGGCTTTGCACACTCCGACCATGACACTGCCGACCCATCGCGGGCCGAACAATCTACCAGTCGGCATTCAATTGATTGCGCAGCGCTATGAAGACGATCGCCTGTTCGCCTATGCGCGCTGGATCTGGGATAGAATCGGCGCGCCGGAAATGGTTGGCGTTGCTCGGATGTGACTGTTTTCAAATTCTGGTGGCGATCAAAAGGTCCCATGCACAAGCCTGGCTTTATCGTACGATTACTCCTGCTCATTGCTGCCCTTGCCGCCCTGGCAAGCTTCGCCAAAGCCGAGGGCGTAGCCGACTTCTACAAGGGTCGTAACGTCTCGATGATTATCGGCTACAGCGTCGGCGGCGGCTACGATGCTTATGCACGGCTGTTGGCGCGCTATATTGGCAAGCACATTCCGGGCGAGCCTTCGATCGTGCCACAGCAAATGACCGGCGCGGGCAGCTTGCGTGCCGCCAATTACATTTTTTCGGTTGCGCCGAAAGATGGCTCGGTGCTGGGCACGTTCTCGCGCAGCATGGGAATTGGGCCGCTCCTAGGCCAGGCCGAGTTCGACAGCCGAAAATTTACTTGGCTTGGCAGCATGACTGACGACGACACCACTTGCGTGACCTGGAATTCCTCTCCGGTCAAAACCTGGAACGATTTTCTCACTAAACCATCGAAGCTCGGCGGTCTCGGTGCCGACGCCGACCCCGATATTTGGGCACTGCTGTACAAGAACGTGTTCGGCGCCAAGGTGCAACTGGTCAGCGGTTATCCGGGCACCAATGACGTTGTCCTGGCCATGGAGCGAGGTGAAGTCGATGGTCTGTGCGGCCTTTCATGGAGCACGATCAAGACGCGGCATGGCGAATGGTTGACCAGCCATGCGGCCAATATCATCGTGCAAGCGGCGCTAAAAAAAGAACCCGAAATCGCTGTGGTGCCGCTGGCGACCGATCTCGTGAGCAATCCCGAGCAGCTGAAGATCATCCGGCTGTTGTTGGCGAGCCAAGCCATGGCGCGGCCGTTCGCTGCGCCGCCGGAGCTTCCAGCAGACCGCAAATCGGCGCTGATCGCCGCTTTCGACGCCACCATGCGTGACGCCGATTTTCTGACCGAGGCGCAAAAGCTGAACTTTGAAATCCATCCGGTGAGCGCGGCGACCATCGATGGCCTGCTCACCGAAGTCTACGCCACGCCCAAAGACGTCCTCGCCAGGGCGGCCAAAGCGATATCGAGCGCCGGCCAGTGACGATCGGAGCTCGCGTTCTTCGCTTGGAAGACCAGGCGCTGGTCATGGGCAGAGGGCGCTTTGTCGATGATATCCCGGCAACCGGAATTTCCGTCGCCGCTTTCGCACGCAGCCCATATCCGCACGCCTTGGTTCGCAGCGTTGATCTGAGTGCCGCGCGCGCGGTGCCGGGCGTCGTCGCGGTGCTCACGCTCGATGATCTCGCCCCGGTCATGAAACAGCGGCGCATGAATCGCGTTTCTACCGGGACAGATCTGGCGCGCAGTTGGCCCTTCGCGCTGGCCGATGGGGAAGTTTCGTTTGTCGGCGAACCGGTCGCCATTGTCGTCGCCGCCGATCGTTACGTCGCCGAAGACGCCGCCGCGCTGATCGAGGTCGATTACGAGGTGCTTGCCGCAGCCATCGATTGTCGCGCCGAGGGAGCGCCGCCGGTGCGCCGTGAACTGCGCTCGAACCGCGTTATTTCATACAAGGTCGGCTACGGCGACATCGAAGCCGCCTTCGCGAGAGCAGCGCATGTCCTGCGCGAAGTGTTATGGATGCATCGCGGTGCCGCACATTCCATGGAAGCTCGCGGCATTTTCGCCGAAATTTCGGACCGCGAAACACTGGTTTGGGCTTCGACCCAGAAGCCGCACGATCTGCGCACCGCTTTGGCCGATTATATTGCGCTTGATGAAAGTCGCCTGCGCGTGGCAACACCCGACGTCGGCGGTGGCTTTGGACCAAAGCTGTGCGTCTATCCTGAGGATATCGCCGTCGTCGCCGCCGCGACCTTGCTGCGCCGGTCGATCAAGTGGATCGAGGATCGCCGCGAACATTTCACCAATGCGGCGCAAGAACGCGACCAGTACTGGACGATCGAGCTTGCCGCCGATAATGCCGGACGCGTGCACGGCGTTCGCGGCCGGCTCATTCACGACGTTGGGGCGTATGCGCTCCAAGACGTCAATATTCCCTACAATTCAGCGACGACCCTGACGGGTCCCTATGTCGTCCCGGCCATGGCGATCGACGTTGCCGCTGTGCATACCAACAAAGCGCCGGTCTCTTCGGTGCGCGGCGCCGGCTATCCGCAGGCGGCGTTTGCGATGGAACGCATGCTGGATCGTCTGGCGCAGACGCTGCAGCTCGATCGCGCGGAATTACGCCGCCGCAATTTGATCCCTGCGGAAAAGATGCCTTATCTCAAACCGTTGAAATCGCGCGCCGGCGAGCAGGTGCAATATGACAGCGGCGACTATCCCGGCTGCCAAGCCGAAATAGTTCGCGCCGCGCAGTGGCAGGATTTTCCGCGCCGTCAGGCGGTCGCGCGCGCACAGGGCCGCTATGTCGGCATCGGGCTGGCGCATGGCATGAAGGGCACCGGCCGCGGCCCGTTCGAGTTTGGCAATGTCCGCATCTCGCCGACCGGGCAGATCACGGTATCGACCGGCGCGGCGCCAATGGGGCAGGGGCTCTGCACGGCGCTCGCGCAAATCTGCGCAGAAGTCTTCGGTGTGCGCGCGCAGGATGTCACGGTTATCGCCGGCGACACGGCGGCGGCGCCGCTCGGCCTCGGCGGTTTTGCCAGCCGGCAGACGGTCACGGCCGGTTCTTCGGTGATGATCGCCGCCGCCGCCGTCGCTGCCAAAGCGCGTAAGCTCGCGAGCCATATGCTTGAGGCCGCCGAGGAGGACCTCGAGATCGCCGGTGGCGGAGTACGTGTTGTCGGCGCGCCGCAGCTTGCGGTGAAGCTTGGCGACTTGGCACGCGTCCTAAAGGGTGCGCCCGGCTATCCGTTTCCTAAAGATATCGAGCCGGGCCTCGAATCCAGCGCCACATATCGTGTCGACCAGCTCGCATACTCGAACGCTTGCCATGTGGCCGAGGTGGAGGTCGACGCCGAAACCGGAGGCGTGCGCATTCTCCGCTATATCGCGATTCAAGATGCCGGCCGGCTGATCAATCCGATGATTGTCGACGGTCAGGTTCACGGCGGCATCGCCCACGGCATCGGCAACGCGATATTCGAATGGATGGGCTATGATGAAGCCGGTCAGCCGATCACCACGACTTTTGGCGATTACCTTTTGCCGACAGCGGTAGATGTGCCGAACTTGCAAACGCTCTACAAAGAATCGCCGTCGCCGCATAATCCGCTCGGCGTCAAAGGTGTCGGCGAAGTCGGCGTCATTCCGGCCGCCGCCGCAATCATATCCGCGGTCGAGGACGCGCTGTCACCATTTGGTGTCCGCATAGCACAGACACCGATCACACCGGCCAAGCTTTGTGAACTGATTGCACGGGCGAGGCCTAAGGGTGCGACAGCATAAGCTTTTGACGCCCCACATTGGGGAGAGCAAACTCCCTCGCGATTGAGGAGACGCCGATGACTTGTTTGAGTTCCGCGATGCGCCTGCTGCTCTCGGCGGTGGTGCTGGTGCCGCTTGCCGCGCCTGTGCGCGCCGACACGTTTCCGTCGCGGCCGATCCACTTGATCATGCCCTATGCGCCCGGTGGCATCGTCGACTTCGCCGGCCGCGTTGTGGCGCAGAAGCTTGGCGAAGTTTTGGGACAGACCGTCGTTGCCGAGAATCGCCCGGGCGCCGGCGGCATTGTCGGAGTCGAGTATGTCGCACATTCAGCCCCGGACGGCTACGACCTCGTCATCATGGATCCTGCATACGTCATCAATCCGATCATGCAGAAGTCCATGCCTTACAACATCTTCAAGGATCTCGTGACAGTTTCGGTCGTCAACTCCTCGCCCGAGGTTCTGGTGGTCTCGCCGGAGCTCGGCGTCAAAACCTATGCGGAGCTCGTCGCCTACGGCAAGGCGAATCCCGGCAAGCTCAATTATGCGTCTGCCGGCGTCGGCACGACACCGCATCTCGCCGCCGCGATGTGGGCGCAGCGCAGCGGTATCGACGCGGTTCACGTGCCGTATAAGGGCGTCGGCCCGTCTTATGTCGATCTGATCGGCGGCAAAGTGCAGATGCTGTTTTCCAGCATCGCCGGCGCGCTGCCGTTCACCAGCAAGGGCAGCGTCATTGCGCTCGCAACCACCGGAAGCGAGCGCTCGCCGGTCTATCCCGATCTTCCGACCGTCGCCGAAGCAGGCTTGCCCGGTTACGCGGTTGACCTGTGGCTCGGCATCTATACGCCCGCGACGGTGCCGCCCGATGTGCTCGCCAAGCTGAATACTGGGATCGCCAAAGCGCTCAAGGACGAGCAGCTCAAGGCCTCATTTGCGACATTTGGCCTAACACCGCGCGGGACGACGCTCGCTGAAGGCGCCGCTTTCACCAAATCCGAGTATGAGAAATGGAAGAAAGTGATCGACGACGGGCACATCACATTGGAATGAATTTTGTGCCGCACCATTGTTCCGCGACGTTGCGGAGTCGACGATGAACCCTTCATCGCGCCCCTGGCCGACTGAATTGCGCCTGCGCAAGGATCGGAAGATGTTGACGGTCGCCTTCGATGATGGCGAGAAGTTCGATCTTCCAGCCGAATATTTGCGCGTATGCAGCCCGAGCGCGGAAGTGCAGGGTCATTCGCCGAGTGAACGGCGGACAGTCGCTGGGAAACAGAATGTTGCGATCCTGGAACTGCATCCGATCGGCAATTATGCGGTGCGACTGGTGTTCGACGACATGCACTCGACCGGAATTTTCAGCTGGGACTATCTGTTTGAGCTCGGCAGCGAGCACGAGGAAAATTGGCGCCGTTATCTGGCCGATCTCGCGGCCAAAAACCTGTCGCGCGCCGTGCCATCGCGGTGATGCCGAAAGTCGGCGCTGCCAGGTCGCAGCATGCGTCGGCAGGATCCTATCTAAACAGCTTGTTTACCACGCGCGGTGCGGTGCGCGTCGAGGTTAACTGTCGTCACCCTGCGTCAACGATCGGTCAACTTCGGTTCGGCATAGTGCCTGGAGTGTCGGGGTGGGGCATTTGATGGGGCGCCAACCGACATCAGAACGACCTTAGCTCTCTCCCTCGAGCCGAGGCCGTTCGTTTTTTTCATGGTGTCTTCCGGCGCGGTCCTGAGCGCTCAGAAAAGCGCCGCTTACCCCGTGCATTAGCATTGAAATTTTGAACTCATAGTTGATAGAAGGTTTCCCTCACATGGCTCGTGGCCGGATCGACCAGGCTTATTGAAGATAGCGGGCGGGCTGTTTCTGGCCGTGATAAAAATGCTAAATTATCGATAGGTAGTGCGATCAAAATGCTGCCAATGAGGGGAGGAAATCCATGACGTCCCGCACGTTCACAATAATTGGGCTTGCCTTAGCTCTAGTTTCTGCCGCGCCGGCGTCGGCTGAGACAATCATCGACGAATGGTCAAACGTAAAGGCGCCAGCGCCGCCAGAACTCAAGAGTGTCACACTTGATCCGAAGACCACCGCGGTTCTTGTAATCGATCTCATCAAGCAGACTTGTAACGACCAGCGGCGTCCGCGCTGCGTCGCGTCCATTCCGAAGATTGAAAAATTACTCGCCTACGCACGCGCGAGCGGCGTCACTATAGTCTACAGCCTGTTTCCCAGCCCATCGCCGGCGACATTCCCCAATCCGGTTATTGGCGATTACCTTCCGGCAGTTGCACCGAAAGGCGACGAGCCTGTTATTACATCGTTTGTCGACAAATTTATAAACGGCGATAAGGACACTGGCCTCCAAAAGTTGCTGAAGGATAAAGGGATCACGACCGTCATTCCAGTTGGCGCTACGTCGCATAATGGCGTCCTCTTCACATCAGTCGGTGCGGCGTTTCGAGGATTTAATGTGATCGTCCCGGTGGATGGAATGTCAGGCAATAATGCGTATGAAGATCAGGTTGCCGCTTACACGCTGACAAGTTCAATTGTTTACAAAGTCACTTTAACCAGCATCGATATGATCAAGTTCTAAAGCGCGCGGCGGTAGCGCTTGTGAGGCCGCCAATTGTGGCGGCCTCTTTATCTTCTAGTCGACAACGGGTTTCAGTTTTGCCGTGTCACTTCACGGCCGCGATGCCCGCCTCTGCGGCTTGATGATCTTGCAACGGCGTTGCGCCGCTCACGCCGATCGCGCCGATGACTTTTCCGCCCACGATGATCGGCACGCCTCCGGCGGCCGGTACCACGCCAGGTAATCCCAATAAGAACGTTTCACCCGACGAGATACGATCCTGGTAAGCTTTCGTGGGCACTCGAAACGTGGCCGCCGTTTTCGCTTTCGCTTGGGCTATTTCGACAGAAGAATTACTGGCGAGGTCGGCTTTCTCAAATGCAATAAGATTGCCGCCGCCGTCGACCACGGCGAAAACATGGTTCCAACCATTCTTCTTGCTTTCCGCTTCACCGGCTGCAATCGCCGCTCTTGCTTGCTCGAGCGTAATCGGCGCGCCATAACCGGGCGGCGGTGGCGGCGGCGAGGGCGCCTGTTGCTGGGCATGAACAAGGGTGCCG
>Ga0126383_10001111_pt1 | contig 16367 bp, 18 predicted proteins | sample PanSoiMetPlot_35_FD_96882 | JGI IMG/M metagenome (GOLD analysis project Ga0126383, IMG submission 96882) | Tropical forest soil microbial communities from Panama - MetaG Plot_35 | ecosystem: Environmental > Terrestrial > Soil > Tropical forest > Bulk soil | place: Panama | collected 2016-02-17
AAGATCAATCCGATTCCGCCCTGCCCTGCTGCCCGGGCGATGCCGGCGAAGCCGACCGTCCCGGTAAAGCCGTAGATCAGCGAAGCGCCGTAAAGCAGCATGCCCGAGGACAGAGCACCGAGAACGAAATATTTCAGGCCGGCCTCGGTCGAGCGCAGCGAGCTCCGGTGACTTGCCGCCACGACGTAGAGCGGCAGGCTCATCAATTCGAGGCCCAGATAGAGCGCGATGAGGTCGGCAGCCGAAATCAGCATCAGCATGCCGAGCGTTGAGAGCAGGATCAGCACGGAATATTCAAAACGCTCTTGCGCCTCGCGCCGGGCGTAATCGATCGACATGGCAATCGCGGCGGCCGAGCCGAGCAGCGCCAGAATTTTGAGGAAACGTGCGAAATCGTCGACGACGAAACTGCCGCCGAATGTGATGAGCTTGCCGGCCGGCAATACCGCAAGGATGACGCCGGCGAGCGCGAGCAGCACGATCGCGGCACCGTCGATAAGTCGGCCTGTATCGCCGGGCCGATAGACGCCAACAAGCAGAAGCGCCATGGCGCCAACGCCGAGGACAAACTCCGGCAGAAGCGGGATCAGGTTGGGAAGCTGCGCGGGGTTCATCGCGTCACCGCGCTAAGGCCAGCGGCATGCACGGCGCCGAGGGCATGCTGATAATTATCGATCAATTGCGCGACCGACGCCGAGGAAATATCGAGCACTGGCTTCGGATAGACGCCAAGAACGATGGTGAGAACAACGAGCGGCGCCATGATGGCGATTTCGCGCCAGCCGATATCCCGGATGTCAAAGAGCGCCGGCTTTTCCAGCGTGCCAAAGATGATCTTGCGATAAAGCCAGAGCGCGTAGGCCGCCGAGAGAATGGTGCCGAGCGTCGCCAGCGTCGCGACCCAGTTGTTGACTCGGAAAGTGCCGATCAGGCTTAAGAATTCGCCGACAAAGCCCGAAGTGCCAGGCAGGCCGACATTGGCCAGCGTGAACACCATGAATACGAAGGCGTAAAGCGGCATGCGATTGACGAGACCGCCATAGGCGGCGATCTCGCGCGTATGCATGCGGTCGTAGACGATGCCAACGCAGAGAAACAAAGCAGCGGACACGATGCCGTGCGAAACCATCTGGAAAATGCCGCCGGCGACCCCCTGCGCGGTCACCGCGAACAGCCCCATGGTGACGAAGCCCATATGCGCGACCGACGAATAGGCGATGAGCTTCTTCATGTCCTCCTGCACCAGCGCGACCAGCGCGGTGTAGACGATGGCGACGACCGAGAGCGCATAGATCAAGGGGGCGAACTGCGCCGAGGCGTCAGGGAACATCGGCAGTGAAAATCGCAAGAAGCCGTAGCCGCCCATTTTCAACAGGATCGCGGCGAGGATCACCGAGCCGGCGGTGGGCGCCTCGACATGGGCGTCGGGCAGCCAGGTATGGACCGGCCACATCGGCAGCTTGACCGCAAACGAGGCGAGGAATGCGAACCAGGCCCATTTCTGCAGCGTCAACGGGAACGAATGGTGCAACAGCGTCGCAATGTCGGTCGTGCCCGCTTCCCAATACATCGCCATGATGGCGAGCAGCATCAGCACCGAGCCGAGCAGCGTGTAGAGAAAGAATTTGAAACTGGCGTAGACGCGGCGCGGCCCGCCCCACACCCCGATGATCAGGAACATCGGAATGAGGCCGCCTTCGAAGAAAAGATAAAACAGCACGAGATCGAGCGCGCAAAACGTGCCGACCATCAGGGTCTCAAGCACCAGAAACGCGATCATGTAATCGCGCACCCGGGTCTGGATCGCGGTCCAGCTCGCCAGAATCGAGATCGGCATCAGAGCCGTGGTCAGAATCACGAATGGCAGCGAAATGCCGTCAACGCCCATCGCATAGGTGATGGCGCCGCCGAGCCACGGCCGCCTCTCGACAAATTGAAAGTCCGCCGAGGCCGGATCGAAGCGCCAGATCAGGATAAGCGAAATGATGAAAGTGACGAGCGTGGTCCACAACGCCGCCCAGCGCGCGTTACGAATGCCGGCTTCGTCCTCCCGCAGCAGCGCAATGAAAAAGGCGCCGGCTAGAGGCAGGAAAGTGACGACGGAAAGGATCGGCCAGCTGGTCATCAGTGCGTTCCTGCGAACATGAACCAGGTGATCGCCGCGGCAACGCCGATCAGCATGGCGAAAGCGTAGTGATAGAGGTAACCGGTCTGCAGGCGGATGACATTGCGCGTCACGTCGAGCACGCGCGCGGACACGCCGTCAGGTCCGAAACCGTCGATGATGAAACCGTCGCCGCCCTTCCAGAACAACCGCCCGACCCACAGCGCCGGCCGCACCAACAGGAAGTCGTAAATTTCGTCGAAGTACCATTTGTTGAGAAGGAACCGGTAGAGTAGGTTCTGGTCGCGCGCCAGAGCCTCGGGAATGTCGGGCCGGCGGATATAGAATTGATAGGCCACCAAAAATCCGCCGATCATCATCACGGTCGGCAGCAGCGACGATATGAACGGCAGATGCTCGGTACTTTCGAACAATCTCTCAGCCGGCCCCAAAGTCAGCGCCTGGCGGAAGAATTCGCTGGCGCCGTGCCCGGTGAACAAAGCCAGCGCCGGATAACCGGCCGCGATCGAACCGAAGGCCAAGAACCCAAGCGGCACCAGCATGGTTTTCGCTGTCTCATGCGCGGCCTCGTAGTGCTCGCGATCGTGCGGTTCGCCGTGGAAGGTCTTGAAGATCAAGCGCCAGGAATAAAACGCGGTGAGCGCCGCGGCGCCGAGCGTCATGGCAAACCCGTAGCTCGCCATTGAGCCGTTGCTCACCAGCGCCGACTCAATGATCGCGTCCTTGGAGAAATAACCGGCGGTGAAGGGAAAACCGGTCAGTGCCAGTGTGCCGATCACCATGGTCGCATACGTGAACGGCAGCTTGCGCCAGAGTCCGCCCATTTTGCGCGTGTCCTGCTCGTGATGCATCGCAATGATGACCGAGCCGGAGCCGAGAAACAGCAGCGCCTTGAAAAAGGCATGCGTGAACAGATGGAACATGCCGACTGAATAAGCGCCGACGCCCATGGCCACGAACATGTAGCCGAGCTGCGAACAGGTCGAATAAGCGACGATGCGCTTGATATCGTTCTGAACCAAGCCGACGGTCGCCGCGAACATCGCCGTGGTCGCGCCGATAAAAGTCACAAAGCCGGAAGCGCCCGGCGATAATGAGAACAGCGGCGACAGCCGCGCCACCATGAACACGCCAGCCGTCACCATCGTGGCGGCATGGATTAATGCCGAGACCGGGGTCGGTCCCTCCATTGCGTCGGGCAGCCAGGTGTGCAGCAAAAACTGCGCGGACTTGCCCATCGCCCCCATGAACAAGAGCAAACAGACGGCAGTGAGCGCATCGACGTTCCAGCTGAGGAAATGAAAGCTTTTGCCGACGAGCGTCGGCGCCTGGGCGAAGATTGTATCCAAGTCAACCGCGCCGGTGAGATAGAACACGGCAAATATGCCGAGCGAAAAACCGAAGTCGCCGACGCGATTGACGATGAAGGCCTTGATCGCGGCAGCATTGGCTTCCGGCTTGTGATACCAGAAACCGATCAACAGATAGCTCGCAAGACCCACGCCTTCCCAACCAAAGAAAAGCTGAACGAGGTTGTCCGCCGTCACCAGCATCAGCATGGCGAAGGTGAAGAACGACAGATACGAAAAAAAACGCGGCTTGTAAGGATCCTCTTCCATGTAGCCGATCGAATAGATATGCACGAGCGAGGAAATGGTCGTGACCACGACCAGCATCACCGCCGTCAACGAGTCGATGCGCAGCATCCATTCGGAATGGAGATCGGCGAAGGAGATAAACGAAAACATCGCAATACGCGCTTCGTGGCCGGCGATCCCGACATCGAACAAAGCAAACCAGGACAGCACGCAGGTGATCACCAGAAAGGTCGATGTGGAGAGTTCCGCGAGCAGCGAGCCCGCGGCCGCCGGCGCCTGCTCCGGTGCTTCGACATGGGTATTGGCAAAGGCGGCGTGCTCGCCGTGCGGCACCGGCGCGGTGCGCGGATGACCCTCGATCACGGCCGCGGCGGCATGATCATCGAGCGGCGGCGGCGGATCCTCGCCGGGGAAACGGGCGCGCGCGCCGAGCAGGCACACGATGCCGGCGATGACCGCGCCTAAGAGCGGCAAGAGAACGATGGCTTCGTACATGCCCGTAGCCCCTACCCGTCCTAGCCCTTCAACAAATCGACGTCATCAACCGCGATCGAACCGCGGTTGCGGAAATAGGCGACAAGAATGGCCAAGCCGATGGCCGCTTCCGCGGCCGCGACCGTTAGCACAATGAGCGCATAGACCTGACCGACAATGTCGCCGAGAAAAGTCGAGAATGCGACCAAGTTGATATTGACCGAAAGCAGGATCAACTCGATCGACATCAGGATGATGATGACGTTCTTGCGGTTGAGGAAAATTCCCAGCACGCCCAGCGTGAACACGATCGCGGCGACCGAGAGGTAATGGCCGAGCCCGATGATCATGATAGGCCCTGCCCCGGCTTCACTTTGACGATCTCAATCGCACTCGTTTTATGGCGCGCCACCTGCTCGGCGATCATCTGGCGTCGCACGTTCGGCTTGTGATGAAGCGTGAGCACGATGGCGCCGATCATTGCGACAAGCAAAATGACCCCCGCGGCTTGGAAGAAATAAATGTATTGGGTGTAGAGAACGAGTCCGAGCGCCTGTGTATTGGGAATATCGTTCGGCGGCGGGATCGGCGCGGTGATCGCCTTGGTGACGTCCGGCCCAATCACCCAGGCGCCGACGATCGTGAGAAGCTCGACCAAGAGCACGGCGCCGATGAGTCCCCCGATCGGCAAATAGGATAACACGCCGCGCCGTAACGCAGCGAAGTCCACGTCGAGCATCATCACGACGAATAGGAACAGCACGGCGACAGCGCCGACATAGACGACAATGAGGATCATCGCCAGAAACTCAGCGCCCATCAGCACGAATAGTCCGGCGGCATTGACGAAAGCGAGAATGAGAAACAGCACCGAGTGCACGGGATTGCGTGCGGCGATGACCATGACCGCTGCAGCGACCGTGATGCCGCCGAACAAATAAAAGAAAATGGCTTGCAAGGTCATCTCGGATGGATCTCACCGATACGGCGCGTCGAGCGCTATGCTCTTGGCGATTTCCCGCTCCCAGCGATCGCCATTCGCGAGCAGGCGTTCCTTGTCGTAATAAAGCTCTTCGCGGGTCTCGGTGGCGAATTCGAAGTTCGGCCCCTCGACGATGGCGTCGACCGGGCAGGCCTCCTGGCACATGCCGCAATAAATGCATTTGACCATATCGATGTCGTAGCGGGTCGCGCGCCGCGTGCCGTCGTTGCGCCGCGGTCCGGCCTCGATGGTGATCGCCTGTGCCGGACAAATCGCTTCGCACAGCTTGCAGGCGATGCAACGCTCTTCGCCATTTGGATAGCGGCGCAACGCATGTTCGCCGCGGAAGCGGGGTGAAATCGGGTTCTTCTCGAATGGATAGTTGATCGTCGCCTTGGGCTTGAAGAAGTAACGCATCGACAGCACGATGGCTTGCCAGAATTCGGCAAGAAAGATCGAGCGCGCGGCCTGATCCAATCTCATATCAACCCCTCGCGCCGCCAAACATGTTGCCGATCCAATAGCCCGCCGTCGCCAGAATGGCGATGTCGAACGCCAAAATCAGGCGCCGCACCACGGCGAGCTTGTCCTCGAATGCAAGGCGCTGCTCGGGCGTTTTGAGATCGCTCGAGCCGCGCAAACGCCGTTCCACAAACCGGATTCCCGGAACGTAAATCGCGACCGCTATGATCATTCCGCACAACGCGCCGAGCCAGGCCGGCAGCGATAATTCCATGCCGTCCTCCTGTCGTCATTTCGGCGCCCATCCGGCGACCTGCAGCACGCCGGCCACAATCGCAACCATGGCGAGCGAGATCGGCAGAAATACCTTCCAGCCGAGCCGCATCAACTGATCGTAGCGATAGCGCGGCACGAATGCTTTCACCATCGCGAACATGAAAAATACGAACAGCGCTTTGAGCAGGAACCACACGATGCCAGGCACCCAAGTGAATGGCGCCACCGGGAACGGCGGCAGCCAGCCGCCCAGGAATAGGATCGTGCACATCGCGCACATGGTGCAGATCGCGACATATTCGCCGAGCATCAGCATCATGTAAGGGGTCGAGCCATATTCGACCATGTAACCGGCGACCAATTCCGATTCCGCTTCGACCAGATCGAATGGCGGCCGGTTGGTTTCGGCGAGCGCCGAGACGAAGAAAATAATCAGCATCGGGAACAGCGGCAGCCAGTACCAGCCGAGCAGACCCCATCGCGAATTCTGCGCCTCGACGATGGCGGACAGATTGAGCGAGCCGGCGCAGAGCAGAACGGTGATGATCACAAAACCGATCGAGACTTCGTAGGAGACCATCTGCGCCGCCGAGCGCAACGCCGCGAGAAACGGATATTTCGAATTCGAAGCCCAGCCGGCCATGATGACGCCATACACGCCGAGCGAAGAGATCGCGAATATATAAAGTATGCCGACATTGATATCGGCGATGACCCAGCCGGCATTCATCGGAATGACCGCCCAGGCGGCCAGCGCGAGTACGCAGGTGACAAATGGCGCCAACAGAAACACGCCCTTGTTGGCGCCGGCGGGAATGACCGGTTCCTTGAGCACAAACTTGAGCAGATCGGCGAAGGATTGAAACAGCCCCCATGGGCCGACCACGTTGGGGCCGCGCCGGATCTGCACGGCCGCCCAGATTTTCCGATCGGCCAGCAACACATACGCCACGACGATGAGCAGAACGATAAGCAGAAGAATGCTCTGCGCCAGCATCAGCATCAGCGGCCAAACGTAATCGGAGATAAATGCAGCCATGCGCGCCTACTCCGCCGCCGTGGCCGCCGCACGGCCTTGCGCCAACGCCGAGCATTCGCCCATCACCGGCGACGCCCGGGTGATCGGATTGGTCAAATAGAAATCCTCGATAGTCGATTTGAACGGCGCCCTGTCGGCGTTGCCGCCGAGCGCGGCAAGTTTGCGTATGTCGGCCGAATCGCCCGGCGTGACCTGGCCGACGCGGAGCAAATGCGGATAGGCTTGGAACAATGTCTGACGCAGCGCGCGCAGCGAATCATAGGGCAGTCGATGTGTGAGCACATCCGATAGTGCGCGCAGGATCGCCCAGTCCTCGCGCGCGTCACCCGGCGGGAACGAAGCGCGCGTCGCCATCTGCACGCGACCCTCGGTGTTGACATAGATCGCAGACTTTTCGGGATAGGCCGCGCCCGGCAGAACCACGTCGGCTCGCGAGGCGCCACGGTCGCCATGAGTGCCGATATAGACGGCGAAGGCGCCGGGAGCTATTTCGATTTCATCGACGCCGAGGAGGAACACAACATCCAGCGTTCCATAAGCCGCCATCTGCCGCGCGCTTAAGCCCCCGGGTGCGGGCACAAATCCGACATCGAGCGCACCGACACGCGCTGCAGCGTTGTGCAAGACGCAGTAGCCATTCCAGCCGTCCTTCACCGCGCCAAGCTCAAGCGCGGCTTTGGCGGTGAGCGAAGCAACAGCAGCACCGTCGCCCCGCGCAAATGCTCCCGCGCCGATGATGATCATCAGCCGCTCCGCCTTGCGCATCGTGTCCGCAAAAGAATGCCGGCGGATCGCGGCGAGCGTCTCGGGTCCGGCGCCGACATAATCGTAGGTGTAGGTCAGATCCGCCTTGGGCCCGACTACTCCGATTGGGAATTTGCCCGCGCGCCACCGCTTGCGAATGCGCGCATTGAGGATGGCAGCTTCTTTGCGCGGATTTGAGCCGACAATCAGCAGCGCGTCGGCACTGTCGATCCCCGCTATTGCAGAATTGAATAAGTAGCTGGCGCGGCCCCAGGCCGGATCGAGCGCGGAGCCGTCTTGCCGGCAATCGAGATTAGCGACTTGGAGCCGCGTCATCAGATCTTTAAGCGCGAAGATTTCCTCGACTGCGGCGAGATCGCCGGCGAGCGCGCCGATGCGTTTCGGACCGGCCTTGGCTACTTTGGCCGCGATTGCCTTGAATGCTTCGCTCCAGCTCGCCGGGCGCAACCGGCCGTTCTCGCGCAGATAGGGCTGATCGAGGCGTTGCACGCGCAAGCCGTCGACGACATGGCGCGTCTTATCGGAAATCCACTCTTCGTTAATGTCCTCGTTGGTGCGCGGCAGGATGCGCATGACCTCGCGGCCGCGCGTGTCGACGCGAATGGCGCAACCGAGCGCGTCCATCACATCGATGGTCTCGGTTTTGGCCAGCTCCCAAGAGCGGGCGACAAAGGCGTAAGGCTTCGAGGTCAGCGCCCCGACCGGGCAAATATCGACGACATTGCCTTGCAGCTCTGAACGCATGGCGGTTTCCAGATAGGTCGTGATCTCCATGTCTTCGCCACGGCCGATCGCGCCAAGCTCCGGCACGCCCGCAACCTCGGTGGAAAACCGCACACAGCGGGTGCATTGGATGCAGCGGTTCATCGAAGTCTTGACCAAGGGGCCAAGGTATTTGTCCTCGACCGCGCGCTTGTTCTCGATGAAGCGAGTGGAATCGATGCCGTAGGCCATGGACTGATCCTGCAGATCGCATTCCCCGCCCTGATCGCAGATCGGGCAATCAAGCGGATGATTGATCAGCAGAAACTCCATTACGCCTTCGCGCGCCTTGCGCACCATCGCCGAGCGGGTTCGCACTTCGGGCGGTTCGCCTTTGGGACCGGGCCGGCAATCGCGCACGCCCCAAGCGCAGCTGGCCACCGGCTTCGGCGAGCCAACCAATTCGACGAGGCACATGCGGCAATTGCCGGCGATCGATAGCCGCTCGTGAAAGCAGAAGCGCGGAATTTCCGCACCTGCAACCTCGCAGGCCTGGAGCAGCGTGTACTCCGGCGGAACGTCAATTTCCTTGTTGTCGACGATCAGCTTGGTCATTGACGTTCACTCCGCGGCCTCTGCGACCGCCGGGTCGAGCACGCCGGTTGAATCGGCATTTGCCGTATATTGATCGATGCGTTTCTCGATCTCGGGACGGAAGTGCCGCAGCAGTCCTTGCACCGGCCAAGCGGCACCGTCGCCGAACGCGCAAATAGTGTGGCCCTCGATCTGGGTCGTGACATCCCAGAGCAGATCGATCTCGCGCTTATGCGCGCGGCCCTCAGCCATGCGCGTGAGCACGCGCCACATCCAGCCCATGCCTTCCCGGCACGGCGTGCATTGGCCGCAGCTCTCGTGCTTATAGAAATAGGAGATGCGCGCCATCGCCCGCACGATGTCCGCCGTTTTGTCCATCACGATGACCGCCGCGGTGCCGAGCGCGGATTTCTTTTCGCGGCAGCCGTCGAAATCCATCAATAATGTATCGGCCTGATCGGCGCCGGCCGGAATGAGCGGCATCGACGAGCCGCCCGGGATCACCGCAAGCAAATTGTCCCAGCCGCCGCGCACGCCGCCGGCATGCCGTTCGATCAATTCGCGCAGCGGGACGCCCATCGCCTCTTCGACATTGCAGGGCCGCTCGACGTGGCCGGAAATGCAATAAAGCTTGGTGCCGGTATTGTTAGGCCGGCCGATTCCGGCAAACCAGGCCGCTCCGCGGCGCATGATGTCGGGGACCTGCGCGATGGTCTCGACATTGTTCACGGTAGTCGGGCAGCCGTAGAGTCCCATATTGGCCGGGAAGGGCGGCTTGAGCCGCGGCAGGCCCTTCTTGCCTTCGAGACTTTCGAGAAGCGCGGTTTCCTCGCCGCAGATATAGGCGCCGGCGCCGTGGTGCACGATGATATCGAAATCGAAGCCGTGGATATTGTTCTTGCCAATGAGATTGGCGTCGTAGGCTTGCTGGATCGCGGCTTCGAGCCGCTCGCGCTCGCGAATGAATTCGCCGCGCACATAAATGTAGCAGATGTTCGCCGCCATGGCGGCGCCGGCGATCAGGCAGCCCTCGACCAGAAGATGCGGATCGTGCCGCATGACCTCACGGTCTTTGCAGGTGCCGGGCTCCGACTCGTCGGCATTGACTACGAGATAATGCGGACGCCCGTCGGACTGCTTCGGCATGAACGACCATTTCAGTCCGGTTGCAAATCCGGCGCCGCCGCGGCCCCGTTGCCCCGACGCCTTGACTTCATTGATGATGGCGTCGCGGCCGCGGGCCAAAATATCTTTGGTGCCGTCCCAGGCGCCGCGGCGGCGCGCGCCGTCGAGACCCCAATCGTGCTGGCCGTAGAGATTCTTGAAAATGCGATCCTTGTCGGCAAGCATTACGTGTGTCTCACTTACGCCTCGGATCGGTAGCGTCGGCTTCCGGCGGCTTGGGCATCGGCGCATCACGGAGGTTGGCGGCGTCTCCGGGTTTCTTCGCCTCGTCATCGGTTTGAGATGACGCGCTGCGCGTGGCGGGTTTTCCGTTGACGCCGAACAACGTCGGATCGGTGAGCGTGGTCGGGCCGCCGATTGGCGCCGAATTGATGCGATCGATTTGCGGGCCGGGCTTCGGCATTCGTCCGGCTAAAAGATCGTTGATGATGTGCGTCAATATTTCCGGCGTAAGATCCTCGTAGTAATCGGCATTGATCTGGACCATGGGCGCATTCACGCAAGCGCCGAGGCACTCCACTTCGATCCAGGAGAACGCGCCATCGGCGGTGACGTGGTTCTCCCCGCCGATCATGCGGCGGCACACTTTTTTTAGGTCCTCCGAGCCGCGCAACATGCACGGCGTGGTGCCGCAGAGCTGGACGTGAAAACGGCCGACCGGCGCGAGATTGAACATCGTGTAAAAGGTCGCGACTTCGAGCACGCGGATCTTGGCCATGCCGAGCAAATCGGCCGTCGCTTCGATCGCCTTTTGCGGCAACCAGCCGCCGCACTGCTCTTGCGCCCGCCACAGGATCGGGATCACCGCGGATTGCTGGCGGCCCTCCGGGTATTTGGCGATCTGCGCTCTCGCCCAGGACAGGTTGTCGGGCGTAAAGGCGAAGCTCGCGGGCTGCTTTTCGGCCAATCGGCGGACGCTCATCGATCGACCTCGCCAAACACAATATCGATCGAACCGAGCACGGCCGAGACGTCGGCCAACATGTGGCCGCGGCACAGAAAGTCCATCGCTTGCAAATGCGGAAAGCCGGACGAGCGGATTTTGCATTTGTATGGCTTGTTGGTGCCGTCAGCGATCAAATAGACGCCAAACTCCCCCTTCGGCGCTTCGACCGCGGCATAAACCTCACCGGCCGGCACCTTGAAGCCCTCGGTATAGAGCTTGAAATGATGGATCAGGGCTTCCATTGAGCGCTTCATTTCCTCCCGCCGCGGCGGCACGATTTTATTGTCGGCGACCGAAACCGGCCCCTGCCCTTCGCGCGAATTCAGTTTTTCCAGGCACTGCTTCATGATCCGAATGGATTGGCGCATCTCTTCCATGCGGATGCAGTAGCGGTCGTAATTGTCGCCGTTCTTGCCGATCGGAATGTCAAAATCGAGCTCGGCGTAGCATTCATAGGGCTGCGCCTTGCGGAGATCCCAGGCCGCGCCCGAGCCGCGCACCATCACGCCGGAAAACCCGCGCGCCCAGGCGTCGGCGAGGCGCACCACGCCGATATCGACATTGCGCTGCTTGAAAATGCGATTTTCGGTGAGCAGTTCTTCCAGATCATCGCACACTTTCAGAAACGGGTCGCAAAAGGCGCCGATGTCGTCGATGAGTTTTTGCGGCAAATCCTGATGCACACCGCCGGGGCGATAATAATTCGCATGCATGCGGCTGCCGGACGCGCGCTCGTAGAACATCATCAGCTTTTCGCGCTCTTCGAAACCCCACAGCGGCGGAGTCAGCGCGCCGACGTCCATCGCTTGCGTCGTAACATTGAGGAGATGCGACAGTAGCCGGCTGATCTCGTGATAGAGCACGCGGATAATCTGCGCGCGCTTCGGCACCTCAAGGCCAAGCAGCCGTTCGACGGCGAGACAGAACGCATGCTCCTGGGATAGCGGCGCCACATAATCCAGCCGGTCAAAATAAGGCACCGCCTGCAGATAGGTCTTGTATTCGATCAGCTTTTCCGTGCCGCGATGCAGAAGCCCAATATGCGGATCGACTCGCTCGACCACCTCGCCGTCGAGTTCCAGAACCAGCCGCAACACGCCGTGCGCCGCCGGATGCTGCGGCCCGAAATTGATCGTGAAATTGCGCGGTGCGGTCTCGGCCATCATGCCATCTCGGCTACTTTCGCAATCTTTTCGGCCAACCGCGCATTGAACTTATCCCATAGGACCACAAAGCGCTCGTGGCGGCCTTCACCGATCAAATCGAGGCCGTCATGCGCCTTGACCTTGAAGGTCACGCGCGGACCGACGACTGCGACGCATTCCACGTCGACGGTCACGGTCATGCCGGGCGGCGTCGCCGCCAGATGACTGACGTCGACATGAACGCCAAGGCTGCCTTCGCCGGCATCGAGATGCGGCGCCAGTAATTGCGTGCACGCCCATTCCATCAAGACGATCATGAAGCCGGTGGCAAAAACCTTGGGCATCGCCGCGATCTCGGGCGATTCCGGATAGGTATGAGGAACGGTCTTGTTCTCCGGCACCTTATAAGAAAAGCGGTGCGTCATTCCGGGCCTGAGTGTCGGCTTCATGTCAGGAGCCCTTTCCGCTCGCTTTCTCATCGCCCGGCAGCGTGTATTCGGTGCCTTCCCAGGGCGAGAGAAAATCGAAGTTGCGGAATTCCTGCGTCAGCCGGACCGGTTCGTAGACGACGCGCTTGAGTTGGTCGTCGTAGCGCACTTCGACAAAGCCGGTCAGCGGGAAATCCTTGCGCAGCGGATGCCCCTCGAAGCCGTAATCGGTAAGGATCCTCCGCATATCGGGATGGCCGGTGAACAGCACCCCGTAAAGATCGTAGGTTTCCCGCTCGTACCAATCGGCATTGGGAAACACCTCGATGACCGACGGCACCGGCGTCGTTTCATCGGTCTCGACCTTGATCCGAATCCGCGCGTTATGTTTGGGCGAGAGCAAATGATAGACGACGTCGAACCGCCGCTCGCGACTCGGCCAATCGACTGCAGTGATGTCGATCAGGCACCAGAACAGGCAGCGCGAGTCGTCGCGCAAAAATCGCAAAACCGAAACGATGTCGGGCGCCTGCGCCGTGAGCGTCAGTTCACCATAAGCGACCGCGTGGCCGGTCACTGCGGGACCAAACGCGCCAGCGACGGTTTTGCCGAGCGTGTCGAGCGTCTCGTTCATTTTCAACGTTCAATCGTCGCGGTCCGCCGAATCTTCTTTTGCAACAACAGTACGCCATACAGCAGCGCTTCCGCGGTCGGTGGACAGCCCGGCACGTAAATGTCGACCGGCACGACACGGTCGCAGCCGCGCACCACCGAATAGGAATAATGGTAGTAGCCGCCGCCATTGGCGCAGGACCCCATCGAAATCACATAGCGGGGTTCCGGCATCTGGTCGTACACTTTGCGCAGCGCCGGCGCCATCTTGTTGGTGAGCGTGCCGGCGACGATCATCACATCGGATTGCCGTGGCGACGCGCGCGGAGCGAAGCCGAACCGCTCGGCGTCGTAACGCGGCATCGACATCTGCATCATCTCGATCGCGCAGCAGGCGAGCCCGAAGGTCATCCACATCAATGAACCGGTGCGCGCCCAGGCGATCAGATCGTCGGCGGCAGCGACGAGAAAGCCCTTATCGGCAAGCTCGGTATTGGCCTGCGCGAAGAACGGGTCGACCGCAGCGGGCCTTCCGGTGCGCGGGTCAACGATCTTCTCTCGCGGGGTGACGAGTGCGGGTTCGCTCAATCCCATTCGAGCGCCCCCTTTTTCCATTCATAAATGAATCCGACGGTGAGGACGGCGAGGAACACCATCATCGACCAGAAACCGTACACGCCGAGATGACCGAAGGTTGCCGCCCACGGAAACAGGAAACTGACCTCGAGATCGAAAATGATGAACAGAATCGCGACCAGATAAAATCGCACGTCAAATTTCATTCGCGCATCGTCGAATGCGTTAAAGCCGCACTCATAGGCGGAAAGTTTCTCCGGATCGGGTTGCTTATATGCCACGAGGAAGGCGACGACGAGAAGCGCAAGGCCGATCACCGCCGCAATGCCGATGAAAACAATGAGCGGCAGATAGGCGAGCAGCAATTGAGCCAGAGATTGACTCATATCGAACCCTTCCGGCGGGCAAACAAGGGACACCCTCCATATAGGAAAGGTGCTAGGCGCGGCGCCATCCTGCGTGCAACGGACATGCGCCGATTTGCCCCAAAACCAAGCGGATTCGCGCTGCAGGCCGAATGCCGCGACCCTTAGCGCAGCGCACAAAAAGGCGCAAGGCAGGCCGGTGCATGGCGACCCGCAACGCGCTCGGCGGTGCCCGCCCGTCGCGTCGCATTCTCCCGGCATGCATGTTAGCTTCCGCCCGACAACCTCCAGACGTCTTGCTCGCGACGCGATCCTGCCCGCCCGGGACGCAACAACGACAATCTCGAACAGGTGAACGCTGCTGCGGCAATCCGGCGGCGAAGAGCATTGGACCGGCAAAGAAGCCAACGTGAAGCTTCATGTTCGAAAAATGCGGCGGCGATCCGACTCTTCGTGCATGGCTCGTCGATGGCGTCACAGCCGACCTTCGATTTGCAAGTCGACGGCCGGCCCAATTCCTCGGTCATGGACTGGTTCGCTCGCCGCGGCTTCGATTGCTGGTGCGTGGACATGGAGGGCTATGGGCGCTCGACCAAAGAGCGCGACGACAATGCCCCCATTGCACAAGGGGCGGACGACTGTTTCGCGGCTGCGACCTACATTCGGCGGCTCCGCGGCAAGCGGCCATTGCTCGTTTATGGCATTTCGTCAGGCGCGTTGCGCGCGCCTTATTCGCGCAACGGCATCCGCAGCTCGTCGCCCGGCTCGCGCTCGACGCCATGGTGTGGACCGGCGAAGGCTCGCCGACCCTTGCCGAACGGAAAAAGAAACTTCCCGAGTTCAGAGCCAAGAACCGGCGGCCGATCGACAAGACCTTCATTTATTCGCTCTTCGATCGCGATCATCCGGGCACTGCCGAAGAATAAAGTCATCGACGCCTTCGCCGACGCGGTCACTGCGCTGGACAGTTCGGTGCCGACCGGCACCTATGTCGACATGTGCAGCAATCTCCCGGTGGTGGACCCTGAGAAAATTACCGTGCCGACGCTGATCATGCGGGGCCAGTGGGATGGCATCGCGAGCTTTCAGGATCTGCTCGCCTTCTTCGCCCGCCTGCCGAATCCCGATAAGCATTTTGCGGTGATGCCGGGGATTTCGCACGCGAGCTTTCAGCAGAATAATTACGCGCTGGTCTATCACATCCTGTGGAGTTTCTTCACGCAGCCGGCCCCGATCTTTCGCGGGTGACGCTGCCATTCTTGGTCGCATCTGAAACTTTGCCGACGCGGATTCGTTGATCCAGGCACTTGAAGAAGCACGCAGCTGAGGCATGAATCGTCGCGCCCCAGTCATTGCAGTGATTGCTGCCTTGCTGACGGTGGCGATGCTGACCGCGCCGGTCCGGACCACCATTGCGGCCGATAGCCTGCACCGCAGCCATGCGTCCCGGCATCATACGGTGCCGGCGCCACAGCCGCCGGCGCGCATTGCCTGCACCCCCCTAGGTTGCGAGCCAATCCCGGCAGCCTGTAAGCCGGTGCCGGGACTAACCTGGGGCGGGTTCCCGACCGGCTATGACGTGATCATCTGCCCACCGCTGCGATAGGGCGCAAACTAATCCTGCGTTAAATATCTTGTGTTTTCAATAGGCTGGCGGGAGCGACGGGGCTCGAACCCGCGACCTTCGGCGTGACAGGCCGACGCTCTAACCAACTGAGCTACGCCCCCGCGGGCGCCGTCGGCAGTTAAGGCTGACCCTCCGCCAAGTCAAGGATTTCGGGCCTAAATGCGTTATTTCGCACCGCCATACCCTTGCCACAGAGCCACACCAGACACTGCCGGGATGCAGAAAACATCGGTGGAATCGGCAAAATAGCGTGGTCAGCCGCAACCGAATCGTTTAACTGCTTCGCCGTGAGCGGCGCTTTTGATGCCACCCGCTTTATTAGGAGGGACCTATGTCGGCTAGTAAAACAATCGCGACGACCGTGACATTGAAGCATCTCGCCGCGAGTCTGGCGGAGGACAACGAGCTTTCCAAAAAGCAAGCCGAAGCGATCCTCGGCGGGCTTGTCGGCAACATCGTCAAGCAT
>Ga0126383_10001112_pt1 | contig 16367 bp, 12 predicted proteins | sample PanSoiMetPlot_35_FD_96882 | JGI IMG/M metagenome (GOLD analysis project Ga0126383, IMG submission 96882) | Tropical forest soil microbial communities from Panama - MetaG Plot_35 | ecosystem: Environmental > Terrestrial > Soil > Tropical forest > Bulk soil | place: Panama | collected 2016-02-17
CGATTCAGCGGAAAGCATGACGGCATCGGTTCCGTCGAGGATAGCGTTGGCAACATCTGTCGCCTCGGCCCGCGTCGGCAGGCGGCTGGCTGTCATCGATTCCAGCATCTGCGTTGCCGTGATCACCGGCTTGCCGGCGATACGCGCTCTGGCAATCAGCTGTTTCTGCAACATCGCCATTTCTTCAATCGGAACTTCGACACCCAGGTCGCCGCGCGCAATCATGATGCCGTCACTCGCGTTCAGGATTTCATCGAAGTGTCTGATGGCGTCCAGTCGTTCTATTTTGGCGATCATAAAGGGCCGCTTCCCGGCAGCGTCGGCTGCGGCGCGCACCGCTTCCATGTCGACGCCAGTCTCCACGAACGACTGGCTCACCGCATCTACTCCCTGCCGCAGCGCAAATTCCAGACAAGCACGGTCGTGCTCGGTAAAGGCACTGACTCCGAGAGCGATTCCGGGCAAATTCAGGCCCTTTTTGGAACGCAGTTCGCCACCGACCGCCACCGTGCAGCGAACTTCGCTACCTGCGACACGCTCGACCGTCAATTGCACCAGACCGTCGTTCAGGAAGAGTCTGTCACCGGGTTTCACGACACTCGGCAGGCTCTTGAAGCTCACCGATACGCGTTGCGGAGTGCCGACGACATCCTCCACCGTCAGTATGAAGTCATCGCCGGCATGCAATTGAATCGACTCCGGTTCGATGTTGCCGATCCGCATCTTTGGTCCCGGCAGGTCGGCCATGATCGCCACACGACGGCCGGCGGCCTTTGCCGCCGAGCGGATGCGCTCGATGCGCTCCGCATGACCAGTGAGATCGCCGTGCGAGAAGTTAAGCCGCGCGACGTTCAGGCCCGCGCGGATGAGGCGTTCCAGCATCTCCGACGTTTCCGAGGCTGGTCCGATCGTGGCGACGATTTTGGTTTTGTTCCCGGGGAGCGCCATAGAGCCTTCTCCTTAGCTGTTCAGGCTGTATTCGAACCCAACGAGTCGACCCTTGAGGCGTTCGAGCCTCTCAGATGGTTCCGAGGCTGGTCCGATCGTGACGCCGATTTTGGTTTTGTTCCCAGCGCCAGCAGAGTCTTCTCCTTAGTGATTCAGTCGGATGTGATCATCGCGCCCTGCAGGGACTTGGCGACACAGGTATTTCGTTCGGCCCGGAGACGTCATGTTTTGGCCAGAGTTACCTCCTGGTGGCGGCGACCGCCTCGCCGTCGTTCTAGGCCGCTTCGCGCATCATCGCGAACACTTCGCGCTCGACCTCCGACGCCAATGCGCTGACGCCGTTTAGATCAGTGGCTCTCATCAGATCCGTAGGCTTTACTGTCGCGAGTGTCAATGTTTGCCCATCTTGATAAACCGACACACGACAGGGCAGAACCACTGAAACACTCATATCCGTGTTAAGCGCCGTCGAAGCGGCTTGCGGGTTGCAGATGTCGTACACCCGGCACTCACCCTCAAGGGCGATGCCCTTGTTGCCGAGCGTCTGTTTCAAATCGAGCACATTCAAAACGCCAAATTTGTGGCGCTGGACCGCCTTGCGAAAGTCCTGATCCAACTCGTCCAGCGACTTCGATGAAGTGACAGACATAATCATAGTCAACCTCCACACGTTCGGCCGACGGCCGTTCGCTATGATGTTCAAGAAAACCCTTCGATCCTGAACCGCCGCACCAGCCTTTTGCAACAGCGGATATTAGACGGCCAATTCGATCACGGCCGCAACTCGGACACGGGATTCATTGTCATCCTCGCGAAAACGACGCGGCTTTTCGAAGCTGTGGCCGCACTGATGGCGTAACCATGCAATGGCACGGTGCATCACCGGTAGAATGATATTCCCCCCCGCCAATAGATGCATAACCTGCACATCTCATTACCATTCATCTCTCGGGCGTTTCTGCCCGCGAATCGAGAGGGAAACACGGCGGACATGAGTCTTGACGGCTCCTTCCCTGAAGGCGAATATCAGACCACCTGTGACGCTTGCGACGAGCACCAAGCTCGTGCCGGGCCTCGCTGTCTTTTGAGGATTGCATGGACCAGCTGATCAAGCACATCTTTCACCACGGCGCGCAACTTCCGGAGCCGGGCGAACTCTAATAGGCGTCAGGAGAAAACGATGACGAAGGAAGAAATCAGGCTGGCGGAATCAAGGCACCGGGCGTCCCATTGGAAACGGTGGGGCCCGTACTTGAGCGAGCGTGCGTGGGGCACGGTTCGCGAAGACTACAGTCCCCATGGCAATGCCTGGGAATTCTTTCCGCATGACCACGCCCGCTCTCGCGCTTACCGCTGGAACGAAGATGGCCTGGCTGGGATCTGCGATCGTCATCAGAAAATCTGCTTTGCCCTGGCGCTGTGGAATGAGCGGGACCCGATTCTCAAGGAACGTTTGTTCGGGCTAACGGGCAATCAGGGTAATCACGGCGAAGACGTCAAAGAATATTACTTTTATTTGGACAGTACGCCGACCCACTCGTACATGAAGTACCAGTACAAGTATCCGCAAGCCGCCTTTCCCTATAGCGGACTGGTCGAGGAAAATCGCCGACGTGGGCGGGAGCAGCCTGAATACGAGCTGCTCGATACCGGTGCGTTTAACGACAACCGTTACTTTGATGTCTTCGTGGAGTACGCGAAGGCGGATGTTGAGGACATTCTCATCAAGATCACCGCCACGAACCGGGGAGCGGACGCGGCGGCGTTGCGGATCTTGCCGACAATCTGGTTTCGGAATACCTGGTCCTGGGGTGACGAAAGTGCCCGGCCGGATATGCACGCCGTTCCGGGCGCAATCGAACTGGATCATCCTGACTATGGAAAGCGCTGGCTCTATTACGAAGGCTCACGAGAACTGCTGTTTACCGAGAATGAAACCAATTTCAAGAAGCTGTTTGGAGCCGAGAATCGCTCTCCCTGCACGAAAGACGGCATAAACGATTACATCGTGCAGGGAGACAAGGGTGCGGTTTGCGCGGAACCGATGGGAACGAAAGCCGCGATCCATTATCCGTCGCAGGTCGCTCCAGAACAGACAGTCACGATCCGGCTCCGCCTCACCGATATCGATTTTTCCGCAAATCGAAAGTCCGAGTTCACCGATTTCGATCCCATTTTTGTGCAGCGGCAGGGCGAGGCAGACGAGTTCTATGAAACCGTGATTCCGGTACTGTCTCCCGATGCACAGAACGTAATGCGCCAGGCCTTTGCCGGTATGTTGTGGTCGAAGCAGTTTTATCACTACGTAGTGAAGCAGTGGCTCGAGGGCGATCCAGGCAATCCCCTTCCGCCGCGGGAGCGAAGTGGTGGACGGAATCACGGGTGGCCACATCTTTATAACGCTGATGTCATCTCAATGCCCGACAAGTGGGAATACCCCTGGTACGCAGCATGGGACCTCGCGTTTCATTGCGTCCCTCTGGCGCTCGTCGATTCCGACTTTGCTAAAGAGCAGTTGGTGCTCCTGTTACGCGAATGGTACATGCACCCGAATGGTCAGCTACCCGCTTACGAGTGGGCGCTCGGGGACGTGAATCCGCCGGTACATGCTTGGGCTGCCTGGCGCGTTTACAAGATCGACAAGAAACGCAATGGGAAGAGCGATCGCGCTTTCCTCGAGCGGATCTTTCACAAGCTTCTCTTGAACTTTACCTGGTGGGTGAACCGTAAAGACACCGAGGGAATGAATATCTTTCAGGGAGGTTTCCTCGGCCTGGACAACATCGGTGTCTTCGATCGCAGTGCTCCACTGCCGACCGGTGGCTATATCGAGCAATCAGACGGCACCAGCTGGATGGCGATGTACACCTTGAACCTGCTGGCGATGGCGATGGAGTTAGCCCGCGAAGACCCTGCCTATGAAGACGTTGCCAGCAAGTTCTGGGAGCACTTCATCTACATCGCGCATGCCATGAGCCATCGCGGCAGCCATGGCATGGGATTGTGGGACGAGATGGATGGCTTCTTCTATGATGTGCTGAAGTTTCCCGATGGCCGTAAATACCCCATGCGCATTCGATCGATGGTTGGTTTGATCCCCTTGTTCGCGGTCGAAACTTTGGAACCGGAGGTGCTCGACAAACTTCCGGGGTTCAATCGCCGCATGGAATGGTTCATCGAAAATCGTCCCGACCTGACTAGAAATCTGGCCTGCATGAAAACGCCGGGCCGGGCATCGCGGAGGCTGCTCGCGATCGCCACGCAGGACCAATTGCGGCGAATTCTGGGATACATGCTGGATGAGCAAGAGTTTCTGTCTCCCTATGGAATTCGCGCGTTGTCTCGCTATCACCATGCCCACCCTTACACGATGGGAGTGGATGGAATGGAGCATCGTGTGGACTACGAGGCCGGAGAATCCAGCACCGGCCTGTTTGGCGGTAACTCCAATTGGCGCGGCCCGATCTGGTTCCCCGTGAACTATCTGCTCATCGAGTCGCTGCAGAAGTTTCATCATTACTTGGGTGACGCCTTCAAAGTGGAGTTTCCAACGGGTTCAGGAAACAAGCTGACGCTGTGGGAGGTTGCGGGAGAGTTGTCGCGCCGCCTGACCCGAATCTTCCTGAAAGATGAGCGGGGATGGCGTCCGGTTTATGGAAGCATGGAGAAGTTTCAGTCCGACCCCAACTTTCGCGACCTGATTCTTTTCCACGAATATTTCAACGGCGATAGCGGTGCCGGCATCGGAGCCAGTCATCAGACCGGGTGGACCGGCCTGGTGACAAAACTGCTGCAGCAAAGCGGCGAATCGCGTAAGCGCAAACCAGACATTCGCGACATGGCGAGCGTTGCAGTCGAAAAGTAGGCGTTTGCCGCCGAAGGGAGACTCCCCACGCGCTCATTCACGACGGGAGCGCTGCCCACGATACAAATAATCCGTCTCGACGACAGCATTGTTGTGCCCAGCGTCGTCTGGCGGACTAAGGCTGCAGGCGGAAGCGGTCTGTCAGAACGGAGGAGGTGCTGTCACTGTAACGTTCTGATTGATGTCACCATTCCCGGGGTTATAGCTCAATGTGTAGTTACCAGTGGTGGGCACCACGAACCAGGCCGTCCCGGTTCCATCCGCGGCGACCTCTACTCCCACCGGATTGCCAGTTCCATCAAGTGAACTCAAGAATGCCGTGGGTGCTCCGGAAGGAATACCCGGCGCCTGGTAGTCCCCGGAAGTAGGGCTTGTGTTGAGCAAAGGCAGGCCGGTGTAGGTTTGGAACAAGCCGGCAAATTGCGCGTCGTAGAGTGCGGGGGTATAGGTTCGCGCAGTCCAGTTGGGCAGAGAATTACTCGATGTTGGCCGGTTTCCTTTTCCGCTTATGCTGAACCATGTAACCGTGAATGGTGTGTCGTTGAACAGATCCAGGCGCCCCAGGTGGAAGCCGACCGCACCGCCTGAACCCGTGGCGTAGCTCAGACCGTAAAGGTTATTGAAAAAGCTGGGAAGACAGGAAAGGCTGTAGGGCCCGGCCACTTCCTTGGTGAACAAGGGTATGGAGTCCGTGGCAAGCTTGGCGGCGAATGCCGATAAATCGTCGCACTTGTTTGTACCCCAACTCTCAGTCCACCAGTCCACATCACTGCCATCGGCTATCGGGCGACTGGCGGGATCGGAGGCGCGTACGGCAGCATTGAACATTGGCCAGGCTACCGCAGCGTTGATCTTTGGCGGGAGGAGATCGGTTGGTCGCCACATCACAATAGAGGGATGATTTCTGACAGCCAGTACCCATTCAGTAATGGTCGAGGTCATCCAGTTTGTCCATCCATTCACATTATCCACTTGCACGTGCGATTTCTCCTCAGGGCCGCTGCAATAGACTGAGCTCACGACGAGAATACCCATTTCGTCGGCAAGGTCCAGCATCGCAGTGTCGAGGTCATCCCAATGCCCACTAACGGATGTGAACCCAGTTTGCTCGACAATGTGCAGCCAAAAGGCTGCTGGGCGCCGGTCATTCACATACACCACAGGGCTGATCGTACTGGGATATTCACCGACGGCCCACAGTCGAAGGCCGTTGAGCAGCACATCTTTGCCGCTGACCCAAACCTCGCGAAAGCCAAAGCGGTCGAACCGAGTATCCAGGACCTTTCCGTTGCCGTCGAGCAAATCGGTGCGCAATGTGTAGAGTTTCGGCTGTCCATAGGGCGGTTGTCCCCAAAGCACCGCGGTCGTCCATGCGGACGAAAGTGTAGCCGTTCCGTTGGTGACCGGCTGTGTGGGTAACGTCAGTACAGTAGTTGCTCCGTCCAGAACCGTTCCTTTCGCCATGGCGGCCGTGCCCGTGCCGCTGACCGATACGGGGACCGTGATTGTCATGTTCCGCACCGATGTATTCGGGAATACGTCGGCAATATATTGCGCCGCCCTCCAGGAGAACGTCAGATCTCCGGCCAATCCGACCCAGTTTCGCGCCAGCGGTCCTTGCAACGCATGACTGCGATAGGAATTCCCTATGCAGTCTGGGACGCTTTTCGGGCAACCGCTTTGATTGATGTTGACGCCCGGGCGGACGTACGTGGTATCCGCTTTGTGAACGTAGATATCGATGACATTGGTTCCCGCGACGAGGTTTGTAATCTCGACCTCAAAAGGGCTGTATTGGCCGAAGTGCTCCCCCATGAGCACGCCATTCCAATAGACGGCGGCATAGTGTCCGGCTTTTCCTACTTTTACGAAATATCTGCGACCCGGCTGCACCCACGCTGAAGGGACATTGAGCTTTTGCTGGTACCAGACTGAGGTAGTGCCATCCTCAATCGGGAGCTCTGGTGCGCGTCTCGTCTGCCATCCCGACGTAGGGATGATTTGCGGCTGATTCAATACATAACTCCAACTATTATTCAGATTGAGTTCTGCTCGGACAGCAGTTCCTACTCCATTCTGCGCCACGCAGCAGCAGGCACAAAGGCCGACGAGAAATACGACAAGGGTTGCAGAACGCATAGTCCCTCCTGGATCGACGCCAGGCGACAGCAAGACGCTCTGTGGTGGGAGCGCAGATCGGGGCATTATACAAACTTGAAGACAATGCTAAAAGTAGAACCGGTTCCTCAGGGAAGAAAGTCCTCGGCCTTGGCGGACTTTTCCCGAATAGTCCATCGGAAATCTCCCAGATTGGTTAGTTTGGGCGAAAAAGCTTGAGCGTGAGAGGCACTGGACTCTAAGCGGGTACAACTCCTGCCCGGAGAGTGGTTCGCTCCACCGGGCAGAAATCAAGACCGTAGTGGAGGCACCGAACCTGTGCAAGCTCTTGATTGAAAGGTCGCCGGGCAACTCGGCGAGCGAGCAAGGCATAAACTGAGTAGAACATCTGGTTGCGTCAGTTACGTCACTCATTGCCTGGAAAGAGCTTGAGATTGGCACTGGTTCAAGGGCTGATACTGGTCATGGTGCAAAGCCTCGCGACGCTTCAGTCCGTCCCGCCAGTGGGCGCAAGCAACTGGAGTCAGCGCGGACAAGGCTAGACACGATGAGAGAATTGGAGTGTTGCCCAGCCTTGATAATATGGCGTGCCTGTCAGCAAGTTGCTAATCGCCGCCGCCATCTTTTTCCTTACTGGCCGCGCTGGCAGCACATCTTTGGGGAGAGGATTGTCCAGGCGAATCATGAGCGAACGACTCACCTTCGATCGAACTAGGGTGGCTTGTCGTGGCCGCAGGCTCGAATTCTTCACCATCACATGGAACGTGGTCGAAGGTCTTGTCGCCGTTATTGCCGGAGTGGCGGCAGGCAGCATTTCACTTCTCGGGTTTGGAATTGACAGTTCCATTGAGGTTACACCCGGGGTTGCGTTGCTGTGGCGTATCAGAGTCGACGCCGACGAAAAACGTCGCGAGATGAATGAACGACTTGCCCTTCGGATTGTCGGTCTGTGCTTTCTTGCGTTGGCTGTCTGCCTCGCATATGAATCGATTGGGGATCTGATTCGGCGGAGAGCACCTGAACCCAGCATTCCCGGTATCGTTCTCGCGTGCGTATCATTGGTCGTGATGCCTCTGCTTTCGCGTGCCAAGCGGAGAGTCGGAAGTGCCCTCGGAAGTGCTGCAATGCACGCTGATGCCAAACAGACTGAATTTTGCGCATACTTGTCCGGCATACTGCTGATTGGGCTGTCTCTCAACGCTCTGTTCGGCTTATGGTGGGCCGATCCGGTGGCCGCCCTCGTCAAGGCGCCAATCATCGCCAATGAAGGTCTTGAGGGGATACGCTGTGAATGTCACATTGTCTAAAGCGCTATTCGCGCTCTTGCCAACCTCTCTGTTACTTCTCGGTTCGGCGGTCCTGTTCGCTCGACGAAAGACTTTGTATCCTTTCATGCAACTGTTCGGGGCAGCATGCATTGTGGCAGTTGCTCTGACCCATGTCGGTGAAGCCTTGCAATTGATTTCGGGTATGCATTGGGGGCTTGAGCACAGCGCTGGTCACTACGTCGATTTAACCTGTGCCGTTCTGGGCCTCGTATTCTTTCCTGCGGGATACCTGCTCGACGCACTCTCCACGAAATAGCTTGGTAGTTGGTGAGCGGCTGAAGCGCACTGTATGCAGCCTCTACGATTTCATTCTGCACAGAAGACATGTCGTCAATCGTGCGATCAATAGGTCTGCTACAACACTTGGAAGCCACTCTCTGTATCGGTCAGCTCTACGCTGATGCGAAAAAGTTTTCTCTCTTTGCGGGTGCTTCCCTCAAGGATATGGGACACGCGAGCTTGCGGCCGACAGAACGTAAGTCCTCATTTGTTGTCCCGGAACTCAAAGGCTGATGAGCGTGCTCAGACCGGAAACCCTGGAAGAATAGTTGATCAGTTCTTGGAATCGCCCGCCTTTCGGGGTCCATGACACCGTGCATGGTCGTCCCATTCAAGGTTGCGGGCGTGATTGCCTACCGCAGCGCATTCGATAGCAGGTTCGAACGCAACACGGGAGAGACCCTGGGAGGCGCGCTGAACTGCTCTCGGAGAGACTTAAGTCACTGCATACCGATGCCCCGTGGGTTCTAATGAGCCCATGAAACCTGGCCACAGCGAGATCGACTTTGAGGAGCGGCCTTATATAGCCATTTGGGAAGTGACGCAGGCATGCGATCTGGCCTGCGTACACTGCCGGGCCTGCGCACAACCCAGGCGACATCCCTTGGAATTGTCCACGGACGAAGGCAAGAGGCTAATTGATCAGATCGGAGAGATGAAAGTTCCTGTCTTCGTACTCACCGGCGGTGATCCGATCAAGCGGTCCGACCTTTTCGAGTTGATCGAGTACGCTACCGAGATTGGACTGAGGGTCTCGCTAACGCCGAGTGCGACCCCACTTCTAACTCGCGAGATCGTTTGCCGTCTGAAGGTCTGCGGACTTGCACGACTTGCCGTCAGCCTCGACGGATCCAATCGAGAAGCGCACGATACGTTTCGTGGAATGTCCGGATCGTTTGACAGGACAATGGAGGCGATCGAATGGGCGAACGAAGTCGGGTTGCCTGTGCAGATCAACACCACCTTCAGTCACACAAATTATTCCGATTTCGATACCATCGCCGGGTTGATCCAAGAAAAACAAATCACACTATGGAGTGTCTTTTTCCTGGTGCCGACTGGACGAGGGAAGGTTGGCGAACTCTTGGCGGACGAAGAATTCGAAGCCATCTTCACGAAGCTCTACAGCCTCTCGAAACGCGCCACCTTCCATATAAAGACCACCGAAGCGCAGCACTACCGCCGGTACGTGCTACGACAGCGGGTTCTGGAAAAACAGGCGAACTCGTGCGTGACATTACCTGCCAAAGTCGCCGACACAATCGGCAGGGCACCACGCGGCTTGAACGACGGAAAAGGCTTCGTCTTCATCTCACACACTGGAGATGTCTATCCCAGCGGCTTTCTGCCAATCTCTGGCGGGAATGTGCGGCTACAGCAACTTAGTGAGGTCTATCAGCATGCACCAATTTTCAGACTACTCCGAAATCCAGACGAGCTGAAGGGCAAATGCGGAGCCTGTGAATTCCGCCACATTTGCGGTGGATCCCGAGCACGGGCATTTGCCGTAAATGGAGACCCGATGGCGGAGGAACCTTCCTGCAGGTACGTGCCAAAGCACTACGTCGCCGGTGTCCGTGCGGCCATCGGCGACTGTTCTGCTCGTGATCTGACTTCTACCGGCGGCAGTTCCACGACGCAGCTCTCGGTTCGCTACAATATTCGGCGTGCCCGAGACAAAACCTAATCGTAATGAGACGCTGACTCGCGTCCCGATTTTCTCAGGGCTAAGCGATGCTGAACTTGCGTTCTTAGCCCAACGTACGGTCGTGCGCCGGTTCTCTGCAGGCGAGTCGGTCTTCGCCGAAGGCGAGCCCTGCACTGGCCTCTATGTGGTCGAGTCGGGCCACATCCGAATCTTCAAGAGTTCCGCCGGCGGAAGAGAGCACGTACTCAGCATCGAGGGTCCCGGGAGCTCCGTCGCCGAGCTTCCGGTATTTGATGGCGGTAACTACCCCGCATCTGTGACCGCGATCGATGACGCGACTCTTCTTTTCGTCAGCAAGCGGGACTTTCAGTCCTTATGCCTGACGCATCCCCAGGTTTCCCTGAAAGTGTTACGAGTCGTCGGGCAACGTTTACGGCGTCTGGTCGGCATCATCGAGGAACTCTCCTTTACGACCGTACGCCACCGGCTGGCAGCCTTCCTTGTGAGGTTGGCGAAGACCTCCGGAGAGCGTGCGGCCGACGGTATTCACATTACGTTACCCGCTAACAACCAGGAGTTGGCCTCTCAAATCGGCACGGTTCGCGAACTGGTCTCCCGGAACCTGTCTCGCTTTCAAGCGGAAGGGATGCTCAAGCTCGACGGCCGCAACGTTATCGTCACCGACCTCGAAGCCTTGGAAGCTGAACTCCAATCGAGCGAGTAGTCTCCTATCAATTGCCTCCTGCCGTGACATAAGTCATCGCGGCCTGAGCCATCCTTCGCTATTTTCAGATTGTAACGAGACGACGGCAAATAAGGAGGGTGGCATGAAGGTGTTGATGGCAAAGACGGTGCGCGAGTTGGCGGTGGAAAATCCCGCCGCGACCAGGGTTTTCGAACGATTCGGCATTGACTACTGTTGCGGCGGCAACCAGGCTCTGGAACAAGCTTGCCAGCGAGCGGGAGTTTCCCTGGACACGGTCGTAGATTCCCTTGAGATGGAAGAAGAGGCGGCGTGTGCCGCAAGGCAGGTCTACGACGGGCAAAGCGAACCGCTCAGCGACCTGATCACGCATATCAGGAATACTCACCACAAATACACCCGCGAAGAGACCGTTCGTCTGACAGCCTTGCTCCAGAAAGTCTGCTCCGTACACGGAAAGAACCATCCAGAGTTGTTTGAAATCCAGGCTACCTTCAGGGGCCTGGCCCTGGAACTGACCACGCACATGATGAAAGAAGAGATGGTGCTGTTCCCGTATATCGAAAGGATGGAAGAATCAGTCATCCAAAGCGAGCCTGTGCTGCCTGCCCCCTTCGGGAGTGTCCAAAATCCCGTTGCCATGATGGAGCACGATCACGACTCAGCAGGTGTCGCTTTGCGCTCGATACGGAAAGCCAGCGGCGACTTTGCTCCTCCGGCCGACGCGTGCATAAGCTATCAGACCCTATACAAGACTCTGGCAGCCTTCGAGGCGGATCTTCATCAGCACATCCACCTTGAGAACAACATCCTGTTCCCGCGCGCCATAGCCATGGAAAAGGTGCACTGAATGAGCTTTTATGTCTGCACTGGTGACGCGAATTGAAAGAAAGGCAGGCCGGGCGCTAACCCCAACCGAGATCTTCAACATCTCCGCATCTCGGGAGACGCTGTTGCCGGGACTTGTTCACATTCGCTACTTTGGGGTTCGCGACAGGGAAGGCAAGTACCTTGGGACCCTCGCACTCACCCAGGACACCCCCCTTCGAGCGTTGACTGGTGAAAGAAGACTTTTGCAATACAACTAGGATGGCCATGTCGAAACCAAAGCTGGCACTGAATCCGAAGCACCCGGAACGAATCTGCTGGGGATGCGACAAATATTGCTCCGCCGATGACCTTCGCTGCGGGAACGGAACAATACGTACCCAGCATCCGGTCGAACTGTTTGGTGAAGATTGGATTCAGTGGGTACTCAACCATGACAGCCCCGAGACTCCCGATGTTGCTCAATCCGCCGGAACGCAAACATCTCCGGGCAACGAAGTCGCTTAGAGATTCCTCACTTGCCGAAATATCGACACAGCACGCCAGATGACGCACACAGAGTTGCTAGGATAGGATCATCCGGTGAGCACTAGGGGTGTGACTGTGGGGTCATCTCAGAACTCACAAAAGCGGCATTTGCTTCTGGGAACCGTCTCGTTCACGGTTTGCTTTGCGGCGTGGGGTTTAATCAGTGCGTTTGCCCCCAGTTTCCGCCAGAATTTTCACCTGTCCGCCACACACACGGCGTTTCTCGTCGCGGTTCCGGTTCTTCTCGGCTCTCTCGCCCGGTTGCCGGTCGGTATGCTTGCCGATCGTTTCGGAGGCCGCGCCGTCTTTACGATCCTGATGCTCTTCGTTGCCGTTCCCGTGGCCTTGATCCCTTCAGCAAGCAGCTACCAGAACCTTCTCGTCGTTGCTTTTCTGCTGGGAATGGCAGGATCTTCTTTCGCGGTCGGCGTTGGCTATGTTTCGCGCTGGTATTCCATGGAGAGCCAAGGCAGCGCGCTCGGGATCTACGGCCTGGGGAATATCGGACAATCCGCCGCAGTGTTTCTGGGACCGGTCGCAGCCGCGGCCCTGGGATTTCGTGCGGTTTACCTGGGAATGTCGATCGTACTGGTTGTTTGGGCAGCCGTGTTCGCCGTGTTCGCACGCAATGCCCCACAAACGACCCGTCCAAAAGGGCTGTCAGAAATGCTCGGAGTGCTCGCCCACGAGCCGCTGGCATGGGCCCTCGCCGCTTTCTACTTTCTGACCTTTGGCGGATTTGTCGCCTTCTCGATTTATCTGCCTACACTATTGCGCGACCAGTTTGGCCTCGAACCAGCCGACGCAGGTTTTCGAACTGCTGGTTTCGTCGTACTTGCAACTCTGTGCCGCCCCGTTGGTGGATGGCTGTCTGACCGAATCGGAGGATCGCGAGTTCTCTCCTGGATCCTGCCAGCAGTGGCTGCCTTCGGACTGCTGCTCGGGGTGCAATCGATGATTCCATTCACCGTCGGTGCTCTGGGATGCGCAGCACTGCTGGGAATCGGAAACGGCGCGGTCTTCCAGTTGGTGCCGCGCTACTTTCCCAACCAGCGCGCGACGGTCACCGGATTGGTCGGAGCAATCGGCGGTATGGGAGGTTTTTTCCCTCCTCTTCTTCTGGGCTCGTTTCGCGACAAGCTCGGAATCGTGTGGCCGGGATTCTTGCTCATGTCCGTGGTGGCCTGCCTGCTCTGGTGGCTTAACGCCAGGGTGTTCCTGCCGCGAGAGGACGAACTGCAGGCGAAGCTCCCTGGCGATGTCATTCACACCGCCGACAAGGTCAGGGCAGGCGCATGGGCAACGTTATGGACCAGCGTTCTTGTCGCCGCCATTGTGTTGGGTTCGCGCAACCTTCAGAACTTCGATGCCGCGCTCGTTATCTACACCTTTGCGATCATCTTCGCGACCTGGGGCGTGGTTTACCACTACTCGGTCTGGATTCGAAAGCCTCCAACGCGCGTCTACTGGCAACGTGGCTGGCAGCTTTTCAAAGAGCGCGGTGTATTTCGGAGCCTGGGCCGCATCGCGACCTTGGCCGGAACCCACCTTCTGTCCCAGACCTTCATCGCAAAACGCTCGTGGCTCCGATGGGCAATGCACCAGTTGATTTTCTGGGGCTGCGTCCTGGCAGCTGCCATTACGTTCCCGCTTGTCTTCGGATGGATCCACTTCACCAGCGCGCCGAACGACCAAACAGTCTATGTGACTAACCTTTTCGGCTATCCCGCCGGCCACTTCCACCTGCACACCGTCACAGCATTGTTGCTGTTCCACGGCCTCGACATCGCTGCATTCCTGGTCCTCGGTGGGATCGGACTGTCGCTGTGGCGGCGGATGCGCGATGAAGGTGCGCGTGCGGTTCAGACCCTTGCCATGGATTTCTGGCCCCTGATTCTGCTCTTCGCCATTTCCATAACCGGCTTGGCTCTCACGGTTTCTCAAGAGTGGCTGGGAGGGAGTTTCTATGATTTCATCGCTATCTTGCACGCAATCACTGTAATCGCCGCGCTGCTCTATCTGCCTTTCGGCAAGTTCTTTCACATCTTCCAACGGCCGGCACAGCTGGGCGTGAAACTGTATCAGCGGGCGGGCGCGGAAGGCAGCGGCGCAATCTGCGCCCGTTGCGGCGAGCGGTACGCCTCGCGGATGCACGTGGAGGATCTCAAGAACGTTCTGCCGCAGGTTGGCTTCAACTATGCAATGTCGGGACTGGTGAGCAACTGGCAGGAACTTTGTCCCGCCTGCAAACGCAAGTCACTCTCGATGGCGCAACTCCGACTTAAAGAGGAAGCGAATGGCTAGGTCCCCCATCTCGGAAGAGGCACTCAAGGAACTGTTCGGGCCTCATCTCAACTACGTTCCGCCCGGCGGATGGAAAGATGAATCGATCCACCCGGCGGAGAAGCTGGTCAAGACCCATTGTTGCTTCTGCGGACAGCAGTGCGGGATCCAGCTGAAGGTTCGAGAGAATCAGATCATCGGTTTTGAGCCGTGGGAAGATTTTCCTTTCAACCACGGTATGCTTTGCCCGAAAGGTGTCAAGCGCTATTTGCAGAGCAGCCATTCCGACCGGCTGCTTACACCCATGATGCGGCGCGACAATGGCTTTCAACCTGCCCCCTGGGACGAATGTCTTGATTTCACTGTTGGTCGCATTCGTGACATTCAAGGCAAGTATGGAAAAGACGCCTTTGCGATTTACGGGGGAGCATCCCTTTCCACCGAAAAGTCCTATCTGCTGGGCAAGTTTGCGCGTGTTGCCCTTGGCACCAGGCACATCGATTACAACGGCCGTCTGTGCATGGTCTCGGCGGGAACCGCCTATAAGCTGGCTTTTGGAATCGACCGCAGCACGATTCCGTGGAGTGAGATTCCCAAGGCGGAAGTCCTGTTTGTTATTGGCGCAAATGTGGGGGAGTGCGCGCCCATCACCACCGACTACATCTGGCGCTGCCGTGACAATGGCGGACGGCTGATCGTCGCGGACCCGCGCATGACGCCGATCACGCGCAACGCAGATCTGTATCTTCCACTTCGTCCCGGCACGGATCTTGCACTGCTGCAGGGGATGCTGCACGTGATCTTGCGAGATGGTCTCGAAGACCGCGAGTTTATTGGCCGCTATACCACCGGTTTTGAAGAGGTGGCCGCCGCCGCAAAGCAGTGGGACCCGCGCCGGTCGGCCGAGATTACCGGAGTTCCCCCGGAAACGATCGAACAAGCCGCGCGCTGGATCGGGACGTCAAAGCGCGCGATCTTGATGCACGCCCGCGGTCTCGAACATCAATCAAAGGGCGTCGAGAACTGCTCTGCCGTCGTGAACATCGCGCTCGCCACGGGAAACATCGGGCGCGAGGGGGCCGGTCCCACGATGATTACCGGCCAGGGCAATGGCCAAGGTGGCCGAGAGCATGGGCAGAAGTGCGATCAGTTGCCAGGCCAGCGCTCTCTTGCCGACCCCACCGCACGCGAGTACGTGGCAGGAGTATGGGGCATCCCTCCAGAGGAACTCCCTCAGCCGGGTTACACTGCGCAGGAAATCATGAATGCGATTCACAGCGGAGAGATCAAAGGTCTGCTGTCAATGTGCTTCAATCCGCTGGTTTCTCTTCCTGACGCCAACTTCACGCGGGAAGCCCTGTCGAAGCTGGAATTTCTGGGAGTGATCGACTTCTTTATGTCGGAAACCGCTCACCATGCGGATGTTCTTCTTGCGGGCAGTCTGCATGAGGAGGAAGATGGCCTAGGCTGCAGCGCCGAGGGGCGAGTGATCCATTGGCAGAAAAGCATTGACCCGCCGGGCCAGGCACGATGCGATTCGGATATCATCATTGATATCGCGCACCGTCTGGGACGCGGTCAGTACTTCCCATTCAAGAACCCCGCGGACATCCTGCAAGAACTTCGCGTGGCCTCTCGGGGGGGAGTGGCGGACTACTACGGCATTACTTATGAGCGGGTGGACAAGGAAAAGGGTATCTTTTGGCCCTGTCCCGATCTCGACCACCCGGGTACACCCATTCTGTTCGCCGACAAGAAGTTCTATACGCACGATGGCAAAGCGCACTTCAATAAGACGGAATGGCGGCCAAGCGGCGATCCCATCGATGAACAGTATCC